>Ga0209617_10000032_pt1 | contig 46085 bp, 32 predicted proteins | sample LakEriepJuly2011_2_FD_187459 | JGI IMG/M metagenome (GOLD analysis project Ga0209617, IMG submission 187459) | Freshwater microbial communities from dead zone in Lake Erie, Canada - CCB epilimnion July 2011 (SPAdes) (version 2) | ecosystem: Environmental > Aquatic > Freshwater > Lentic >...
AGCAAGCCGATGGGACCTGCCGCGTCACGGACCGCAAGCGACTGCAGGACCGCAAGCGACTCGGCGGAGCGCCCCGACAGGCGGTGGACCTCGGCCATGCCGAGCATCGTCATGGGGGCATCGGGATCGCTTTCGGCAAAGTGCTTGCCTGCGGTCGCGGCGTCGCCGCGCTTGAGCGCCATCCATCCCTCGAACCGAGCGAGCGCCTTGGGATCGAGCGGCGCGATCGCCTCGACGCGCGCGAGCCAGGCCCGCGTATCGGCCTCGTCGCCCAAGCTCGCCGCGCAGAGCTGCGCGCCCAGGAGCAGCGGCCCAACCTTCTGGGCGGGGCTGGCATCATCGTGCAGGCCGACCTCGCGCGCCTGGGCGTCGAGCCCATCGAGCACGGCCTTGCGCACGGAAGCGACCGCGTCGACCTTGGCCGGCGCGGAACCGGTCGTGCCAGGGCCGGTCGTGGCCAGCGCAAGATCGGCAAGCTCGAGCGCCAGCCGCATGATCTCGATCTGGCCTTCGGGGGCGAAGCCGAGCGACTCGATGTCCTGCTTGGTCCCCGCCATGCCCTGGCGCTGCGCCACCTGACGGAAGATCTGCTGGCGCAGTTGGTCGAATTCGTGCAGGCGGCGACGCGATTGCTCGGTGCTGCCTGCGGCCCACTCGGCAAGGCAGCGCTCGACGATGATCGGGATGGCCGGGTCGAAACCCTGCAATTCAAATTGTGGACGAATTGCAAAATCAGCATTGCGCGCCATGCGGCGTGCACCGTCGTATGCGCCCTGGCTCAGGAGCAGCCGTGCGAGGCGGCTGTAGAGCTCGTACGAGGCGGGATTGGCCTTGATCGCCGCCACCAGGTCGTTCGCGATGACGTCGGGCGCATCGAGCGACGCGGACAGTCCGGCGCGCATCTCGGCGCTCACCGGGTTCGATGGGTCGATCGTGCAGGCGCGCCCCAGCCACGACTCGAAGGCCATGGCATCACCGAGCCGGTTCTGCAGAAGCGCTGCATCGAGCGCCAGGCGCGAGGCCACCGGAGGCCCCAACGTGCCGGCGTAGGCAGGCGAGAGCGCGAGCTCATAGGCCTTCATGCGCGCTTCCACCGTCTGCCTGCTGCCGATGGAGGTGCCGAGCTTGCGAAGGAGGATCACTTGATCCTTGGGCTGCAGCCGCGCCAGCTGGCTGAGGGCTTCCATGCGCACGGCCGCGGCTGACTCCTGGCCCTGACCGACCAGATCGGCGAGCGCGAGCACGTCGCGCCACGCCTCGATCGAGTCCGGCGTGATGCGGGCACCCAGGAGGGTCATGTCGAGCGCAACATCGATTTCCTGCGCCGTCACCCCGGAGGTGCGCACCAACGAATAGGCATCGAGCGCCAGGCGGCTGGCCAAGCGCCGCGTTGCATCGGCCGCCAGCCCCGAAGCTGCAGGATCCACAGGGAGGATCGGAGGTTCGCCCGGGGGCACGGTGCCTTGCCATGGCTGTGCAGCCAAGGTGCCGGGTGCTGCCGCGGTCCAGGTGAGCAAGAGTGCGGCGGCCACGTGGCTTCGCATGGGGTCGAGTCTAGTGCGGCCTGCCACGCATGCCGGCCAGTGAGGATCGATAAGGCGACAGGAGGCATCCGAGGATGACGTGCATCGTCGGAGCGGGTACCGCGCTACCATGCCCGACCTGTGCTGGAACCCACGATGCGAGCGGCTAGCCACATCCTGACGTGCTCCCTGCTGGCCTGGTGCGCCGCCGTGCCGGCGGCGATGGCTGGCCAACTCGATGACTTGGCGTCCGCCAAGGCGCTCTCCGATGCCCAGAAGCAGCTGATCCGGTCGACCGTCGAGGACGGCGTGAAGCAACTCGGTTCGAGCGACGTCGGCCAGGTCACCAAGGCGCGTGAAGAGCTCTCCGGCTGGTCCGGTGGAACCTCAACCCCCGTCTTCCGCGGCGAGTTCTCGAAGGCCGCATGTGGACCCTTGGCCGACCTGGTGCTGCGGGCCGAGCCCATCCAGGCCGTGAACGCGATCGAGGTGCTTCGGGTGGTCCAGACGCACGAGGCCCTTCAGCAGTTGGCCAAGCTCGCCAACTCCGGAACCGTGACCAACGTCGGCGTGCGCCTGGCCGCGGCGCGTGCGCTGCAGACGGCGATCGAGGCGGGGACCGACATGAATTCTGCGCAGGCCGATGGCTTGGTCCGCGCGATCACGGAAGCCACCAAGCGTGAAGGTGAATGGGCGTGCTCCTACAGCCAGCTCACCGCGCTGTCGGCGATCGCCAAGCGCAGCGGCATGGATGCGAAGGTCGTCTCCGCTGCACGCTCCGGCCAGGTTGCGGGCCTCGGCGCCATCGCCACCAAGGTTGGCAAGGGCGACGCCAAAGATGCGCAGCTCATGAAGAGCGCCAGCCGAGCGCTCGCCGCCATGCGCAAGGACCTGGCCAACGCACCTGCATCGGACCGCTCGGCGCTGGCCGGGACGCTGCTGCCGGTGGTTGAATCGCTCCGCAAGGCCGGAGGCGCTCCGCCGGCGGGTGTCGATGCCGACCTGGCTTCGGCCTACGCCGACACCGTCAAGGCCGCCGACCTGATGGCGGAGCTGCTGAAGGCCAGCGGCAAGCCGGCCACCAAGCCTGCAGGCAAGCCGACGGGCAAGCCTGCAGCCAAGCCAGCCCCGAAGAAGCCCACTAACTGAGTCGGCGCACCGGGCGCGTCGATCGCGAGGCCCACGCTGATGGCCTCGACCCGGCTGTGGCTACGCTCCCGTCATGCGGCCATGGATGGTCCTTGCAGCGATCGCGGTGCTCTGCGCGCTGTGGCTCGGACGGAGCGAGCCCGAACCTCGCGCCGACATCCGCTTCGTGAGTGCCGAGGTCTTCACGCTCGATCCGCAGCGCATGAGCTGGCAACAGGACCTGCGCGTGGCGCGTGCGCTCTACGAGCCGCTGCTGGTGCGCGATGCCGTGACCGGACTGCCCAAGGCCGGCCTCGCGCAGTCGTGGTCGTGCAGCGAGGACGGCCGGACGTGGACATTCTCCCTGCGCACGCAGGCGCGATGGTCGGATGGAAGCGCCGTGACTGCAGGTGACGTGCGCTACGCGTGGATGCGCGCCCTGCTCCCCGACCTGGCCACGGACTTCGCCGGGATCCAGCTGCGAATCGAGGGTGCCGAGGACTTCCTGCGTTGGCGCGCCGATGCGCTTGCGGCGCACGCCGCATCGCCGGGTGATCCGGGAGCACTCTGGTCGCGCACGCGCGAGGCCTTCGATCGTCTCGTCGCCATGCGCGCGCCCGACGAGCACACCCTCGTGATCACGCTGGTGCAGCCCGTGCCCTACTGGCTCGACCTGATGACGTTTCCCACCACGAGCCCCGTGCAGGAGCGACAGGCCGAGCTGTTCCGTCGCATCGATCCCGCCAGCGGCGCCGTGCGATGGGACACGGCCTGGACCAAGCCCGGCGCGCTGGTGACGAATGGCCCCTACAGGCTCGAATCGTGGCGCTACAAGCGAGGCATGCGCATGGTCGCATCCGCCACGTGGTGGAACCACGCTGCCATGCGCAACCAATCGCTCGAACTCGTCCCCATCGCGGACCCCGGCACCGCGGTGCTGGCCTTCGGCACGGGCTCGGTCGATTGGCTCTGCGATGTCGCGGTCGACTGGCGATCGGACATGGCGGCACAGCGGCGCGCATGGGATGCACGCGTCGAGCCCATAGCGCGGCGCCTTGCGGCCGACGGGGTCGAAAGCGATGACCTGGTGGCCGCGCTGCCGGCACCGGGACCCGGCGAGCGACGCGATCTCGTGGTCATCCCTGCCTTCGGTACGGAGTTCTGGCAGTTCAATTGCCGTCCCACACTCCCTGACGGCAGCGCGAATCCGTTTGCGATCGCAGGCGTGCGCCGGGCGTTCGCACGCTGCGTGGACCGGGCCGCCATCGTCGATCGCGTGACGCGGCTGGGCGAGCCCACGACGACCACGCTCGTGCCGCGCGGGGCGATCCCCGGATACGAGAGCCCGTCTGGAATCGGCATGGATCGCGACCGGGCGCGCACCGAGCTGGCGAATGCCGGCTGGAGCGACCGCAATGGAGACGGCGTGCCGGAAGATGCACGCGGCACGCCCTTCCCGAGCGTGACGCTGCTGTATTCGGTAAGCGTGGACCGCTACAAGCTCATCGCGCTCGCGTTGCGCGACATGTGGCGTGCCACGCTCGGGGTCGATGTGCAGCTCGTCGGCAAGGACACCAAGTTCTTCAAGGACGACCTGAAGCAGGGCAAGTTCATGATCGCGCGCGGCAACTGGTATGGCGACTACGCCGATCCGCTCACGTTCCTCGAGCTGCTCGAGACGGGCAACGGCAACAACGATCGCGGCTACTCGAATCCCGCCTACGACACCTTGCTGCGCGAGGCTGCATCGACGCGTGATGCGGCCCAGCGCCTGGCGATCCTGTCGCGCGCCGAAGCGCTGCTGATGGACCACGACGTGCCGGTGCTTCCGCTGTGCCAACTGAGCGCGGTGTACATGGTGGACCCAGCATCGCTGGCGGGCGTGAGCCATCAGCCGATGCTCGAGGATGAGTTCTGGCGCATGCACCGGCGCACGGATGCCGAGCGCGATGCCTTGTCGACGCTCGGACGCGAGGCTGCGCGATGAGCGTGGGATCCATGATCCTCAGGCGCAGCCTGCAGTTGCCGCTGGTGCTCGCTGCTGTCTTCCTGGTGACGTTTTCGCTGATGTGGCTTGTCCCCGGCAACCCGATGGAGAGCGAAGGCCGACGGCCGCCGCCGGAGATCGCCGCGCTGTTCGAGCGCTCCTATGCGATGGAGGATCCCGTCACGTTCGGCGCGCAGTACCTCGATCGCGCCAGTGGCGTGGCCTGGCTCGCCGGGCGGCACGATCGCCCATTCGACCTGGGCCCGAGCCTGCGCCATGCCGACTGGACCGTGAACGAGATCATCGCGGCAGGGCTCCCCGTGAGCATGGCGCTCGGAGCGCTGGCGATGCTGTTTGCAGTCGCCATCGGACTCGGTGCGGGCATCGTGGCGGGCCTGCGGCCGGGTTCGCTCGGCGATGCGGTCGGCCAGGGCGTGAGCGTGATCGGGATCAGCCTGCCGGGCTTCGTGGTCGGCTCGGTGCTGTCGGCGGTCTTCTGCGCATGGTTGCAGTGGTTCCCGGTCGCCACCTGGGACGGCTGGCGCAGCGCGATCCTGCCGGCGCTGGCCCTGAGCCTTCCGTTCGCGGCAGCGATCGCACGGCTCGTCCGCTACGGCATGCTCGAGGAGATGCGCTCGGACCATGTGCGCACGGCCATGGCCAAGGGGCGCTCGCGCACGGGTGCTGCCGTGCACCATGCGATGAAGAACGCGTTGCTGCCTGTGCTCTCGTACCTCGGGCCCGCGACGGCGGCCGCGATGACCGGCTCGTTCGTCGTGGAGAAGGTCTTCGCCGTTCCGGGCATCGGCCGGCACTTCGTCGAGGGCGTGCTCGGCAAGGACGTGACCCTCGTGATGGGGATCGTGCTCTGCTACAGCTCGCTCCTGGTCGTGCTGAACCTGGCGGTCGACCTGCTCTACCGGGTCGTCGATCCTCGGATCGAGGCGGGCTGAGGTACAGTCCGTCACATGCGACCGATCGCTCTCGCCATGCTTGCGTTGGCTGCCTTGGCTGGCTGCACCACCTGGCAAGGTCCGACCGAGATCACCGTGCCTGCCGGCGAGTATGACCAGTCGGTGCAGACGGCCGTCGAGACGCTGAATCGGCTCGGCTACCGATGCACCGTGATCGATCGTGAGGCAGGCGTGGTGGACACCGATCCACTGCGAGCCGGTTCGTTGGTCGAGCCATGGCGCACGGACAACGCCAGCCTCTCCGATGCCGCCTCCAACACGGTGTCGCCTCGTCGTCGGCAGGTGCGGCTGAGCTGGACGCCCGTCGGTGCAGAGCAACCGTTGGCCGAGCCAGCCACGCTCGGTGGGCCGGAGCTCCCCGGCTCAAAGGCCCCGTCGCCCTCGACCGACCTAGCCACCGCGACCCTGATCCTGCGTGCGATCGTGTCGCTGGAACAGCAATACACCCCGGGTGACCGGATCTCACCGTATTCCGCGAGCCTGTCGAGAGGCTTCACGGAGCCGCGTGCCGCAACCGATGGGCCCGCGGATCGTGGAACCTGGACCCCGGTAGGCCGGGATGAGGCCACCGAGCAACGGATTCTCGGGCTGATCGGACGCGCGCTCGAGCCGTCGGGCGATCCGGGTGACAAAAAACCCTGAGTTCGGTCACGGACCGCATTGACATCGCCGACTTGAGGGCGAGACTTCATCCATGCGCGCAGGAGGCTGCGCGCGCTGCCCGTTGCCCCAAAGCCCACGATCCACGATGCGCACCCCCTCCATCGCCGTCACCATCGCCCTCGGAGCCATCACGGCGGCCATGCTCGCCCCCGTCGTCGTGGGATTCCGCGGTGGCCAGACGCAGATCCCGACCACCAGTGCCGACTTCTACTTCAACGGCACTCAGCCGGATCCAACCGGAACGTCGATCGACCCGATCTACCCCTCGGTGAACTGCCAGTACTGCCACGCGGAATACAACGCGGCCACGGCCCCGTTCGATTCGTGGATCGGCAGCATGATGGCGCAGGCCGCGCGCGACCCGATCTGGCAAGCGGCGGTCACGATCGCCAATCAGGATGCCGCCAACTCCGGCGAGTCATGCATCCGCTGCCACTCGCCGCAGTCGTTCCTGAGCGGGACGTCGGCCGGTGGCGAGATCGATGACCTGACCGCCGACGATCTCGACGGCATCAACTGCAACTTCTGCCACCGACTGGTCGATCCGCAGCTGTCGACGACCGACGATGCGCAGGGCTACCCGGGCAACGTCGACGAGACGCCCGACCCCGAGATCCTGGCCCAGCTCGTGGCCGCGGGCACGCACCCGATCGGCGCGGGAACCTCGAGCCAGTTCGTGGTCGCGCCGCAGGATGTGCGTCGAGGTCCATACGACGACGTGCCGCAGAACTTCCACGGCAACGTGGAGCTCGTCTACTCGCCGCTGCACAACAAGGGCGAGGCGTGCGCCAACTGCCACGACGTCAGCAACCCGATCGTGAACAAGCAGGGCAACGCTTACGTTCCCAACGCCGTCGGCGCTGCGCACCCGACCGGCAATCCGGCGGACATGTATCCCGAGCACCGCACCTACAGCGAGTGGAAGATGAGCCAGTTCGCGACGACGGGCGTGACCTTCGCCGACAACCGCTTCGGCGGCAATCACCCCACGGGCGTGATCAAGTCCTGCCAGGACTGCCACATGCCGCGCCAGGTCGGCGCCGGCTGCATCTTCTACGACCCGTCGTACGGCGGTACGCCCGAGCAGCAGCGCGACGACATTGGCCAGCACTCGTTCGCCGGCGCGAACTCCTGGGTCGTCCGCGCCGTGCGGGCCCAGCTCGGTGCCGAGGATGCCGACTTCTATGGACTCACGCAGGACCGCGTCGACAACGCCGTGGCACGAAACGTGCAGATGCTTCGCGACGCGAGCGACATGACGCTCTCCCAGCAGGGAAGTCAGCTCAAGGTTCGCATCACGAACCAGTCGGGCCACAAGCTGCCCACCGGCGTGGGCAACGGCCGGCGCGCGTGGGTCAACGTCAGGTTCCTCGCCGCCGACGGATCGCTGGTCGCCGAGCGCGGTGCGTACGACCTGTCGACGGCCGCCTTCAACGGAAGCGACACCAAGGTCTACGAGAAGCGCTCGTCGATCGATGCTGCCATGTCTGCCCTTTCGGGCCTGCCCGAAGGCGCTCCCTTCCACGGCGCGATCGCCAACCGCACGGACTTCGACAACCGCATCCCGCCGCGCGGCTTCACGAACGCCGGCTTCGCTTCGGTCCAGGCATCGCCTGTGGGCTACTCGTACGTCGACGGCCAGCACTGGGACGACACGCTCTACGCGATCCCTGCGGACGCGACCAAGGCCGTGGTCACCTTCTATCACCAGACCACGACCAAGGAGTACGCGGAGTTCCTGCGCGACGCGAACGTCACCGACAACCGCGGCCAGGCGGCCTACAACCTGTGGGTCCAGTTCGGACGCAGCGCGCCCGTCGACATGGACAGCGCCATGATCGATCTCGCGCCGGCCAATCCCGCCGACCTTGATGGCAGTGGCCTCGTGGATGGCGCCGACCTCGGCATCCTGCTCGCCAACTGGGGCCAGTCGGGCCAAGGCGACATTGACGGCGACGGACTCGTGGGCGGTGCCGACCTCGGCATCCTGCTCGCCGCCTGGGGAACCTGATCCCCCCGGAGACATCCCGGAACGCGAAGAACGCACCCCTTCGGGTGCGTTCTTCATTGCTGCACGCTCCGATGCCGGCTCAGCGCTTGGGCAAACGCTTCAGCAGATCGTCGACGGCGGCATCGAGCTGGGCATCGACGCCGGCGGCCTCGTCCTGCGGCATCTGCGGCACGACGAGATCGGGCATGGCGCCGTTGTTCTCCATGTCGGTGCCATCGAGCAGATACCAACCGCGGAACGGCATGCGGCACGTGGTGCCGTCGAGCAGCGTGATGCCGCCGGTGGAGATGACGCCACCGTAGGTCTGCTGTCCCACCAGCGTGCCGCGCTTGATCGCCTTGAAGGCGTGCGCGGTGATCTCGGCATTCGAGAAGCTCTTCTCGTTGCACAGCATGTTGGTCGGCAGGATGCACCGCTGGATGAAGAGGCGATCCTGCGGGTAGCCGGTGGTGACCTTGCCATTGCCGCCGCGCGGGATCGTGTAGGCGTGGGTCGGCGTGGCCAGCGAGGCCATGAGCCGGTCCGCGGTCCATCCGCCGCCGTTGTTGCGCACATCGACGATCAGTCCATCACGGCCGTAGCCGGCGGCGTAGAGCCCGCGTTCGAAGTCATCGAGTGAGGGTTGGTCCATGCCCTTGATGTGGATGTAGCCGATGCGACCGCCCGATCGGTCATGCACGGCCTTCTCCATGCGGCGCCACTCATTCTCGTACGACTGTGCAGACACGGACCCTGACATGGCCGGCACGATGAACGAGTCGAAGTTCACGGTGCGTCCATCGGCCAGCGTGCGCTCGACGGTGAGCGCGGCCTCGCGGCCGGCGAGGCCCGGCAGGTGGCTCTCGAGCGTGCGCGTGAGATCGACGGGCTCGAACTCGACGGCGGTGATGACGTCACCGGCCTGCAGCGGCACCTTGGCCTTGGCGGCTGGCATCTCGGGAAGCACCGACTTCACCACGAAGCCCTTCGCTCCGGGCTCGACGCGAAGGCCGAGGCGGCCCTGCGGCGGCGGCGACGAACCGGCGCGCTCACGCGGCGACCGGATCCCGAGGTGGCTCGCATTGAGTTCACCGAGGAAGCGGTTCGCGACGTGATCGAACTCGGCGCTGGTGCGCGACTGGCAGGCGAGCGCGTGGTAGCGCTTGGTCAGCGCATCCCAGTCGAGGCCCTTCATCGTGGGGTGGTAGAACCCTTCGCCGATGGCGCGAGCAGCCTCGAGGAACTTCTGGCTGTTCAGCTCGCGCCGATCGACGCGGATGGTGCCATCAAGATCGGTCGACTTGACTTCGCCGGCAGCGAGGCCGATCGTCGCGGCCTTGCCGACCGAGACTGCGACAGCGGCATCACCCGCGAAGTTCAAGCCCAGCACCGTGCCTGAACCCGTGAGCTTCTTGGCATCGGTGCCATCGAGCTTCATGGTCTGCAGGCCCTCGCCCGTCGACACGAGGATGCGGTCACCGGCCGGCAGCAGTTCGAGGTTGCCTTCGTTGCCGGGCGCGCTGGTGATGCGGCGCACGCGCAGGTAGGCGTCATCGAGATCCCAGGCCGGCATCGTGGCCTTCTTGGGCTCGTCCTTCTTGGGCTCTGCATCAGCGGGCTTGGACGCGTCTGCAACGGCGGGCACAGCGGCCTCGGGCTTGGGCTCAGGCTTGGCGTCGGCCTTCGCTTCGGCCGCAGGCTCCGTCTTTGCGTCGGCCTTCGGCGCATCGACCGGCTTGTCCTTGGCCTTGGCTGCAAGCGGCTTGCGCTTCTTCGCAGCTTCGCCGGCATCCTTGAAGTACTGCTCGAGCTCGTGCTTGGGCAAAGACTCGAGCGAGCGGTCAAGGAAGACGTACCAGGCGTCGAGTTCCTCGTTCGTGCGCTCGCTCAGGAACGCAAGCACCTTGCCGTCCGCAGAGAAGCGCGGACGGCCATCGTTGTCGGGATGGCGCGTGATGTTGACGGCAGGCTTGGAGAGATCGCTCGGCACGATCCAGAGATCGCTGTTGAAGTCCATGTCCGACTGCGCGAAGCAGATCGCGGTCGAATCGGGGCTCCACACGTACTCGATGCCGGAATCCCATCCCGGCTGCACGACGGTGACGGCCTTCGTCGCCAGGTCAAGCATGCAGAGGTCGCCCTGGTTGCGACGGAAGAGCAATCGCGTGCCATCGGGGCTCGGCACGATCTGGCGATCCTGAGCAGGATCCTGCAGGAGCGCGGTGACCTCGAACGCCACGGCATCGGGCCAGCGATTCGGCTCGTCCTTCTTCTCCTCGGGCTTCTTCTCATCCTTCTTGTCGGCGGGCTTGGCGTCTTCCTTGGGAGCATCGGCCTTCGCAGGCTCGGTGGCCTTGGAGGGTTCAGCAGGTGGTTCAGCAACCTTGGGCTCGGCGGCCTTCGGCTCGGCGGCAGGAGCAGGCTCGGCCGGCTTCGGTTCAGCGGGCGCTGCAGCAGGATCCACGGGCTTTGCCGCATCAGCGGGCGGGGCCTCCGCCGGCTTGGGCTGCTCGATGGGCTTGGTCGCGGCCTCGAAGCTCTTCTTCACGTCATCGCGCGTCTTGGTGACGGTCGCCTGCCAGAGATCTTCCGTGCCGGCGTGGTCGCTCGTGAAGTAGAGCGTCTGGCTGTCGGCGCTCCACGCGATGTCCTTCTCTCGGCTGGGCCAATCGGTCACGCGGCGCGCGGGGACCTTGCTGTCGGTGCCCTTCACCCAAACGTCGCCGAAGGCGATCACGGCCATCACCTTGCCGTCGGGGCTCAGCGCGGCCTCGCTCGCCAGCGATGCCACCGACTTCTGCTCGAAGAGATCGCCGGCATCCTCGGTCGCGGTCACCGACACGAGCCGCGGCTGGCCGCCGCCCGACAGGTCCAGCGTGTAGAGACGGTCCCAGACCGTGAAGGCCGCCTTCGAGCCATCCGCCGAGACGGCAAGATCCTTGATGTCCTCGCCCTTGAAGCTCGTCAGCTGCTCGAACGCACCCGTGGGCGTGCGCCGGAAGAGATTGACCGTGTCGTCCTTGCGATCGGACAGGAAGACGACCGTCGCAGGTGCGGTCCAGAAGGCGTGGCCATCATTGCCTGCCCAATCGGTCAGGCGCGTGTACGCCTTCGACGGCTCGGCGGAACGATTGAAGGTCCAGACGTCGCGCGAGTCCGGGCCGCGGTAGTGCCGACGTGACCACTCGCTGCCACCACGCTCGAAGACGACGATTGAGCCATCGGCGTACGGACGCGCGTTGGCACCGAAGGCATCGTGCACGCGTCGTGGTTCGCCGCCGGCCAGGGGCACCATGTACGAACGCGGACTGCGGTAGAGATCGCCTTCGAGGAACGCATCGAAGTAGGCCGCACGACCTGCGGGCGAGTCACCGATCCCCGTGAGGCGCATCGATGAGGCATCGAGCGTGGTGACCTGACGCAGGCCCGAGCCATCGGGCTGCATGAACCAGAGATTCGGCCCGCCATCGCGATCGCTCGTGAAGGCGATGCCGGAACCGTCGGGGAGCCACGCGCTTTCGGCGTCGTCCGCAGGGTGGCTGGTCAGGCGCGTGGCAGCGCCGCCTTGAGCTGGCACCTTCCAGAGATCACCGCGCCACGTGAACGTGATCTGCGAGCCGTCGGGGCTCAAGGCAGGCAAGCGAGGCAGGTCGACCGTGCCGGATGTCACGAAGGCAGCGAGGGCGCACGACGCAGGAAGGGCGATGAGCATCGGGGAAATGTAGCCACCCAAGCGCACAATGCCTGAACAGTACGGGCCTTGCGCGCGTAAGGACTGGCGTCGATGGTGGGACTGAACACCCGGATCGAGCCTGCTTGATCCGAGTCCGCCTCTTTCTCCGCCTCTTACTCCGCCTCTTTCTCCGCCTCTTTCTCCGCCTCTTTCTCCTCCTGGATCGCGCCGTGATGTCTCCACACGGCGCACGCCCGCCGCAGCAGTCACCGAGCCCACCGCGCAGCGGCTCGCCTGGTGCGGCGGTGTCGTTTCCGGCGTGCAGGACCGACCCCACTACGATGCTCGGCCCATGCGAAACGAGAGCCTTTCGTTCCTCACCCGACTGCTCGAGACCCCAACCCCCAGCGGCTTCGAGGCACCCGGCCAGCGGCTTTGGATGGAGTACGTGAAGCCCTTCGCGGACCGCGTGTGGAGCGATGCTCACGGCAACTGCTTCGCCGCGATCGAGCCCTCCGGTGCCGCGCGCACGCTGGCCATCTGCGGCCACTGCGACGAGATCGGTCTCATGGTCAACCACGTCGATGCGCAGGGCTTCGTGTACTGCCGGGCGATCGGCGGGATCGACGCCGGGAGCATCGTGGGCAAGCGCATCCGCTTCCAGAGCAGCGTGCCCGGCATGACCGAGCCGGTGACCGGCCTCATCGGGGCGACCGCCATCCACCTGCAGGACAAGTCGGCCGAGGGCAAGGTGCGCAAGTTGCACGAACTGTTCATCGACATCGGCGCCAAGGACCAGGCTTCGGCGCTTGCGCGCCTGAACATCGGCGATCCGGGCGTGTTCGCCGACGGGCCGATGGCCATGGGCGATGGCCTGCTGGTGGCCCGGGCACTCGACAATCGCATCGGCATCTTCGCAGCTGCCGAAGCACTCCGGCTCGTGCACGCCGAGCGCAGCCGGCTCAAGGTCCGCGTGGTCGCGGTGAGCACCGTGCAGGAGGAAGTCGGCCTGCACGGCGCGGCGATGATCGCGCAGAGCCTGGCCCCTGACCTGGCCTTCGTGACCGATGTCGGCCACGCGACCGACAGTCCCGGCATCAGCCACGCGCAGCATGGGCAGTTCAAGCTCGGCGGCGGTCCGAAGCTTGCCGTGGGCCTTCCGGTGCACGCCGCCTGCACGCGCATGCTTGCCGAATCGGCGGTCGCCCAGGGGATCACCGTGCAGCGCTCGGCCACAGCCGGCCGCAGCGGTACCGACACCGACGCAATCTTCCTGCGAAACGGCGGGATTCCCTGCGGGCTCGTGAGCCTGCCGATCCGCTACATGCACACCACCGTCGAACTCTGTGCGCTCAAGGATCTCGAGCAGATCGGCCAGGTGTTCGCGGGCGCGGCGCTCGCCATGACTGGGCATGAGTCCCTGCAGGCGATCGGCACTGCCTGATCGCGCGGCTCGATAGCATCGCACGCCCCATGCTCACCTTCCTGCGCCAGTTCTTCCGGGACACCAGGAACACCGGCTCGATCATGCCGTCCTCGCCGGCGCTCGCCCGGACGATGGTGGCGGGACTGGGTGCGGGTGCGCCCCAACGATGGCTCGAGGTCGGCCCTGGCACGGGCCCGTTCACGCGCGCGCTGCTCGCCACCAAGCGACCCGGCGACCGACTGGTGATCGTCGAGCTGTCGAAGGAGTTCTGCGTGCAGCTCGACAAGGACATCCTGGCGCCGTGGAAGGCCGCGAACGCTTCGCACGCTGCCGAAGTCTCGCTCGTGAACGCGCCGATCGAGCAAGCGAAGCTCGAGCCCGGATTCGACCACGTGGTCTGCGGCCTGCCGTTCAACAACTTCCCGCCGGAACTCGTCGAGCGAATCATGGTGCAACTGCGGGAGCTGATCAGGCCGGGCGGTTCGCTGCGGTACTTCGCATACGTCGGTGCGCGCACGCTGCGCGATGGCCGCGGTGCGCTTCGTGGCGCCGCTCCGCTGGCGGCCATCGAAGACCGCGTGCTGGCCGGCTGCGCCAGGTCGAGCGACGTCGTCATGGCCAACATCCCGCCCGCGAAGGCCACGACCGTCATCCTGCCCTCCTGAACCCAACGCACCATGGCACGCATCAACGAGCACTTCCTCAAGCTGTCAGCCGGCTACCTGTTTCCCGAGATCGCTCGACGCGTGCAAGGCTTTGCCGCTGCGCACCCTGCGCTTGCCCCGCGCATCATCCGCTGCGGCATCGGCGACGTGACCGAACCGCTGCCCCATGCCACGATCAAGGCGCTGCATGCAGCGGTCGATGACCTGGCGACGCACGAGCGCTTCAAGGGCTACGGGCCTGCAACCGGTCACGAGTTCGTGCGCGCGGCCATTGCGCAGGGTGACTTCCGTTCGCGCGGCATGGACATCGCCGACGACGAGATCTTCCTGAGCGACGGCTCCAAGCCCGATGCCAGCGCCGCGCTCGAGATCCTCGGCAGCGGCAACCGCATCGCCGTGCCCGATCCGGTCTATCCGGTCTACGTCGACACCAACGTCATGGCCGGCAACACCGGTCCGGCGCTCGAGGGCGGTCGCTACCAGGGACTGGCCTACCTGCCCGGCACGCCAGGCAACGGCTTCGTCGCCGATCCACCCACCGAGGCGGTCGACGTGGCGTACCTGTGCTTCCCCAACAACCCGACAGGTGCGGTCGCGACCCGCGCGCAGCTCGAGGCCTGGGTCGCGTATGCGCACCGCCATGGCACGATCCTGCTCTTCGATGCCGCGTACGAGGCCTACGTCCGCGATCCGGCGGTGCCGCGCTCGATCTACGAGATCCCCGGCGCGCGCGAGGTCGCGATGGAGTTCCGCAGCTTCTCGAAGAACGGCGGCTTCACGGGATTGCGCTGCGGCTACACCGTCTGCCCGAAGTCGCTGATGGGCACGACCTCCACCGGCGACCGCGTGCCCCTGCATCGGCTCTGGTCGCGCCGATGGGCCACCTGCAGCAACGGCGTGTCCTGGCCGGTGCAGTGTGCCGCAGCCTCGCTGTACACCGACGAGGGCCAGCGCGAGGTGAAGGCGCTGACCGACTTCTACCTGGCCAACGCCGCGCTCCTGCGCAGCGCCGTGCAGGGGCTCGGCCTGCGATGCTGGGGCGGCACGAACGCTCCGTACGTCTGGGTCGAGTGCCCCGAGGGGCTGCTCTCGTGGCAGGCGTTCGATCTCTTGCTCGAGAAGGCGCAGGTCGTCATCACGCCCGGCGCGGGCTTCGGATCCTGTGGCGAGGGCTTCTTCCGGATCAGCGCCTTCAACAGCCGCGCGAACATCCACGAGACCTGCGAGCGGCTCGCGGTCCTTGCAGGCTGACGCAGGGCCCGTACGGGCGACCGATCAGGGATCGATGATGTACGGACCGACCTCGTAGGGGTGGTCATCCACGCTGATACGGATGTTGCCGTCGACGGTGCGAAGGAGCACGCGGTTGCGGCCGCCGTTGAGCATCGAGACGACCGAGTCGTGGTCGCTGAACTGCCCGGGCAGGTCCTTCCATTCGCCCTTGGCGATGCTCGTCTTCACCGTGCCGCGCACCGTCGCAAGGTCGAACGTGCCCGCGGAGCGCTCCGGCAGGCGCAGGTCGATGTCGCCATCCTCGTTGATCACCCGGCAGTCGGCCGAGAACGGGAAATCGGTGAGGATGCGCACATCGCCGCCGCTGCCGTCGATCTCGATGCGGTCGCGGCTTCCATAGACCCACACATGCCCACGCGTGGTCTTGATGCGCACCGCACCCAGGCGCGGCACCTTGAGGTCGACATCCACGCGCTGGTACCAGGGCTCGGCATGGCCGGTGATCCCCGTGATGCGCATGAGCGTGCGCTCGGCCGAGGGCTGCGTGACCGAGAGGTCCTGCCGGATCTGCCCGATCGAGGCCTCGGCCTCGTCGTTGCGGCCGATCCCGTGCACCGCCTTGCGGGTCACGGTGAGTTCGGCGTACTCGGCATCGTTCTCGGCCGCCTCGATGGTGACATCGCCGGCGAAGAGATCGATCTCGACGTCCACGACCGGGCCGACCTTGACCTCGGTGGTCTCGCGCGCCGAGGCGCCACCGGCGAAGCCGGCACGCCAGACATCGACCACGTCACGCTGGATGCCCGGTGGCGGATGCGCTGTTTCGCATGCTGCGAGCAAGGCCACGGCGAGCGAGAGGAAAGCGAGCGATCGCATGGCAGCGAGTGTATCGGTGCTCCCAACACGCGCGCGTAGGATGGCCGCATGCTCCACATGGTCCTGGCCAGCGCGTGCATGATGCAGGTCCCTCCGCGCCGCGTCGATCCGCCGTTGCCGCAGCCGGCACCGAGCGACGTGCCGATGGGCTTGCCCGATCCGGGCTCCGCAGCAGCGAAGCCCGCAACGGCACCGGCCGCGACGGCGACCGACTCGACGGTCGAGGCCGCACCCGCAACTGCACCCGCGCGCGACTATGCGATCGATGGCGCCAAGCCGATCCTGCGGGCTCGGCCGGTCGCGCCAGCTGAGCCACCGGCCAAGCCCGATCGGCTGCGCGTGCGCATCCCGGGCGACCACGTCGACCTGCTCGCGGCAGGCGCCTCCAGCGGACGAATCCTGGTCTTCTTCGTGGCCGAAGGTTCGCGCATCGATGGCGACCCGGCCGAGGCCCCCTTCTTCGAGGACCCGCAACCGATGGCCGGGATCGATGTGAAGGATCTCGTCGCGGGCGTCCCGGTCGAGCTCGGCGAAGGCGCGGCCTGGTACCCGTATTCGATGAGTGACTTCGATGGCACGTTCCGCGTGCAGGCCGTGCTCGATCGCGACACGACGGTGCGCGGGCACATGGGCCCCGGCAACCTGATGGGGCAGCCGACCACGATCACGCTGTCGCGCACGGCCGAAGATGACATCACGCTCGATCTCGATGCGCTCGTCCCGCAGGAAGCGATGCCCGAGGGCCAGGTGGGCGAGGATCCCGATCGGCCGCAGCTGGTCTGGGTCAATCTCCCCAGCACGCTGGTCGCCTCGCGCGGCACGCCGGCCGTGCACCGCGCGGGCGTCATCCTGCCGCCGAACTATCACGACACCACGTATCCACGGCGCGTCTGGCCGACGATCTACGTCATCCCGGGCTTCGGCGGACGGCACCTGGGCGCCGCCTCGCTCATGAAGGTGGTGCACAGCGAGATCGGCGAAGCGGCACTGCCTCCGGCCGTCTGGGTCGTGCTCGACCCGGATGGCCCGCTCGGCCATCACGGCTTCGTGGATTCGATCGCCAACGGCCCCCGAGGTACGGCGCTCGCCACTGAACTCGTGCCTTGGCTGGAAGAGCGCTTCCGGCTCGACGCGCGCCCGCAGGGCAGGCTCGTGACCGGTCACTCAAGCGGTGGCTGGAGCAGCCTTTGGCTGGCGCTCACGTATCCAGAGACCTTCGGTGCATGCTTCTCAAGCGCGCCCGACCCGATCGACTTCGCCGCGTTCCAGACGGTGGACCTGTATGCCGACCCGAATGCGTACGTCGATGCCGCTGGTGCAGAGTTCCCGAGCTTCCGCGAGCCCATGCGTGATGCATTTGACCGGGTGTGCATGAACAACCGCGACGAGATCATGATGGAGTGGGTGCTCTCCCCCGCAGGACTGAGCGGTGAGCAGTGGGATGCCTGGTGCGCGATGTGGAGCCCCGTGGATTCGATCACTGGGCATCCGCGCCGCCTCGTCGATGCAACGACCGGAGCGATCGATCCGGTGGTCGTCGAAGCATGGTCGACCTACGACCTCGCCCGACGCTTGCGCCGGGATCCGCAGTCCATGCTGCCCTTGTGGCGCGAGCGCGTGCACCTGGTCTGCGGCGACCGTGACAACTTCTACCTTGAGCGCGCGGTCGATCGCGTGCGCGTGACGCTGGCCGAGCTCCCCGGCGCCGGCGCTCCCCCCGATCCCGCCTTGGTGCCCGGCTACGTCGAACTGCTGCAGCGTGCCGACCACGGTACCGCGAGCGCGCTCTCGAGCCTGCGCTTCTATCCCGAGATGCGGCGCTGGATCCTCGCGCACGATGCCCCCGCGACCGAGCCAGAGGAGCGCGTGGCACCGGGTGGAGCATCGGGTGGAGCACCGGAGAAGCCATGAAGGAAGTGCAGGACCACTTCTTCCGCCTGGCCAAGGAGCAGGGCTACCGGGCGAGGAGCGCCTTCAAGCTGATCGAGATCGACGATCGCAAGAAGCTCATCCGCAAGGGCGACCGTGTGCTCGACATGGGTGCTGCCCCGGGCTCGTGGACGCAGGTCGCGGCCGAACGTGTCGGGCCAAGGGGAACCGTGGTGGCCGTGGACCTGAAGGCGATCGATCCGCGTGGCCTGCCCCAGCATGTGTCGCTGCTGCAGGCGGACCTGATGGACCTGGCGCCCGAGCATTTCGGGGGGATTCCCTTCGACGTCGTGATCAGCGACATGGGCCCCGATACGAGCGGCGATCCGTTCGGTGACTCGATCCGCAGCGTGAATCTGTGCAACGCGCTGCTCGATCGCTTTCCGCGTTGGCTGCGCAGGGGTGGCCACGCCACGATGAAGGTCTACGAGGGCAGCGAGTACCCCGCGCTGCTCCGGCGCTGCGCGACGCTCTTTGCCGAGAGCAAGGGATTCAAGCCCAAGTCGAGCCGCGCCGAGAGCGTGGAGATGTTCGTGACGTGCAAGGGCTACAAGGGCCCTGCCGCCGACGACGATGCCCAGGCGGTCAAATCCAAGCCACGCGGGTGGGGTGACTCCGCCACGTAACGCTGGCCGGGCCGACCCGGCCATCCGGTCGAGGGTTCACGGCACCGTGATCTGGACGCCCTCGAGGCCGGGGATGGAAAGCCCACGCCCCTTGCGCTGCGCCGGCAGTTCACCGATCGCCTTGGCTCGCTCCTCGCCGAGAGCGGTTTGGAGCTGGCGCATCGTGCGGCGATTGAGCTCATCGCGGTCGGTCTTGAGTTGCTTCAGTTGGCGCCCGGCCGCCTGCGATGCGTTCATCCTGGCTTGGAAGTCCTCGATGCCGCCTTCCTCGGAACCACTGAACTCGGGCATGACGGCCTTGGGGCGCACCTGAGTCAACTGGTCACGCAGCGCGGCATAGGCGGTGCGATACTCACTGCGCTGGGTGGTGATGGCGCTCATGGTTGCCGTGTCGAGGTCCGCAAGGGCCAGGGCCTTGACGAACATGGGCTCCATGTCCGTGGGATCCTTGAACGTCTCGGGGTAGCGCACCACATCGGCAGCACGGAGGAAACCGGGTCGCTGCGGCTCCTTGAGGAGCGCCGGCAGCGCATCGAGCACCTGACGCGCCCGCGCGGACGACTCGCCGCGAGCGGCGGCCATGGCCTCACCGGCGGCCTGCATGCGTTGGCCGGCCTCGGCATTGACGGTGAAACTCGCTCCTTGCTCGCCGTCGGCCGGCGGCTGGAAGAGATCCGCCTCGAGCAGGGCGAGCTCGCGCCCCTTCGTGAGGGTGACCTCGACCTGGCTCCTGAGCGCTGCCAGGATGGGCTCGTGGCCCTGGGCCGCGACGTACTCACGCAGCGTGGCTGCCGCAGCAGGGTCGAGGGCGCCATCGACCACGGCCGCACGGATGACGGACTCAGGATCGACGAAGGGACCCGAACCCGTACCGCCCACCATCCCGAAGCCGATGCTGCTGCCGGCCCCACCGGCTGCCGCCCGGGCAAGTTCGCGAGCTCGGTACTGCGCTTGTTGGCGCACGCACGCCTCGTCGACCACCGCCGCCAGGTCGGCGAAGAAGTCGGCATCGGCCCGCTCCATCGCAGCGAAGGCGGTGCGGATGGCGTCGTACTTCGCCGCGATGTCGTCCTTCGAGGGAGACTTGGGGCCATCAGGACCGAACGACATCTGGGCACTGGGGACGGCGTCGAGCTGTTCCTTCACCGCCGAGGCCACCTCGAGGTAATCCGCGTGCAACTGCGTCACGACCGGCTTCACGGCTTCCTTCGAGCCACAGAGATCGAGCAGCTCCTGCAGTTGCTGCTTGGTGATCGGCTGGATCGTGGGACGACCGGCGCCCTGCCAGAGCATGGGGCCGCCTTCGTCACCCAACATCAACTCCTCCAGGCCATCGTCGCCCATGTCGAGCACCACAGCATTGCCAGCGACGGCCGTGGCCCCACCATCATCCTCGCCGTCCGCAACGGCCACGCCGACGCGCACCGTGACCCCAGCCGGAACGGCCTGGCCAGCGCCAGCTGCGCCGCCATCCGGGACATCCTGCGCGATCGCGGCGGGCTCAGTCGGCAGTCCGAGCGCTGAACGGACGCCTGCCTTGAGGGCGTTGCTGCGTGCCCTGGCGGCCTCCTCACGCTTTCGGAAGACCTCTTGCATGTCATCTGCGTCAGCACCCATGAACTCCATTGGCCGCTGGTCATTGAGCGCGCCGAGGACCGAAGCCTGCCATGCGGCGAACGCGGCGGCCACGGCCTGATCCTGCTCGGGAGTCAGTGGGGCCTTGGCCACGGTGGACTCCACCAGTCGGATCGTGCCCCCGTCGTCGATGCCGAACGCTCCCATGCCGCTGGCGCGGATGAACGCCAGCCACGCCACGGCGCCACGAGGCTGGGGAATCCCCTGAAACGCATCGTTCAGGATCGTTGCGCCCAATCGCGTGGCGCGGTTGCGCGCGAGCTGCACGGGCTTTCGCGACTGCTGGAACGCACCGGCCATCGCGCGGAAATGGTCCTTGAAACCCTTGGACCATTCAGCCGGATCGGGTTCGCCGCCCTGCTCCTGGGCCTGTTCCATCATCTGTTGCATCGCCTCTGCGGATGGGCGGGGATGATCGACGCTGGCCTTGGCCCTGAGCTCGATCAAGCGCTCGGGCTGCTCGAGGGCAGCGGTTCGGATGGACCGAACGGCATCGACGTACTCGGCTTCGCGAGCGGCGATGCGCTCATCGATCTGCGCGAGCTGCGTTGGTTCGAGGTCCTTGCTCGCGCGCTCGGCGATGGCCCACAGGTCGGCCTGGCTGCCCAGGCGCGCCATGAAGGCATCGGCCGTGGACTGCTCGATGCGGCGCAACTCCAACGAACGGCGCACGCGGTCGAGCTTGGTGCCGCTGGCACCGAGCGGCGCAAGGGAATCGATGAGGGCGTTCTCGAGCGTGTCCCATTGGGTGAGCAGGCTGCGGTAAGCGCGCACCTGGTTGCGCACCTCGTCGACCGGTCGATCGTCGTCACCCATGCCGAACGCGATGCCGCCCTGGGGCTGATCCTTCAGATAGCGTTCGATGGCGCCCGTGCGCAGTTCACTGGTCGCGCGCTGGTATCGGTCGTACTCGGCCATGGCCGCCGCCCGCTGTGCATCAGGGACGCCGATGCGGGGCAGCAGGGCCTCGAACTCGGTCGACGTGAGCGCCGTGGGAAACTGGGATTGCGCGGCAGCAGGCACGACGGCCGGCACGAAGAGCAGCGAGAGCACGACGGCCCACGCACGGGACAGGGTCTTGGTCATGATGGCCTCCTGGATCGACGGACCCGCGCAGGCTACGGCATCGGAGTTCGGATGAACCCCGGGACCGACCCGATTCGGTGCATGATTCCACCGGCTGAACGCATCGCGCAGAAACCACGGCGCGCGAAGAAGTTGCCCCGCGCCGTCCGCAGCGACCGAGCGGCCCTGCGCTGCGCGCGAACCTCAGCCTCAGCCGCGGGCCCACTCCGAAGGCACGGCTCCGTGCGTGGCCACGATGCGGCTTCGGATGCCACCGCGTCCCTTCCAGTCCGTGATGACCTGCATCCACTGTGGCTTCATGGCCGCAGCGAGGTGATCGCGGATCGAGTTCGTGACGGCTTCGTAGAAGATGCCCTCGTTCCGGAAGCTCTGGTAGTACAGCTTGAGGCTCTTGAGCTCCACGCATCGATCACCCGGCACGTAGCGCAGCGTCACGTTGCCGAAGTCGGGGTGACCGGTCTTGGGACAGACCGAGGTGAACTCCTCGCTCACGTGCTCGATCACGAATGGCGTGGTTGACGGCGACGGGAAGCACTCGAGCAGGCTGGTATCAGGCATGGGTCCAATCGTAGGAAGCCGCTGCGCCGAGCGCCACGGCGGCCGGTGGCGCCGACGGGGCGCGATCAGAGCCCATGCGAAGCCATGAGGCGCGCGACCTTCGGCTGGTCGGGATCGATCGCGAGGCTGGCCTCGAACGCCGCAACGGCGCGGGCACGGACGGACTGGTCAACCTTGCCGCCGGCGATCCATCGATTGAGCGCTGCAGTGCCCAGGCCGTTCCAGCACACCGTCGACCGGGGATCAACGGCGGTACCGGCGCGGAAGGCGTCCTCGGCATCGGCGAGCTGGCCAGCACGAAGGAGCGCATCGCCGAGGATCGCCTGGCTTGCAGCACCTGGTGCCGCCGCAACCAGTTCGCGCGCCGCAGCGAGTGAACCATCGTGTTCCCCTGCAGCACTGCGTGCTGCCACCAATTCCTGCAGCAGCGGAGCCCGCAACGCGGCATCGCCCGCAGCCGGCAGCGCCGACTCGATCAGGCTTGCCGCACGTTGTGGTGCGCCCGCGGCGACCATGATCGGCGCACATGCCACGGCGCGCGCCGGCGAGGCATCGTGCAACGAAGCGAGCGTCGCGAATTCCAGCGCGCTGGCGCGCTCGCCGAGCGCCAAGTACTCGCGGGCCATCAGGAACTCGGTCTGTGGATCGGCAGGCTGCATGGCGAGAGCGCGCTGCAGCGCGCGCAGCGCAGCACGGGCATCACCCTGCTTCGACAGCTTTGAGGCGCTAGCGTGCAGTTCATCGCGGGTCGGCGGTGCGGCATCCTTTGCCAGTGCGGCGAGTTCCGGGTCCTGCGGGATCACCGGCTTCGACCAGTCACGGCAACCCGAGGCCAGGAGGAGCGCGGTGAGGATGGCTGAGCGCATGGGGTTCATCGTGCCGTGCGCGCGCCAGCCAGGCGGCGGAGTTCGCGCGCGTTGACGATATCCCAGGGTTCACCGCCGGGGCCATCCTCCTTGGCAGTCTCGAGGATCATGGGGCGACCCAGCAGCTTCGGGTGCCGCAACACCGCGCGGAAGCATGACTCCCCGCAGGCACCATGCCCGATGTGCTCATGCCGGTCCAGCCGAGAACCGCACGCCCCGATGCTGTCGTTGACGTGCACGGCGTGCACATGCTCAAGTCCGCACTCGGCATCGAAGTGCTCGAGCACGGCCTTCGCGCGCGCGGGCGTCGAGCAGTCATGGCCGGCCGCCACGATGTGGCATGTATCGATGCAGAAGCCCACGCGCTCGGGAGCGCGCACGAGTTCACGGATCACCTTGAGGTGGCCAAAGTCGTAGCCGAGGTTCGTGCCGGAACCGACGGTCGTCTCGAGCAGCGTGATGGTGCGGAAACCCTTGAGCTGCCGGTGCAATTCGTCGAGCGATGCGGCAATGCGGCGCAGCCCCTCGAGCTCATCGGGGGATGGCGGCTCACCAAGGCGATTCGGCTCACGAGGCTTTCGCGGCGTGCCCAGGTGCGCCCCGGGGTGCATCACGCACACCGGAATGCCGAGCGCTTCGCATCGCTCCGTCTCGTCGCGCTGCAAGGCGATCGACCGCGCACGGGCACTCGCGTCGGGATTCGCGAGGTTCACGAGGTACGAGTTGTGGCTCACCACCCGTGATCCATCCCAGCCCGCCGCGGCGAGCGCACGGATCCAAGCCACGATCTCTGCCTGCTGCAGGGGCTTCGATGCCCACTGGCGCTGGTTCTTGGTGAAGACCTGCAGGCAATCGAGGCCCAGCCGTACCGCCTCCTCGATCGCCAGATGAAGACCGCCGGCGATCGAGCAGTGGGAACCGATCAGGACAGTCGGCATGACGGGCCGCGGGCTCACACCATGCGCGCGCCGGCGGCGCGGGCGGCCTCGACGATCCGCTCGGCGGTGCGGACCGCCGCGGAGCCGGCCTCGGCATCGACGAACGGCTGCTCGCCCGTGCGGACGGCGCGCACGAAGTCTGCGAACTGCAGCGTGAGCGGATCACCGGCGCCCACCGCCAGCGGCTCGACCTTGACCAGGTCGAGGTAGTTCACGCCCGAGAGATCGTCGCCATCCTTCAGTTGCCGGCGCACCTGGTCGAGCTGCTCGGCGTTGGCGGTCTTGCGGACCACCGTGCCCTGCCGCGCGACGAAGTCCGCGCTGACGTAGGCATCCTCGCTGATGATGCGGATCTTGCGCTCGGTCTTGAGGGCCATGCGGCTTGCGGTGACGTTGGCCACGCAGCGGATGCCGTCGGGGCCCGCAGGGAACACCAGACGCGCGTTGCAGATGTCCTCGGCCTCGCCAAGCACGCAGACCGCATTGGCGTGGATCTCCTCGGGCTCGCTGCCCACCAGCATGAGCAGCAGGTCGAGGTCGTGGATCATCATGTCGAGCACCACGCCCACATCGACGCTGCGGAAGGTCATGGGCGAGATGCGATCCATCTCGATGAAGCGAGGCGTGATGCCCGCGAGGCCCCGCACGGCCACCATCACGGGGTCGTAACGCACGACATGGCCGACCTGCAGCGCCACGCCGCAGCGTGCCGCAGCTTCGGCCATCTCGGTCGCAGTGCGTTCATCGGGCGCCAAGGGCTTCTCGACCAAGCAGTGCACGCCGGCCGCAGCGGCCTGCAGCACGATGTCACGGTGCGTGACGGTGGGCGTGGCGACGACGATCGCCTGCACGCCGACGGCCAGGAGCTCGTCGAGCGATGCACAGGGCCTTCCGCCGAACTGCTCGGCCAGCGTGGTGCGACGCTCTTCGCTCGCATCGGCGATGGCCACGAGCTCGGCTCCGTCGGCCTGGCTGGCCACGCGGACGTGGTGGCGTCCCATGCGTCCGCAACCGACAACCCCGACACGCAACGGTGCCTTCGTGCTCATGCGTTCTTCGTCTTCCTGTAGACCATCGCCAGGTGATTGCCCGGATCGCGGTACTCGACCTCGGACATGTAGGCCTTCATCAGCATGATGCCGCGGCCCGAGGGGATCTCGAGGTTGTCGTCATCGGTCGGGTCGGGTACCGCATCCGGATCGAAGCCCTCACCCTGGTCGCGCACGTCGAAGCGGGCCTCGTCGCCATCCACGCTCCAGCGGAAGTCGACCTGCCCATCGGGCACGTGGCGGTTGCCGTGGCGAATGGCGTTCACGAGCGCTTCTTCCAGCGCCAATCGGACGGCGAAGAGGGCCTCGCGGCCGTATCCATGCTGCGCCATCGCCTGCTCGACCGCTGTCTGCGACGCGTCGATCTCGGCACGCGGGCCGCGGAGGATCGCGTGGCCTTCGATGCGCGCCGGCATGGCTGGGCTCAGGCGAGCGCCTTGAGGGCGGCCTCGGCCGACTCGTCGATGCTGAAGTGCTTGTTCAGCTTCGTGATGTAGAAGACCTCGAGGATCTCGGGGCGGATCTCGGCCAGGCGCAACGTGCCGCCCTTCTTCTTCACGAGGCTGTTCACGGTGATCAACGTGCCGAGCGCGGCCGAGGACAGGTGCTCGACGACGCCGAAGCACATCAGCACCTTGGGGGCGGTCATCGGCTCGAGCTTGCGCTGGATGTCCTGCCCGATCTGCCGGATGGTGGCCTCATCGAGGATGTCGCGGTCGACGAAGTCGATGCGCACCACGTCATTGACGGCGCTGATGCGCAGGCGGGAACTGTCGTTGGCCATGGTGCTTCCCCGAGGGGTTGGAGGACTGGTTCAGAAGCCGCCGGCGGATCCCTCGCCGAGCTGCGACCGCAGGTCGGGGAAGAGGTCGTCTTCCATCTCCTGCTGGATCATGATCTCGGGACGGATGAGCAGCATCTGGGTCTTCTCGCTGCGGGTCGTCAGGCGATTGGTGAAGAAGCGGTTGACGATCGGGATCTTGCTGAGGACCGGCACGCCGACCTCGATCTCGATCTCGTTCATCAGGATCTGGCCGCCCAGCATGATGGTGCCCTTGTCGGGAACGCTCACCGAGGTGCGGATTTCCGAACCCTGCAGGCTGGGCAGCTGGATGGTGCCGGAGAACTGCGACGCACGGCCGCCGCCACCGTCGCCACCACCGCCACCAGCCGCGCCGGTCACCGTCACTGGGGTGAACGAGACGTTCTCGTTGAGGCCGAAGCGCACGTTCATGGTGACGTAGCGGCGATCGGCGCTGATGACCGCATCGAGGTCGAGGACGAAGCCCTCGAACACGACGTTCGTTTCCGGCTCGAAGCCTGCGGCGTTGTTGCCGGTGATCGGCTCGAGGCCCGACACGTAGGTGATGCCCTTGGCGATGCTGATCCACGACCGCTGGCCGTTGAACAGCGTGAGGCGCGGCGCGGTGAGCACCGAGTTGCGCTGGTCAGCCTGCGTGGCCTGGACGAGCAGGTCGATCTGGACGTCATCGAGGTAGGTGAAGCCGGTCGACAGAGCCGGCGAACCGAGGGCCGCGAGCACGAAGGGCGACTGGCTGGCCGCGGCGAGCGCGTTGACCAGCGGCAGGCCTTCCTGCTGCACGTTCACCGGTGAGAAGCCGTTGCTCTCGCCGCTCGAGCCGTAGGCCTCGCCCTCGCGACGGACGCCGACGGGGTTGAAGAACTGGCCTGGGTAGGTGTAATCGATGTCACCGCCGTTGCCCACGCCGACTGCACCGCCGGTGTTGGGCACCGCGCCGGGCAGGTCGCTGTCCTGGCCGATGCCGGTGAAGGTCACCGGGTTGCGCAGTCGACCGATGTTGCTGTTGCCCTGCGGCGGAGCCGAGCCGGGGATGTTCTGGAAGAAGAAGTCACGCAGCTGGAAGTTCGGGTCCTGCGCGACGGCGGCGTCGTACATCGCCGGGTTCGAGTTGAAGTACAGGTCGAAGTCGATGCCGATCTGCTCGAACCACTCGAGGTCGACGTTGATCAGGCGGGCTTCGATCGCGATCTGCAGGGCGCGAACCTCGCGCATCTTGTTGAGCAGGCCTTCGATCTCGCGGTGGGCCTGTGCAGTGTTGGTCACGATCAGGTTGCCGTTCATCGGCGAGATCGAGCCGGTGTTGCCGCCCTGGTCCTTCCAGTCGCCCACATCAGCGGTCTGCATCTGGATCAGGTCCATCACATCCTGCTCGATCGACTCGCGCGTCTTGGCCTGGCGCTCGTCCTTCTTGGCGCCGAACAGCTGGCCGCCCTGCGACGGGGTGAGGCCATCGCCGGTGCCCTGGCTGATCCCCTTCTCGAGGCTGAAGTCCGGGGCGTTGTCGAAGTAGGGAATCTCAAGCAGCAGATCGCGGATGTCGTACACCTCGATCATCACGTTGCGGCGGATCGACTCGGGCGTGCTCACGACGACCATGCCGTCGGTGACGGTGAAGGCCGGGCTCGAGGTGCCCTCGCCGTACTGCTCGAGCACGCGCGTGAGCGCCACGTCCATGGGCACGCCTTCGAGCGCATCGAGGCGAACACGGGTCTCACGATCGATGCCGGCCTCGGCCAGGGCGCGCCAGTCAGGCACGATGTTGAGGCCGGGATTGTCGGTGCGGGCGATCTTCTCCATCACGTCGATCGCCTGCTCGAGCGAGTAGTCGGCCGAGGCGAGGTTGACCGGCGTGGACTCGATCGAGGCCAGGACCTGCGCATCGGCGGCCGAATCCGAGAAGCCGGCGGCGCCGGAACGGCGCAGCGAGAGCTGACGCCAATCCTCGGAATAGACCATCTTGCCGTTGGTCGACTTGGGGCCGGCGCCGAGAACGTTGCGGCGCGGGGCGATCATGCCCTCGATCGCATCCTTGGACATCTGGGTGTAGCCGCGGGCGCGCTCGCCGATGGCCACGCTGTAGTCGCGGTAGCTCTTCGCGGTCTCGATGGCATCACGCAGCGCGAGGGCCGCCTGGCTGTAGCGGTCGAGCGTGAGCGTGGCGTCGAGCAAGGTCAGCGCCTCGTCGTACTTCTGCTGCAGCTGCAGCTCGCGCACGCGGCGGATGTTCTCGTTCACGACCTGGTCGCGCTTGGTCTGCTCGGCGCGCTGCTGGTCGCGCGCGGTGCGGCTGGCCTGCTCGCGGGTCTTGTCCTGCTCGACCATGAGCGAGAGCGTGCGGCTCTCGTTGATGTCGGCGATGAGCTCGTCGATCTGCACCATCAGCGAATCGACCATGCCCGGGGTCAGGTAGTCACGGGCCTGCTCGATCTTCAGGCGGGCGGCCGTCATGACGCGCATCGCGCCGTCGAAGTCGCCCTTCTGCTTGAGTTCGGTGGCGCGGCGCACGGCCGACTGCGCTTCGACCTCGCGACGCTGGCGCAGCAGCGAGATGTCATCCGCCACGGTGTCGACCATCGAGCCCTGGTTCATCGCGGCGCGGGCCTGCTCGACGCCGTCGAGCGCTTCCTTGTCGCCGGGGACCGACTTGAGGACTTCGTTCCAGTAGTCGAGGGCCGCTTCCCAGTTGCCAGCCGAGGCCTGCGCCTTGGCTTCGGAACGCAGGGTGTCGGTCACCAGGCGCGCGCGGCGGGCAGCCGCCTCATCGCGGTCGGCCTGCGTCGGCGCGGGAGTCGATGCCGCGCGACCGCGCGGAGCGGGTTGATCGGCAGCGGGGTCGTCAAGCGCGGGGCGGCCATCCTGGGCGGTCGTCGGCATGGCGAGCAAGGTCGCAGCGACGGACGAGGCGATCAGGAAGCGGGCAAAGGGCTGGCAGTGCATGCTGGGGCGCTCCGTGGGGGGCAATCTTGACGATCGGTCGTGGGGCTGTCGGTCAGGCCGCGAGCGGCGGGCCGCAGAGCGTACCGCCATCCACCGAACATTCGCAAGACAGGTCCGGATGGCTCCCCTCAATCGCTACCATCGGACATCGATGAATCAGCATGCGTCGACTCCGGCGCGCCTCGCCTTGGCGAGTGGCGCGGTCTTCCACGGCACGGGCTTCGGGGCCACCTCGGTCCAAGGCACCGGTGAGGTCGTCTTCAACACAGCAATGTGCGGCTACCAGGAAGCGCTCTCCGATCCGAGCTACACCGGGCAGATTCTGGTGATGACAGCGCCGCAGATCGGTAATTATGGGGTTGCGGCTGATGACATCGAGAGCGGCAAGCCCTGCGTGGCGGGCTTCGTGGTGCGCGAACTCTCGCGCATGACGAGCAATTACCGGGCATGCAACGACGTGTCGTCGTGGCTGTCGTCGCACGGCATCGTGGGCATCGCGGGCATCGACACGCGGGCGCTCGTGCGCATCCTGCGAACCAGCGGGGCCATGAATGGCGTCATCAGCACCGACCAGTCGCTGGCCGATGCCGAATTGGTCGCGCGTGCGCAGGCTGCTTCATGCATGGCCGGGCAGGATCTGGCGAGCGGCGTCAGCCCGTCCTGCGCGAGTGCTTGGGAGGAGGACCTTGGCGATTGGGTGCCTCGTGGCGAGCACTTGGTGCGGCGCGCCGTACGGCGATTGAAGGTCGTGGCGCTGGACTGCGGCGCCAAGCGGAACATCTACAGGAACCTGGCCGAACGCAACTGCGACGTCATCGCCATGCCGCACGATGCATCGGCGGCGGACCTCCTGGCGCACAAGCCCGATGGGCTCTTCATCAGCAACGGCCCAGGCGATCCCGCGGCGGTGCAGGCCACCATCGACACGCTGCGCACCGTGGCCGGAAGCGTGCCGACCTTCGGCATCTGCCTCGGGCACCAACTGTTGGCGCTCTCGCTGGGCGCAAGCACCTACAAGCTCAAGTTCGGCCACCGCGGCAGCAACCAGCCCGTTCGCAACCTGCTCACGGGCCGCATCGAAATCACCAGCCAGAACCACGGATTCTGCGTGGATCCGGCCTCGCTCGAAGCCGCCGGCGGCGAAGTCACCCATGTTCACCTGAACGATGGAACCTGTGCGGGATTCCGTCACCGCACCAAGCCGATCTTCAGCGTCCAGTACCACCCCGAGGCGTCGCCTGGCCCACATGACAGCGACTATCTCTTCGACTGCTTCATCGCGATGATGGAGTCGGGCCGCCCGATCCAGGCCCAGGACATGGCCACTGCCCAGGCTGCGCCCGCTGAAGCCGCCAAGGCCGTGCCGGTCCGGGCATGACCGGCGAGGCCCCACCACGCCTGTTCGAGGACCTGTTCAAGGATGACGGTGCGGGACCGCGCGACTTCGTGCAGGTTGCAGTCGAGCGCGGCGTGGACCGCTATCCGGATGGGTTGACATACTCGGTCCCAACGGCGCTCGCGGATGTTCGTGAGGGGGATCGCGTCACCGTGCCTCTCGGTCGGGGCAACGCCACGGTCGATGGATACGTGGTGCAGCGTGGCGGCGCGGAACTGCTGGGGTCGCTCGATCCGGCGCGGACCAAGCCGCTGAGCAGCCGTGACGACGCCGCCATGCCCCTGCCGTCGCAACTGCTGGCACTCGGTCGCTGGATCAGCGCGTACTACGGTGCGCCGATCGGCGTAACGCTGGCCAGCATGGTGCCCTCGGCGGTCCGCAAGCGCGTGGGCACCGTGGTCCGGCGTTCATGGACGATCGTTGCCGATGCCGCTCGCGATGGCCGCTTCAGCGCGCAGCAGCGCGCGCTCCTGGAGTGCCTCGATTCCGTGGCTGGCGAGCTCGATGAATCGGAACTCCTTGAACGTTCAGGCGTGGCCACGAAGGAACCACTGCGCGGGCTCGCGCGGCGCGGCCTCGTGCGCGCGGTCGAGCGGACCGAGGTGCACGCCAAGTGGGCCGATGCCGCCGTCGGCGCTCTGGCCGTGCCGATCTTGACGGATGAGCAGCGCGCGGCCGTCGAGGCCGTGTCGGCGAGCGCAGAACACGGGTTTTCCCAGCATCTCCTGTTCGGCGTCACCGGCAGCGGCAAGACCGAGGTCTACCTGCAGCTCATCGAACGCACGCTCGCGCGGGGCAAGAGCGCGGTGCTCTTGGTGCCCGAGATCGCGTTGACCCCGCAGACCAGCGGCCGGGTCATGGCGCGGTTGGCGGCACACCGCGTGCTCGTGCTGCACAGCGGACTGACCGCAGCCCAGCGCAACGAGCAGTGGGGCTTGGCCGCGCAGCCTGGACCGTGCGTGGTCGTGGGGGCGCGCAGCGCCGTCTTCGCACCCATTCCCGATGGCGACCTCGGGCTCGTCATCGTGGATGAGGAGCACGACACCGGCTACAAGCAGGACCAGCAGCCGCGCTACCACGGGCGCGACACGGCGATCCGCCGGGCCCAACTCGCCAACTGCCCGATCCTGCTCGGCAGCGCCACCCCGAGCCTCGAGACCTGGTGGAACGCGACTGAGCGTGGCACGGTGACCCTGCACCGACTGTCGCGTCGCGCGCCCGGCCTGCGCACCCCGCGCGTCGAGTTGGTCGATTTCCGGGTCGAGCAGCGCGCATGGTCGGACCGCCGCGTGCACCTGATCGGACCGACGCTCGAACGCGCGCTGCGTCGCACGCTGGACGAGGGCGGTCAGGCGATCATCCTGCTCAACCGCCGCGGGTACGCCAACTCCATCGTCTGCGCCGCCAAGGACTGCGACTGGTGCATGAAGTGCGACCGTTGCGACGCCGGGATGGTGGCGCACCGGGACACCCGGCTGCCCAAGGGCGGCTTCGTGCGGTGCCATCACTGCCTGTCCGAGCTTCGGCTCCCCGAGCGCTGCCCGGTCTGCCGCGGTCCGATCAGCATCTTCGGACTGGGCACGCAGCGAGTCGAAGAAGAGCTGGAGCGCACATTTCCCGACCTGCCGCCCGGGGCGCTGGCCAGAGTGGATGGCGACACGACCCAGACTGCGGCCCACTTCCACGACGTGCTTGGTCGATTCGGCCGGGGTGAAGTCCGGATCCTGCTGGGCACGCAGATGATCGCCAAGGGGCTCGATTTCCCGAACGTGCGCGTTGTTGGTGTGATCAGCGCGGATACTGCATTGAATTTGCCTGATTTTCGCGCTACAGAACGAACCTACCAGCTCGTCAGTCAGGTGGCTGGCCGCTGCGGTCGGGGCGATGCGGCCGGGTTGGCCATTGTGCAGACCTTCCAGCCCGATGCCCCCGCGATTCAATGGGCCGCCACGCAGGATTTCGAGGCATTCGCGGCGAGTGAGCTCGAGGCCCGAAAGGCCTTCGGCCTGCCCCCTGCCAAACGTCTGGCACGCATCGTGGTGCGCGATCCTGATCACGATCGAGCCCTTTCCGCCGGGCGTGCCGTCGTTGCGCGGCTCCTGACCCTGCCGGCAGCTTCGGGCGTGCTCATCCGCCCAGCCGCCGACTGCCCGATCGCTCGAATCAACGATCGATTCCGGGTCCAGGTGGAGCTGTTGGCCCCTACGGCGACCGCGCTCCAGCAGCTCATCGCGGCGGGGCGCTCAGCGGGGGCCATCGTGCCCAGCGACCACCTCGCCGTGGATGTCGATCCTGTCGCCCTGCTCTGATCTCGCGACAAGCCTGATTCCCGGACGCATAGGGTGGACTGAACGAAGGGTTGGTGCGGTCGTCCACCGCGCTTTGGGCATGAATCTGCTGCGGTTTTGCCCTATCCTCGACCGCCCGGCTGGCGCTGTACCACGCCGGTTTCGCACGCCCCGCCAGGAGCACCCCCCGTGTCGACCCACTCGTCGGCGTCAGGTCACTCGTCCGCCCAAGCTGCCCAGTCGGTGAACGCCTGGGATCCAGCGTTCCTCGAGCAGCAGTACGCGTCGTGGAAGCGCGACCCGCAGTCGGTCGATGCCAGCTGGCGACAGTTCTTCCTCGGCTTCGACCTTGGCTTGGCCCGCCCCACGCCAACCAAGGCAACGGCGACCTCCTCCGTGGCCGCCACGACGTCCGCAACGGTCCCCGCCACGTCGACCGGCGTGAGCCAGGCGCAGCGTGGCGTCGATGCGATGATCGTTCGTTTCCGCGAGATCGGCCATCAGGCTGCGCAGCTCGATCCGCTGGGCACCACGCGCGCGTACCCGGCCGACCTGTCGCTCGACGCGTTCGGCCTTGATGACTCGAACCTGTCGCAGGCGTTCGATCCCGGCACGCTTCCCCTGCCCAACCCGAGCCCACTGTCGGCGATCCTCGAGTGCCTCGAGGAAACGTACTGCCGCAGCGTCGGCGTCGAGTTCATGCACATCCAGGACTCGGCCAAGCGCGCGTGGCTCACGCAGCGCATGGAGTCCGGCCGCAACCGCCCGGTGCTCTCGGAGAACGGGCGCAGGTTCCTGCTCGAGCAGCTCATGAAGGCCGAGTCGTTCGAGAACTTCCTCGCGACCCGCTACATCGGCAAGAAGCGATTCGGCATCGAGGGCGGCGAGAGCGCCGCGCTCATCATGGAAACGTGGATCCAGCTGGCGCCGCGCCTGGGCACCGCGGAACTCATCATCGGCATGGCGCACCGCGGCCGCCTGGGCATGATGGTGAATCAGTTCGGGCAGAAGCCCGAGCAGATGATGTCGAACTTCGAGGAATCGTGGCAGGCCGACTTCGAGCACGGCGGCGGCGACGTGAAGTACCACCAGGGATACAGCAGCGACCGCACCACGCTCGACGGCGGCAGCGTGCGCGTGTCGCTCTGCTCGAACCCCTCGCATCTCGAGTTCGTGGGTTCGGTCGCTCTCGGTCGCGCGCGTGCGCGCCGGGACGGCGACCGCGACCTTGACGGCCTGCTGCATGTGCCCGTCGTCGTCCACGGCAACGCGGCGTTCGCCGGCCAGGGCACCACCGCCGAGTGCTTCAACATGATGGGGCTCGCCGGCTACAACGTCGGCGGCACGCTGCACCTGGTCATCAACAACCAGGTGGGCTTCACCACCGACCTCGAGGATGGCTCCACCGGCGAGTACGTCACCGGCTACGCGAAGAGCGTCGAGGTGCCGATCTTCCACGTGAACGGCGGCGATCCCGAGGCCTGCGCGTGGGTCGCGCAGCTGGCCTACGAGTTCCGCCAGGAGTTCCGCACCGACACCGTCATCGACATGTGGTGCTGGCGCAAGAACGGCCACAACGAGGCCGACGAGCCGACCTACACCCAGCCGGTGCTCTACCAGCGCGTGAAGGCCGCCGGCACGGTCGTGAAGCGCTACGCCGATCGGCTCGCCGGCGAGGGCGTGCTCGACGCCGCTGCATTCGAAGCACAGACCAAGGCATATTGGGACACGCTCGACCGCGCGCAGGAGCAGGCCAAGGCCACCATCATCGACCCGATCCGTCCTGGTTTCGAAGGCGCATGGAAGGGTGTCGCTCCGCAGCTCTCGACCGATGACGTGGCAACCGGCGTGCCGGAGAAGGCGCTGAAGGCCGTCGCGAAGGCGCTCGCCGCGAAGCCGGATGGGATCGCTGCGCACAAGACCATCGAGAAGATCGTCGGCGCGCGCGGGACCTTCGCAAAGGACGAGCGCGTCGACTGGGCGCAGGCCGAGCTCCTTGCCTATGGCTCACTGCTGGCCGATGGCGCGCGGATCCGCCTCACGGGCCAGGATGTGGAACGCGGAACCTTCAGCCATCGCCACGCGGTGGTGACCTGCCAGAAGACCGGCGCGACGTGGAACGCTCTGGCCGAGTACGCGGGCACGACCGGCGGCATGTTCCATGTCTTCAACAGCCCGCTGACCGAGAGCGCGTGCCTGGGCTTCGAGTACGGCTACTCGCTGAACGACCCGAACTCGCTCGTCATCTGGGAGGCGCAGTTCGGCGACTTCGCCAACGGCGGACAGGTCTTCATCGATTGCTACATCACCACCGGCCAGGTGAAGTGGCGTCGCGCGTCGGCGATGACGCTGCTCCTGCCGCACGGCAACGAAGGCCTCGGGCCGGAGCACTCGAGCGCGCGCATGGAGCGCTTCCTGCAGCTCTCCGACGGCGACAACATCTGCGTGTGCTCGCCGTCGACGACGGCGCAGGTCTTCCACCTGCTGCGCCGCCAGCTGAAGGCCACATGGCGCAAGCCGCTGGTGGTCATGAGCCCCAAGAGCATGCTTCGCCTGCCCGCGGCGCAGAGCCTGGGCGCGGAATTCGTCGAAGGATCGTTCCGCACCGTCATCGATGACGACAAGGCCGATCCGAAGGCCGTGCGCAACGTCTGGCTCTGCCACGGCAAGTTCTTCCACATCCTCGATGCCAAGCGCCAGGAACTCGGCGACACGGCCAACGCCTTCGTGCGGCTCGAGCAGGTCTCGCCCTTCCCTGAGGAGGCGCTTCGCGCCGTGCTCGCGCGCTACCCCGGTGCCACGGTCGGCGTGGCGCAGGAAGAGGCCCGCAACTCGGGCATGTACCGCTTCGTGCAGGCGCAGTTGATGGATCGGTTCGGGATCAACCCGGCCTGCCGCAGCCGCGTGGAGTGCGGTTCTCCCTCGACCGGCAGCGAGAAGATGCACAAGAAGGAAGAGGCGGCGCTCATCGAATCGGTCTTCGCGGCATCCGATGCCGACGGCACGCTCTTCGAGTCCGCGCCGGTCAAGACCGACGCCAAGACCGGCGCCAAGCCAGCCGGCACCCGCTCCTGATCCGCCTGCTCGTGCAGACCTGCACGAGCCGTGACACAATCCCCTGCGAGGAACCATGGCACAGATCACCGACGTCAAGATCCCCAGCCCCGGCGAGAGCATCACCGAAGTCCGCCTTGGACAGTGGAAGCGCGGCGATGGCGACTGGGTCGAGAAGGATGAGCTGCTCAACGAGATCGAGAGCGACAAGGCCACGCTCGAACTGCTCGCGCCTGCCGCGGGCGTGCTTCGTGTGAAGGCTGAGTCCGGCAGCGACCAGAAGGTCGGGGCCGCCGTGGCGCAGATCGACACGGCCGCCTCGAAGCCCGCCGGTTCAGGTGCGGCGCGGCCCATGGGCACCGCAGCGGCCGAAGCCGCGAAGTCCGTGGCGACCGAGCCCACAGGCAAGGCCACGCCGACCGCTCGCAAGATGGCCGAGGAACATGGAATCTCGCTCGCGGGCGTGCAGGGGTCCGGTCCGGCAGGCCGCGTGACGCGCGCGGATGTCGAGGGCGCCATGGGCAAGCAGGCTCCCGCAGCCGCGGCGCCGGCGGCAGCCGCAGCCTCGGCAGCGACCAAGGCGGCTCCGGCCGCGGTCGTCGCGCCTGGATCACGCGGTGCTCGCCGCGAGAAGATGCCCAAGATCCGTCAACGCATCGCCGAACGCCTGCTCGAGAGCCAGCAGACGACGGCCACGCTCACGACCTTCAACGAAGTCGACATGACCGAGGTCATGGCCCTGCGCGCGAAGCACAAGGAAGCCTTCGAGAAGAAGCACGGCATCGGCCTGGGCCTGATGAGCTTCTTCGTGAAGGCCGCGTGCAGCGCGCTGCGTGCCTATCCGCGCGTGAACGCGTTCATCATCGGCGACGAGATCGAGTTCCACGACTACTGCGATGTCGCCGTGGCCGTGGGCACCGACCGCGGGCTGGTGGTCCCGGTGCTGCGCAACGCCGATGCCATGAGCTTTGCGCAGGTCGAGCTGGCGGTCCGCGACTTCGCCACCCGCGCACGTGATGGCAAGCTGACCGTCGATGAGATGACCGGCGGCACGTTCACCGTGAGCAACGGCGGCGTGTACGGATCGCTGATGGCCACGCCGATCCTGAACCCCCCGCAGTCGGGCATCCTGGGCATGCACGCGATCAAGAAGCGCGCCGTCGAGGACCCCGACCATCCGGGCCAGATCGCGCTGCGTCCGATGATGTTCATCGCACTCTCGTACGACCACCGGATCATCGACGGTGCCGAGAGCGTTGGCTTCCTCAAGCACATCAAGGACTGCGTGGAGCGGCCCGAGCGGCTGCTCCTGGGCCTCTGAACAGCCACCACGCGGCCCGGCCGCAGGACGAACCATGACCAAGACGATTGCCTCCTGCGTGCTCCTTGCCCTCCTCGCTGCGTGCGCCGAGGACGATGCCCCGCCACCGCCGGTGCCCATGAAGCCCGCAGCGTCGACGGCTGCGAGCGTGCCCGACTCGCGGATCGATGATCTCTCGAAGGCGCTCGCCAAGGCGCTCGAGGAGAAGGCTGCGCTTCTGAAGAAGGCCGGCTCCTCGGGAACGCTGACCGGTGCCGATGCTGACGCGTTCTGGGATGCGGATGCGGGCTTCGTGAAGGGCTTCGTCGACATCCAGGGGCTGATGAAGTCCAACGGCCGGCTCACGCCGCGGATCGTCGAGAGCCTGAAGAAGAACGCGTACTCGGCGATGGAGGCGTACGCCTACGCCGAGAAGGCCTCTGGCGTGGCCCGCGCCTCGGGCGTGGGCATTGCGGGAAAGCCACCCGCCGGGCACCCACGCCTTGATCCGACCATGATGCAGAGCTTCGAGCTCAAGCGCATGGAGATCATGACCAAGTTCAGCTTCAAGATCCAATGAGTGCATCGCCAGCCCGGTAGGCTTCCGCGCATGCACAACGCACTGGGGATGGCGCGCGCTGCGCACGGCTCGGTCCTCGCCCGGATCACCATGCCAGCCGCAGCGGCAGGGATGTTCTTCACGATGGCTGTGTGGGGCCAGTCGCCCGCGCAACCACCCACCACACCGGGCCCAACGCCGAAGGTCGCGCCCCCGTCCTCGACGCCACCGACGGCGGCGCCTGGAGCGGCACCGAGCGCAGCGATCATGCCCGCTGCCACCGGCACGCTCAAGGGCCGCGTGAAGGTTCCTGAGCCGCGGCCGCCGGTGAAGACTCGCTCCGATTACGTCGCGCCGGCCGAAACCCAGCCTGCGAATCCACCGGTGACCGCCATCTGGGTCGGCTCCGGTGCGCCGCCGCGGGATCCCGCAACGACCGAGCCGGTGCGCATCCGCCAGGAAGGCATCCAGTTCCGTCCCGGCACGCTCGTGGTGCAGACCGGAACGCCGGTCATCTTCCCCAACGAGGACCAGGTGCTGCATGCCGTGCGCTCGCAGAGTGCGGCGAAGAAGTTCAACGTCGGCCGGTTCATGAAGGGCGAGGAACCGCCGCCGGTCGTCTTCGACAAGGCGGGGTTCGTGTTCCTGCTCTGCGAGGTCCATGAGCACATGCAAGGCAACCTGCTCGTGGTCGACACGCCCCACTTCTGCACGAGTGCACCCGATGGGTCGTTCGAGCTCACGGGGATCCCTGCCGGCACGCACACCGTCACGCTCTGGCGGGGTCGCAAGGATGAAGAGATCCGCCAGGTCACGATTGATGCGGGCCAGGTGCTCGAGGTCGACTGGACCAAGTAGCCCATGCGCTTCAGCCGACGCATCACGCTGAGCATCCTCGCGATCGTCGCGGGAACCAGCATCGTCGGTGCAGGCATCGCGCGCCAGCAGGTGCGCCGCGCCGAAGCCGATGGCGTCTCGGCAGTCTTCGATCTGGAAGCGCGTGCGATCCGCGAACGTCAGGCGCTCCGCTTGGAGGCGACCCGCCAGGCGATCGGGCAGCTCGACACGAACTCGTTCCTCTTCGGTGCACTCGTCGAAGAGGACTGGGCGGATCTCTACGCCAACGCGGAGTACGAGCTCCGCTCGCTGCGGGCGCGTGATGCCCACTTCCTCGACGCTGCAGGCAGGCCCGTGGCGCGCCCCGGTGCCGAGCCGACACCGATCGCCCGTGCAATCGATGCGAGTGCGCTTCCGGTGCTCGAGGAGCCGCTGGACCAGCCGCCGCGCCCGGTCTGCGTGCTCCACGATGATGGGCTCCTCGAGGCGCTTCGGCAGCCCGTCCTTGATGTGACGACCGGTGATCCCGTGGGCTGGGTCGTCGCCGCGTGGCCGTGGACCTGGCCTGTGCGGGCCAACGATGCCACGAGCAACGAGACGCTGTACGCCGTGGTGGTGGATGGCCGCGTGGCACTGCCACCCGACCAAGCCATGGGTGCGTGGCTCACGCATGCGATCCCGACCACCCTGGGAACCGATGGCGCCGAGCTCGTCAGCCCCGATGGCGAGCCATTCCTCGTCCGCTCGTTTCCGATCGAGAGCGCGCTGCGCACGCCGGCACGATTCGTCGTGCTCCGCAGCCTCGCCGCATCACGGCAGGCCGAGCGACGGACGAACGCCTTCTTCCTCGGCACGGCCATCGTGGCGATCTGCGCAGGCGGCGCCATGAGCCAGTGGATGGGGCGGAGCCTTTCCCAGCCCGTGCAGAGACTTGGCGATGCGGCGCGCTTGATCGGCCAAGGCAACTACTCCGTCCGTGTGTCGGTCTCGGGCGCCGATGAGTTCGAGTCGCTCGGCTCGACCTTCAATGACATGGCCCAGGGCCTGGCCATGCGTGACCGCTACCGCAACGTGCTCGACGCGGTCGCGGATCCTGCCGTCGCCGAGGAACTCGTGTCGGGCGAACTCGATCTCAAGGGCCGTACCGTCGATGCCGGGATCCTTTTCTGCGACATCCGCGGCTTCACCGCCGCCACGGAGTCGATGACGCCCGACGAGGTCATCACCATGCTGAATGCGCACATGAGCGCGATGTGCGAGGTGATCTATGCCCACGGCGGAATGGTCGACAAGTTCGTGGGCGACCTCGTCATGGCGGTCTGGGGCGCACCGAAGTCCTCGCCCGACGATGCCCTGCGCATGACACAGTGCGCACTCGCCATGCAGTCCGAGCGTGAGCGGCTCAACGCGGCCGGCGGTCGCCCGATCCGGATCGGGATCGGCATCGCCTACGGGCCCGTGGTGGCGGGCTGCATGGGATCGACGACTCGCGTGAACTACACGGTGCTCGGTGCGCGCGTGAATCTGGCCAGTCGCCTGTGCAGCGCAGCCAAGGCGGGCGAGGTCGTGGCCGACGATGCGGTGCGTGCGCGGATCGACGGCTCAATCGCGGCGACGGCGCTCGAGCCGTTCCCCGTCAAGGGCTTCAGCGAACCGATCGTGGCGCATGTGCTCCGCATGACCTGAACCACGAGGAGGATGCATGATCGCCGCCACAACCCTGATCGCCTGCTCGCTCGCCCAGCTCCCCGCCGACGATCCATCCTGGTTCGATGCCCTCTCGCAGTCGATGCAGGACCTGGGCGATGCGCTCGTCGCGGGCGATCCCGAAGGTGCGTGGACCGTCGGGATCGATCCGTGGATCGACCAGACCGGCTGGTTCTTCACGCAGCCGCCGCCGGGGTTCATCCAAGCCGACGGCCATGCGCTCTATGCACCCGTCATCAACCTGATGGGCACGGCGACCGCCGGCAAGGTGCTCGACTTCACCGTCTATGCCATGGCGTCGCGGGGCTTCGATCCGACCGAAGCACCCATGGAGATGATCCTCAACGAGTACTTCCTCAACGTGCGTCCGTTCGAGAACCAGCTGCTCGCACTGCGTGCCGGTGCGTTCGGCACGACCTTTGGCCAGTGGAACAGGCGCTACCTCTCGTTCGAGAATCCGCTCATCGATGCCCCGCTGCCGTACGGCTGGATGACGAGCGTCGGTGACGGCACGCAACTGCCTGCGAACCCCGGTGCCGCCGTCCAGCTCGGTCGCAAGGATCGCGCCGACAACGTGCCGGACTGGAACCCCATCATCTGGGGTCCGGCCTATGCCAGCGGCTTCAGTGCCTTGGGCACATTCCCGGCCTGGCAAGGGCCGCTCGTCGATTGGGCAGTCGAAGTCAAGAACGCTTCGCTTTCTTCACGCCCCGAAGAGTGGGCGTGGTGGGATCGCAACATGGGTTCGCCCACGGTCACGGGCCGCGTCGCCATGCGGCCCGATGCGCGCTGGACCATCGGTGGCAGCTTCAGCCAAGGCAGCTACCTCATCGCTGATCCCGTCGTACGGCCAGGAACCTCGATCGGCGACCCGGGCCAGTACGACCAGACGACCTGGGGGATCGACATCAGCTACGCCCATCGATGGGCGGAGATCTGGGCCGAGTTCATCTGGAACACATTCGACCAGCCGGCTCTCGGCGACTTGACGAGCTTCAGCTGGTTCGTCGAAGGCCGGATCAACGTGGCGGTCGACACGTGGGTCTCGGCCCGGTGGAACTCGCAGTTCTACGGCGATCTCAACGGCGAGAGCTGGGACAACGACGTGCAACGCTTCGACATCGGCGGCGGAACGCGCCTGAGTGAGTCGTTCACGTTCAAACTGCAGTTCAGCCACGCCAACGAATCAGGCAGCGTCGACCAGGGTCAGTGGTACGGCGCCACGCAGCTCATCATGGAATTCTGAGCAACGGCCGGTCGGGCTCAGTCCGCGCGGGCCACTGGCTTGGGTGCATCGGGCTGGTCGGGCGCCACGCCCAGGTACTGGAGCGCACCTTCCATGATGTCTCGCGCGGCCGGCCCGGCGACCGAGCCACCGAAGTGCTTGATCTTGCGGTCCGGATCATCGATGACCACGAGCACCACCAAGCGAGGTGCCTCGAACGGTGCGCCGACGATGAAGGAACTCACGTAACGATCGTCGTAGTAGCCCTTGCCCTGCCCTGCAGGCTTGGGCAGTTGCGCGGTGCCGGTCTTGCCGAACATGCGATAGAGCGAGCTCTTCGCACCGCGAGCGGTGCCTTCGGTGAGCACGCCTTCCATCGCCGAGCGGGCCTCGAGCGCGATGCGCGGGGGAATCACCGGCAGCTGCATCGACGATGAGAGGTTGGTGCCGCCCGCAACACGGACCGTGGGCAGCATGCCATCCTCACGGCAGAAGACGCTGAACGCGCGCACCATCTGCACGGCGGTGACGCCGATTTCGTGCCCCATCGACACCGACGTCTGCGTGTACTTGCTCCAGGCGCCAGGGCTCGTGACCAGCCCGCCGATCTCGCCAGGGACGCCGACGGACGTGCTCGCGCCGAAGCCGAACGCGCGCACGCAGTCCTGCATCTGCTCATGCGAGAGCCGCTCAGCCGAGATCGCCATGCCGGCGTTGAGGCTCTTCACGAGCACGGTGCGCCAGTCGGCCCGCGCCACGGGGTGCACATCGCGCACGGTCCGGCCGTAGGGCGTGACGTAGTGGCCGGGTGGCGTGGGAAGGCGATCCGTCGGCTTGAAGATGCCGTGCTTGGTCGCCCACGCCCAGACGAACTGCTTGAAGGTCGAACCCGGCTCGTACGGATCCGTGACGCATCGATTGCGGCCCAGCGACAGGTCCTTGGCACGATTGGGGTCGGTCGTGATCTCGTTCCAGCCGCTGCGAGAACGGAGGATGTCGGCCATCGCGAGGACGTCGCCCGTGTGCGGATCGAGCACGACGGCGCGACCACCGCCGGCGTTCACCTCGCGCACGGCCTGGTCGAGCCGACGCTCGACCATGTCCTGCACCACCAGATCGATCGAGAGGACTAGATCGTGACCATCCCGGCCCGGCTGGTACTTGCCTTCCTCGACGAAGAGCGTGTTGCGGTGCACGTCGCGCAAGTAGGTCAGGTGACCGGCAGTGGCCGCCAGCGACTTCTCGTGACGGAGCTCCATGCCCGACAATCCCGTCTGCTCGCCGCCGACGCGCCCCACCAGGAGCGCGGCGGTCTCGCCTTGCGGGTAGTGACGCACCAAGCGTGGCTCGAGCCCGAGGCCATCAAGGTCGAGCTGTCGGACTTGATCGACCTGCCATGGCTCGAGTTGCTTGGAGAGCACCACGTAGCGATCGTCGGCGCGCTCACGAAGTGTTCCCAGCACCGACTGCGGATCGAAACCGGCCGTCGATCCAAGGGCGGAGGCGATGTCGCGGAATGGATCGCACTCGGCTTCGCTGTCAGGTTCGAGTGCCTTGGCCTTCTCGGCCGCTTGCCATCCACGCTCCCAGATCATGGCCGGGTCGGCGTACAGGCGGTAGCCCACGCTGCTGGTGGCAAGGATGCGCCCCTTGCGATCGAGGATTCGCCCGCGCGCATTGAGTTCAGGGCTCGTGCTCGTGCGCGAACCCATCGCTGGCGCAAGCCGGCTGTCGGGGATCGACTTGAGCTGTGCCACGCGGATCGCGACCGCACCAAGCATGAGCACCGTCGCGCCAAGCAGCACGCGCGATGCCATGGAGATGCGGTCGGTGCCCGTCGGTCGTGGACCTTCGGGCTGGCCTTCGACATGCTGGTTGGTCATGGGATTCAGTTCCCGTTGGCGGCGCGGATGCGCCCGTTCTGCGCGGTGCGAGCGGAGTCCTTCTTGGCGATCGCCGTCTGCGGTCGCGGCGGAGCCATGCCTGGCGTGGCGCGGAGGATCGGCGTCCACTCCTGGCCGCCGCGCGCGATCGTCTCGCGAAGTTCGCCCGGGCGCGTCAGCGACGCCACCGAAGCCCGGCGATCCCAGAGTGCACGCTCCTTGCGGTCCAGTTCACGCTTGACGAGCGACATGCGCTTGACCGTCTCGAATCGCTGCTGGCGCAGCGAGAGCACGGACGCCGCCATGACGGCCCAGGCAAGGATGATCACGGCCAGCTTGGCGACCATGGATCACTCCGGAATCACGAGGGTCATGCCGGGCTTGAGTTGCTTCGGGTCACGAAGCACCTTGGAGTTCGCAGCCAGCAGGTCCTGCCATCGCTTGGTCGAGCCGAGCTGCGACTTGGCAATCGAGCCGAGGTTGTCGCCGGTCTTGACCGTGTAGCGGCGGCCGGCAGGCTGGTTGGTCTCGGTGGCGACGGCGGGCTCCGGCAGCGCGGGCTGCACGGGTTCGGCCTTGGGCTGGCCAGTCAGGACCTCGACCGAAGGCAGCTCGATGCGGGTACCGATCTTCATGGCCCGGGGATTGCCGATGGCGACGCGATTGTGCTCGTACAACTTCTGGGCGAGGGCCTTGTTGCCGTACTCGCGCTGGGCGATCGAGGCGAGCGTGTCGCCCTTGCCGACCACGTGCGTTCGCGTCGCCGAGGCACCCGGCGCGGGCGTCCCCGGCTCGAGCGGAGTGGCACCCTTGGCACCCTTGCCAAGATTGTCGTAGTCCTCGGTGAGTCCGTACTGGCGGGTGGCGATCACGCCCTCGCGCACCGCGCTCACCGGCTGGATGCTCGACGGACCCGGGCGCGCGGGCACGGGTTCATTGGCGACGAGCATCGAGCTCGCGGGACGATCGACGGCGGAGAAGTGGTCCGACAGCAGGATGCCCACGAAGAGGAGCAACCCGAATCCAAGGACCAACGCCAGCTTGTGTTCACGGTTCATCGCAGCATCCATGCCCTGAGGGCTCTCGACCCAACCTCTGCTCGCGGCCTCTGCATCCTTGCATCGGCCCAACTCATCAACCCGATCCCAACACGATCCGGCCTCGAACGCCCGGCCGCTGGGTCAGCGGACCAACTTGATGGCCCGCAACTTCGCCGATCGAGCCCGGGGATTCGCCCCCACCTCGGCGGGCGACGCCTCCACGGGCTTGCGGGTGAGGGACTCTGCCCAGCCCGCTTCGATCACCTGGGCGAAGGCCCGCTTGACGATCCGGTCCTCCAGGCTGTGGAAGGACATGATGGCCACTCGAGCACCCGCCGCAAGCCACGTCGGTGACCCCGAGGCGGCAGCGAGCGCGGCATCGCGCACGGCCGCCACGAGTCCTTCAAGTGCTCCCAGCTCGTCGTTGACGGCGATCCGGAGCGCCATGAAGGTCCGTGTGGCTGGATGCAGCCGACTCGCCGCGGCACGGGCGCCGTAGGACTCCCGTACCAGGCTTGCAAGCTGACCCGTCGTGGATATCGGCACACGGGCGCGAGTCTGTGCAATGTTCTTGGCGATGCGCCGCGCGAAGGGATCCTCGCCGTAGTGGAAGATGATGTCGGCCAGTTCGCGCTCGTCGAGGCGGGCCACGAGCTGGGCAGCCGTCTCGCCGCGGGTCGGGTCCAACCGCATGTCCAGGGGGCCGTCATGCGAGAAAGCCAGACCGCGGGATGGATCATCGACCTGGGTCGAGGCAAAGCCAAGGTCGGCGAGGACCGCGTTGGCTGGCGGCGTACCCGTCGGCATCATGAGGGCGACCGAGCGGAAGTCGGCATGGACGGCCTGGACCCGCGGTGCCGCGGGCATCGCCGATACCCGCGAGCACGCGTAGGCGAGGTTGGCTGGATCACGATCAAAGAGCGTCAGTGCCCCACCTGCCCCGACCGACGCCCCCAGAGCCACGGCGTGCCCACCGCGACCGGCGGTCAGATCGATCACGCTCTCGCCGGAGACTGGGGCGAGCAGGTCCACGATCTCGCCCAGCAGCACTGGACGATGACCGTGGGGGTCGGACGCCGCCGGAGGATGGGTGGCGTCACGATCGCCACGCGAGCCCGGGTTCGACGTCATGCCTTGGCCGGATCAGCGGGCTTCGCGGCGTCGGCTGGTGAACCGGGCAACGCCTCGGGAGTGGCTTCCGCGCGCGGCGCGACCTGCCATCGCTCGAGCAGCGCGGACTTGAGTGCAACGCAAATGAGGCCCGCGAACAACACGAAGGCGATGCTGTAGACGACGAGCACCCGGGGGCGCTCGAAGAGCTGCAGCGCGGCAAGTCCGACCCCGAGCAGCGTGAACGCTGCGGTGACGCCATACAGCAGGATGACCGCCTTGCGCACGGATCCGGTCAATCGCTTGGCCTGGTGGTGGATGTGGTTGGCATCCGCGGCCGACATGGGCAGCCCCGCCAACTTCCGGCGAATGATGGCCAGCAGCGTGTCCATGATCGGCAGTGCAAAGATGATCAGGCCTGCGAAGAACAGGCTGATGCTGTCCTCCTGTGCCTGCATCATGATGCAGACCGCAAGCAGGTAGCCGATGAGGAGGCTGCCGCAGTCGCCCAGGAAGATGACCGCCGGATTGAAGTTCCATGGCAGGAACCCCAGCAGGGCACCGAGCAGGGCGAGTGCGAGGACGACCCGTGCGGCGACGAACTGTCCTTGCTCGACGCCGACCGGGAGCGTGGCCGCAAGCAAGAGGCCAACCGCCAGGAAACCGACCGCCATGATCGAGCTGGTGCCGGTCAGCAGGCCATCAAGACCATCGATCAGGTTCGCGGCATTGCAGGCACCCAGGATCATGCCCGCCACGAGGACGATGCCGACCCAGTAATAGATGGCGTCCTCGGTCACGATGCCGGCGGTCGATCCGGCGAGCCACTCACCCACGCCGCCATGCATGATTGGATAGAGCAAGCCACGGGCGATCGGCGTGCCGAAGGCATTCTCGGGCGAGTAGCAGAGGAGCGCTGCGGCAACGAGCTGGCCGGCGATCTTGCCCCAAGGGTGCATCGAATCGAGGTCATCGAGGAACCCAACGAACGCGATGGCGGTCATGCCCGCGAGGATCTCCCACGGCACCGGCATAAAGTCGCGTTCGCCCATGCCGACGAAGGCGTACGAGACGCCGAGTGCAGCAATCAGGCCCAGGAAC
>Ga0209617_10000033_pt1 | contig 45081 bp, 78 predicted proteins | sample LakEriepJuly2011_2_FD_187459 | JGI IMG/M metagenome (GOLD analysis project Ga0209617, IMG submission 187459) | Freshwater microbial communities from dead zone in Lake Erie, Canada - CCB epilimnion July 2011 (SPAdes) (version 2) | ecosystem: Environmental > Aquatic > Freshwater > Lentic >...
AGATGCTTCAAACCAACGTAACGGTAAACATACAATGTCGTTTACTTACGTAATCAAAACAAAAGAGCCTGCATTGACTTACACAGGCGCAATTCCAGCATAATATGATACAGGTAAAAGATAAATATAAGTCTTTGCCAGTACATAAGGAATTAAACGGTAAACGGGTGGCGATTGGTGGAGATATTACAATCAATCAAACGCCGCCCGCATTGCCTAAAATCATTAAAGAGTGTACTGAAAGCGAGTATCAAGAGTTATATGATAGCGGTTTAACACTCTTTTTTGACCTAGTGGAAAACAAGGCAAAGCAAACAAACAAAAAAGCAAAAAAGGAAGTAGAAAATGACGAAGCAAACACCAATGCCGACACTATACTACCCGATTCCGAACACGGTATCGAGTAAAGATTTTGAACTCATTTCAAAAGAGTTCAATATTATTCCGTATTTTGGCATTAGCGAGTTTCAAAGTCATGGTATTTTACAGACCTTATTTGACCTATCACAGTACAGCCCTACAAAGGCAGCAGTTACCAATGGCATTATGGATTATGCTTTTGGCGGCTCTATCAAATTTGTAGGGCGTACTTTTGAGGGTATTGATACAACCGATGTAGTAAATAATACCGTTCAACTATCTGAAATTACACAGATAGTTGAAGTACTTACAAGAGCGGGTTTAAGTGCGCCGCAAATTATAGCTATTTCGAGACATTTAGAGTTACATTTAAACGTTTGCGGTAACGCTTACTTGCACTACAAGGAAGTGACCGTATTAGGAGTTACCAAAATTTATCTTTCAGTCATACACCCATTGAAAGCCGCTATCAAACAAGATCTGTTTAATACTAGCTTAGTGGTTACAGACAAATGGGATAAAAAATACTGGTCTAAATTCCCTCCGCAAAACATTGCACTATATCCCGAATTTTCAAACCCTGAACGAAGCGTAAAAGAAACGGTCTTCCATTTAAAGACTGTCAAAGATGATAGTGACTACTACGGACGACCTAATCTAAGTTCAATGTATTGGCAGTTTATCGAGGCTAATATGGCTATGAAAGTCAATAAAATTAGCTCTCAGGACTTTGTAGCAGCTTATATGTTATTAGTCGAGGCTATGCCGCCTGGAGATGGTAACGAGGATATTTCAAAACAGAATGCTGCTAACTTGCTGATGCAGCTAGCGACAATAAAAGGTGGTGGCGATAAAGCGAAAAGTATTATAGTTTCAGAGTATGCACACGGAGGTAAAGAGCCTAAACTATTGAATTTTGATTTAGTAAGAGATAGCGCATACGAAGCGCACGTAATGAGCACGGCAGAAAGTGAAATTATCAAGTCTGAAAATTACCAAGCAGAATTAGTAGGGGGGAGTCGCACAAAGTCAAGTATTGGAGGGGATAAAACTATCATTTATAAAATGCTTACAGTAAACGAAATGCTAATTAAACCAAAACAAGATAAGATGTCTGACTTTTGGTCTGTAATTTTCGCCAATGTAAGCAATGCAATAAATGACGACACACTAAATAAATATCAAGTCAAATTTAGCGATAAGATAGACGGCTTGGTTAAGTCTATGACCGCAATAAATCAAACTCAAAACAATGGCACTATACCAAACGATATTACAGCCGTATGAGGTTATAGAGCTATGTGATATTAGCGACTATACGCCCGTTTGCACTATAAAGAAAATTGCTAGCATCGAAACAAAAGAGTTTAGAGACTGTATAGGTAAAGACCTTTATGCTGCAATGTTAGTGGACTTAATTGATTATACAGGCACTCAGGGGTATTCAGGTACGGCAAACTATGTAGTAAATGACTTGGTAATGTTTAGCGGCTTTGTTTATGTGTGTATAGCTAGTACAACTGGAAACACACCGTCTAATCTAAACTATTGGGAACGTGCGCCAAAGTTTACAACAGCTAAATATAATGACATTTGGTTAAGTGGTTTCATGGGTGCTTATGTCGCTTATTCCGTTCTTAATGCAACGGCAGCATACCGAGAAACACAATGGACAGCGCAGGGCTTAACAGTTAAACAAGGTAGTGACTTTATTGCAGCGTCTAGCAAGTCAGTAGATAGGCTTGTAAGCGCGACTAATGCAGATATAGCGACAAATTACGCTAACATGGTGGACTTTATGAAAGAAAATGAAACGGAATGGGCACTTGCCACTAGGATAATCAAACCCGCTTCATGTAATTGTGGTAATGGTTGCGCATCAAATACAGGCTGCTTATCGTTAAAGCAAAAGAAGAATAATCCTATAAACTTCTATTAGTATGTCATTAGGAAAATACATAACAGACAGCGTCATAAACTTGCTTAAAAATAGCTCTAAATTAGTACCTAGTGAACTAAAAGAGCAACGCCTTGCAATATGTAACGGCTGCGAAAATAAAGGCATAGTAGAGTCTTTACCGCTTATGAAGTGCGAAGGCTGCACTTTGTGCGGCTGTCCACTTGAAACAATAACCTCAATAGATAAAAACGTTTTACTTGGCAAGGCTTTATGTAAGGCTAACAAGTGGAGCGAAATTGATAAACAATATTTAAAATAAAGATATGCAAACTCCCAATAGATTTTCACGCAATGCTTCATTCTTAGTAATTAGTGTTTATGATTCAGTTGAAGATATTAATCAGCGTATAGATAGCCTACCTAATGCGCAATGGTCACTCCGAAATGTGGAGCGGTTTGTAAATGAATTAGACAATGAAGATGCACGTATTACTATTAGTAATGGTAATATTCGCCAATATACATTCGCAGCGTCTCAGGCTTGGTTAGATATTGAAGGCACGCCCTTACAAACCGCAAACCTAGACGAAGTACTTGATTTTTTTATGAACCCGTAGCAGCTAGCCCAACTGACTACGGTGTGTATCAATGTGCAATTGAGTACACGGGCAACGGCAACCCATTACAGCAAGCCTTATTGAACGATATTACAGTAAATGGTAATATTTATTCATCGTCTTCTTTGTTGTCTAACTTTACATCTATAAAAACCGACATAAGTGATTCGTTAGATGCCGAAGCTATTACTTATAGTCAAGTGTTTATATCAATGGCTAATAGTGGTAATATTACGGCTAATACTGGCAGCATTCTAGCCCATGTAACTATATTCTACCCTAGCATTGAGCTTATTGACATGACGCTTGGAATGTCAATAAACGGCGCAAATCAATCTATTTTACTAGAAAAAATACCGACGACATAACATGATACCCAAAGAATTACTAGACACGCTTGGTAAAAGCGGCGGAAAAATGGCATGGCTTGGTAGCCCTGTTATAGCCTTAATGTTTTATATGCTGATTGACTGGAATAGAGACTTAACGACTGAAAATATTAAGTATCACAACAAAGTCATTCAACTAGATACTATCTGTAAAATGATGGAGGTAAAAGTCGCAAATTGCGAACGTTACACCCGTGACGCAGTTGATAGATTTATTGATTGTACGGAGGAGAAAGAGGATTTAATGGAGCAAAACCGAGAATTTCAAACACGTCTCAAATTACGAGGCATAAACTAATAATCTTATGAAAGTAGGAGATAAAGTAATTTTAAAACAAGCTATGCAGCTAATTCCTGCAAATGCTAGCACCCCACGAGGCGCAGACCTTCGCAACTTCGACAAGGGCGCACAATTTGACCTAATCGGTATCAGTGGCGAAAAGGCTACGGTAAAAGATAGTGACGGTAACTTTTGGACGGTCTTGTTAGAGTTCTTAGGCTTAGTTCAGGAAGTCTCACAGATTGACGGCAATATTACTATTAATGAAGGCATAGGTTTAGGTAAGCGCATTGTGAACTGGTTTAAATCACTAGGGAATATTAAGCTACCTAGTTGGTTACGTAAAAAATAGTACAACGTATTGCAAAATTATCTATCTTTGCAGTATCGTTAATCGAGTAATAATAAATATCATCTAAAAGCCTTTCTTTACACACGTATTGAAAGGCTTTTGTTTTAATCCCAAACGTATGAAAAACAAATACCTTAGCCCGCACTTTACTTATAATGAGTTTGTAATTTCACAGACCGCAATTCGCAAAGGCATAGATAACACCCCCACACCTGAAATATTAGCCCGTATGGCAACATTATGCGTAGAGCTAATGGAAAAGGTCAGGGCTTTAAAAGGATTCCCTATATCGGTCAGTAGCGGCTACCGTTGTGACCGTCTGAACCGTGCCGTAGGTGGCAGCGGAACTTCACAGCATAGACTAGGCGAGGCTTGTGATTTTGTGATAAACGGCTTGACAGTAGAAGAGGCTTACCAACTCATTAAAAACAGCGGTATTGAATTTGACCAACTTATTCAAGAGTTTGATAGTTGGATTCATATTTCATTCCGTAAAGGTAAAAACCGCCGTATATGTACACGGGCTACTACTGGCGAAAGGCGTACTATTTACACACCCGACTTATAGAGTAACCACAAATAAATAACGCCCGCTTCTTTCGAGGTGGGCGTTTTGGTTTTATGGCTATTCTACTTCAAATAAATTCCAATGTCCTTCATGCTTAAATAGATTGTAGGGTAAGTAATATTCGTCATCATCGTTTACAACAAACTCACTAGATAACCAAGCGTCAGAATTTACAGAAGTTTGATTCCATGCAATAGCGATTAAGTCACTATCTATATTGTAAGTTTGCTCTATTAAGTCAGCTTGCTCTTTTAATGATGTTTCGCCTTCAAATTCCCTAAACGCAATTAGCAGCTTAGGTATATCATCTTTCATAACTATGACGTTATCAAAAGTAGAGCCTAGTACTATATTGTCGGTATCTGAAATATTAGGACTATTGAATAAATCCCAAATTTCATTCATGGCTTGTCTATTGCTAGCGTCAGAAGTTCGACTATAAGGTAACTCCCTATTAGTAGCCCATGATGGAATATATTTAGGCAAGTATCTTTTCTCTATAATATCCCATATAGCACTTGCGCCACGAAAGGCATTTTTTACTTCTGCAAAGTATTCCGCAGTTCCGTCTTTTTTAAACTTGTATAATTCTGTACTACTCATTTTATTTGATTTGCGCCTTTCGGCTAGTTAAAGTTATTCTTCAAAGCTGTCTAACATCCAATAGGGTTGTTCTTTAAGACCTTGTACGTATTCTTGTACGGCATTTCTTTTTTGATTATCGGGTAGTAAATCCCATTCATTTTCAGAGTAGCCCAAGTCTGCAATATCGACAGTTTCAGAGCTTGTTTTTTCGGACGCTTCGAGCGTGATTCTAATTTTCATAATCGGTTTTGTTTATTCAATCGGCAAGGCTAAGTCCTGACCGATGAGGTTGAAGATGTCGTAGTGTGCGCCTAGTAATACTTGGACTACTAAATAGGGCAAGCATTCATAATTGAAATAATCTGTTGTAATGCCTTCGCCTTCTGTTGAGTGATTACCAAATCCCCTACTAGAATCATAGTAAAAATAAGCATCTTCCATTCTTATCAAGTCATTTATTTTTCGCTGATTATCTTCATTCATAGGGCGCAAAAGCGGCTTTGCATTATACTCTATTGCGGTTACTATATTCATTCCATTGATAAACATAGTAGGCTGCCAATGCGTGAGCGTAGTAAAAAAGTCTTCATGTATTTCAGTACATTTTAAACGTAATTCATAAGGCAAATAAGCGCACCATTGCGCCAATGTGATTGTTTTTTGGTCGTTATTCATGTGGTTGGTTTTGGTTAAATGATTTTTGAATTAGTTTGCGGTTTTTACGGTGTGCGAATTTAATGCGTTTTGCGTGCTTGCCTTTGGGCTCAAAGTCAATGCCGAAGCTTCGCATAAAGGTATCGTTGTAAAATTGCCTTATTCCAAAAGCTAATTTTCGCCGTCTATCTTTGCCTTGCATTGAAACAACCGCACACCTATAAAGAGCTTTTTGTAGTCTTGTTTTTTGCATGGTTTACTGGATTATTAGGCGAAATCGCCCGTCACTAAATGGTCTAAGATTATAGGCTTGCGGCTTTCTATCTTTTTGATTAAATCGCCCATTTCAGCAGCTAATTCACTACCATAAAATTGATTAGGCTGTTTATCTGCAATACTTTCAAGCTTTTTGAATCGGTCTAAATCTTTTTGTGTGACCTCATATGCAATTTCCTTGTTGCAAAATACAATTATTGGCATGGTTTATCATTTTAGTTTGGTTCAAAAATAGACACCCTGTTTCTTAGGATGTCGGTAATATTCCCGTTATTATCTATAACTTTTACAGACTTGTTTTTCATGTGAACTATACCGCCGTGAGATGCAAATAATTCAACTATACCGTCAATGTAAAAAACAGATATAGTATTATCACTAAAAGAAATAACGTGCATTTGCTTATAGGGGTATCCTAACTGCCACTTAGTTTCTATTTCGACAATCTCTTTTAGAGCGTCTTTGTTTTGGCTATCTTTAAAAACAGCAACATCGCCCGACTTAGCGAGGGATAGGTTTACGTTATTGTTCATAATTTGGTAGGTTTAATACATTGCCTAAATCAAGCTCATAGTCTTCTATATCAAAAAGTGAAATAGGTATTGCGTTAGAATTTATTAGATGCTCTTTTAGTATGTCAGGCTGAAATATGCCACTAACTATATATGCTAATTCAATAGAGTAGATAAAACGCCCGTATTCTTTTGCTACGTCTTTTGATACCGTAAAGAAAGTACCACTAGCAATATATCTATCATTTATCTTTACGGGACTACCATGATAAATAACATCAACTTCTGAGTTTGGATTATGAAATATAGGGCTTAACCCTAATTCGGTTGGTTTCATGATTAAAATTTGGTTTATCCTTTGCAATATTGCAGGTTATTTCTTTTCAATAGATATGCCTAAAAGGTCTTGCTTTTTAATAGATTGACAATACCAATTAGCAGTGGTAATAATCCCGTTTATACCTAATCCTAGTAGGTCTGACCTATCCTCTATCGAATCGGTATTTACTTTTATTTGTGGGTAGTACCCTGTGTAAATAGTTTGAGCCATCATAAAAGATTGCACCTGAAAAATATCGGGAATATTCGCACCGAGTAATGTATCTTCAACAACGGCAACTAGGATTAATTTACCGCCGCCCGATTTCTGTCCAATCATATTAAAATATGTATTTGTCATTTTTAATGATGAGTTTAATTATTTGCGCAATATTGCCGCACAAAGATACGCACTTAATTTGATATAAAAAATATATCATTGAAAATAATTTTATTTTTGTTGTAACTCGCTGAAAATAAAGCGTTTCATTTTTCGATGTAAAAATAATTTGAAAAAAGATTGTAAAATGTTTGCATAATAAAACAATTGTCGTACCTTTGCAACGCAATCAAGCGCAACACAATTCTTAATCACATCAAATTTTATACGTCATGAACGCATCTCAAATTACAAAACGCCTAGTTAAAAACTTAATCTCATTAGAATCTTTGACAATTGAAAAAGATGAGATTGAAGTAGCAGTAGATTACAAAGAGATTAACGGTTACGGAACAGTAAACGAAGCACAGACTAAAAAGCTTGCTAATAAAATTAAAAAGCTTTTTCCTGAATGCAGCTATACGACTAGACGCCAATATGGTGCAATTGCCCTTAAATTAAACTTTACTAAATGTAAATTAGTAGCTCAAAATATTGATTAACCACTAACCCCAACAACCCATGAAAGAATTTATCACACACCCCGCAGTAACACGCATATTCAAAACAGATATTGACGTGTATAATATCAAGTCTATCGCAGTAGATGAAAACGACATTTGTACTGTAACTATTGACACGCACGGAACAGACTTAGTGCCACCGATGGAACTTGTAGCAGACATTAAATACGCTGCTATCACAGCCAAATATGAAGACGAAGCCGCAATAGACCCGCATGAGGATAGCGACACAATCCAAGCCGCTTTACTTGACCGCTCAAAAAAATAATCCAAAAATAAAACGCTGCAATGTTTGCGAAATAAAACAAAGTTTGTAACTTTGCAGCGTATTCAAATCAAATTTATCACAGCCGAGAGGCGCAAATTCAAGCCAGTTATGGAATTACAAAGAACTCATTTCAACTCCGACAGCTTAATACAAAGCATTTATGAAAACGAAACTCATTTTGTATTTTTTGAGCACACCTTTGCAGATAACAAAACGACATCTTACCCAATAGACTCACAAGGTAATGTTCCGCTAGGTTATAACGTATATCCTCAATTCTCACTAGAAACGCAAGCGGCTAAAAAGAAAAATGTAGTTGCTAGAAAGTGGCGTTTTTCAGACGACCAAAAGACGGTAAGTATTATTAATTTCAAATAGTCATAACCCTAACCGCCACTCCTGCGCCCGCAGCGACTTCGAGTCATGTTGAAAGTGGCGGTATTTTTCAAATTCAAAAACCATGCTAGTAATCGAAAAAAAAGAAACGCTATGTATTGAGGTGCATAGCAAGGACATCGGAGTGATAGGCGAAGCAATCAAACACCTATCGGAGTTTATGCCCTACGGCGAGTTCTCTATGTCGCACAAAAACGGCGTTTTGTTTGTCGAGTTTGTCGGCAATCCTAACGGCTGGTACTCATTAGAGCAAGTAGCGCAAAAAATCAAAGACTTAATTTATTAATCCTTAAATTCAAATTATCATGTCAAAAGAACTTCAAACGCTAAGTATTAGCGGCGTTAGTTATGCCGACTTAGTAGCGGCATCAATTATCCCAAAAGATACACCCGCAGCACAGGTACAAATATTTGCCGCAATCTGTCAAGAGACGGGTTTAAGTGCCACCAAAAAAGAGATTTACTTAATCAATAACAGAGGGCAATTCTACAACATTGTTTCAATCGGAGGCTTCCGCTCCTTAGCTGAAAAGACGGGGCTTTACGCTGGTAAAGACGAGGTAATGTACGATAAGCAATCGGACGGCACTTATAAGACTATTGCAGACTATCCAAAAGGCACGTTCCCAAAATCCGCAACCCTTACCATTTACAAAAACGTTAGCGGCGTACGTTGTCCATTTACCGCTACTATTGCGACAAATGAGTATTGCAGTGGCTATATGTTTAAGTCTATGCCGTTTACAATGATTAATAAGGTAGTTGAAAGTCATGCTTTACGTGCCGCTTTTGCGTCTCTAAACAACTTTTACAATGAAGAAGAGCTACCCGCAATGAAAGGCGAAACTATTGCAGCAGAGGGCACAAAAACAGTTATTGAGCATAAGCCGTCAAAACAAAAGCCTTTTTTAGAAACCGACACCACAGCATACAATAATTATTTGAATGCGGCACGTATCAATAAGAACGGTGCAACGCCTGACGAGATTATTGATTATATCAAAACAATCTATCAATTAACTGACGATATGGAGCAATATTTTCGTTCCGAAATCGGCACAAACTCACACGCATCATGATAGACTTTAAAATATCAGCACACGCCACTAGTCAAATAATGACTGAGGGTAAAGGTAAAAACAAAGCGGAAAAACTTGCAGACCTAGAAACTGAAATTACAGCCGAAAACGTAAAGCTATCAGAGCTTAAAGAAAGTAGCAAATCATGGCTAAATAAACTTGAAAAGGTATCTAAGTTAAACAACGAGCTTAATGAATTAAAAGCGCAACCCGAAAAAATAGAACTATCTCAAACTTGCGTCACCTATTTAGAAAACTGGGTAAAAGAGCAAATTTATGGCTATAAGTTTGAGTTCGACAGCGACCAAACCTTAAAAGGCATAACGGTAGAAGACGATGCAATACAATACGCTGCAAGTGCATTAGGCTGGGGTATGGGTATAAAGAAAAATCAATTACGCTTTTCATCTGAATTTATGCAAGGTACACCCGACTTGATAATTGACGACTTAGTTATTGATATTAAGTGCCCCGAAAGTCCTAGAACCCTGCCTTTGTTCGCAAAGGAATTACCTACTAAGGCTTACTACTGGCAACTTCAAACCTATATGTATTTGACTGGCAAGGCAAAAGCGCAAGTAACTTATGTAATGATGCCAACGCCTGACGAGATACTAAAAAAAGTAGCATTTTTCAAAGCTAAGAATCTTGTGGGTACTGAAAATAAAATAGAGTTTGATGCTGAATTTGATACTATTTTTGCACGTCTGCAATATGAAAATGATTTTAGCAATATAGACCCTAAGCATCGTATCGCTTGCTTTGATATTGAACGCAATGATAGTGACATAAACGCAATTATTGAGCGTGTAAAACAATGTAGAGACTATATTTATAAGTATTTAACCATTTAGCTTATGACTTGGCACGAATTACAACTACAACGCCAGCTCAAAAACTCTAAACAAATGCGAGCTATTGGCGAAAAATGGACAAGTCTTTTACAGTCCGAAATCAAAACAGAACAAGACGCTATCTTTTTAATGCAAGAGCAAAAGCGTTTATCTATCATTAACCAAACGTACCGAGATACTTTACATAGGCTTAGTACGTACAAAGCAAAACAGCATCATGAGCAAAATTAAATTAGAAGTCGGTATGCGTATGAAGTGCGCAATGCACGGCGAAGGCGATATATCAGCAGTAGCCAATAAAAAAGAGTTCTACCCTATAATGATATTCTTTGAGGGCGAAAAAGAACATCGAGTCTATACAGAGGACGGGCGTTTTGATTTTCATTGCAACTCAACTATCAAACTCCTAAATATTCCCTTTACCGAAGACATGGAGGTTGAGTGCGATATTTACGGGAGCGGCGTGGTTACTAAGATACATGAAAATATTATGTACCAAAAAGTACAAGTATCTTTTAGTGGCAAACTAGACCAATACTATACAGAGGATGGACGCATTAATACGAGCGCAAATCAAACTTTATTCCCTAAATTTACAATCTAAAAAACATCATGAGCTTCAAACTACAAGGTACATTGTACCGCATTTTCCCAACAGAGCAAGTAACTGACAACTTTTCAAAGCGCAATTTCGTGCTTGAAGTAGCTGGCGAATACCCCCAAAAAATCCAATTTCAAGCGATTAAGGAGCGTTGTGACTTGCTAGACAGTTACACTATTGGAGATGAAGTAACCGTACACTTTGATATTCAAGGCAAAGAGTTTACCAAGGACGGCAAAACCAATTTTTTCAACAACCTAAACGCATGGAAGCTCGAAGTCAACGCAACGCCTAAGAACGCAAAAGGCGAACCGCTTACTAAGGTTGCGGACTTGCCAAAAGAAACACTACAAACAGAAGAAGACAAAGACCAGCTTCCTTTTTAATCTAACACTAAAAGCCCCTTAAATGGGGTAATTTTACAGCAAATGAAAACAGTATATATCGCAAGCGTTTACGGCTCAATAACGCCTAAGCAAATAGTACGTGAAACAGATTCAAGTATCTTTGTATTGGGTAGTCGAGGCAAAGAAGAACGACAGGCAAAAGAAACCGCAGGGACTTCTACCTTTGACAAAATAGAAGACGCTATTAGTTTTGTAATTAATAACCAAAAAGCCGAATTAGAACGAGCTGAAAGCCGTTTAAACAGAGCAAAAGAAAATCTTTCTCAATCACAAGCCAAGACCTTAGAGGACTGGTTAAAACGCTAAACAAATGACAGAGCAAAAAACAATGTTAAAAGCAGCAATCCGCAAATATATCAAAGATAACGACTTGACAATAGAACAAGCGGCGCAATCAATACCTATCAGCGGCACACGTTTACGAGGTGTTTTGACCGACAACCCCCGCCCCGCAACGATAGAAACATTATTTTATTTCACTCAACAGCTCGGCATACGCTTTGAGCTTGTGCAAACTTCTTAGACCATGTTAAAGCCAAATGACAAAGTATTTACTAGGGATAACCGATACGGCGAACTAAGATACAGAGTGTTTGAAGTTGAACGTGTAACACCTACCCTTGCGATACTAAGAAACGGCACTAAGCTAAAAAACACGCTTAATATATTTGCCAAACAAACGCCGTATTATAATGAAGTAGGGCAATCTTATAAATCCTACCATCCCATGACCGACGACATAGAAAAGGAGATAAGCCGACTAGAATTTGAGGACAAACTCAAAACTTGGTACGGAAATTTCAAGCCTACTATTGAGCAAATGACGCAAATCTATAACCTAATAAATCAAACACCATGATAAAGTCCTACATTTCCGCTCTGCTGACATTATTCTTATTTAGTATAGGATTTTGCAGCTTACACCACAAAAAGCCGTCACAACCTAAGCCACGACTTCAAGAGTGGATAATTCCGCTTTATAAAGTTCAGCGTGGGGATAGTACCGTTTGGTGCGCTTTGCCTGAATATGTTTTTGAGAAAAACGAAGCCAATGTAATGAACTTCATGTGCAAGTTTCCCGATAGCTTAGAGCGATTTAAGGAATACACTATAAAATTTCATTCAATTGGCTGTTCCGATAAACAAGCTGCAAAGGATATTGCTAAGCAGGGCTTTCTATTATTTAACCCTCAATATGCAAAGTAATGAGAAACTTCAAAACGCAGCGAGTACCAACCCTTAGCCAATTCGAGGCTAAACTGATAGTTTTTGGCGGTGTTTTGCTTACTATCTTGACTGGTGCAATAATTTATTTTCTATAACTAAGAGCCTTGCAGCCTAATAAACGCAAGGCTTTTTCTATTGGCGCAAAAAATAATTTAAAGAAATCGTGCAAATTGTTTGCATATTAAAACAAAGCGACATATCTTTGCATCAGCAATTAAGCAATCACACAAACCAAATCAAATTTACCATGACACTAGATAAAATAAAACACTATATCGGTGCTGACTTATTCGCATCTTACGGCGTAATGAATAAAGAGCAACTAGAAAAAGCTCTAACAGCTTGCGAGGCTGAAATAATGCGAGTAGTAGCATTAAAGACAGATGATAGCTGCTTGTTTAAATTGCAAGTCGAATTGCAACTAATCAATTATCGTTTAGAGTTACCGTCTCGTATTAGATAACCATTCAAATTCAAAACCCTTACTATGTCAATTTTAAAATCACTACATCAGTACGCTATTGATAATAATACAGCCACGGACGTTTATTATACCGCTTTGCAATTAATCACTAAAATGAAGATTAAAGCGAACCACGATAGTAAGTATAAGAAAGTTTTCAATACTTGGCTTACATCGGGCAGCACCATAGCTTTGAAAGAAGCCTTAGCGGGCGTAAGCTACGACGAAAACAACCTAGTTCACTTTAATGCAATGGCTTTACTTGATACCGTTGCAGCTAAACAATAACCAAACCATGTCAAAAATTACAGACTTAACCCAACTCGAAAGCGGCGAGTATTACCGCATTAACGGCACAAAGAAAATCCTTTATTGGGACGGTGAAAAATGGATGAAACCCGCAAAGGATAATCGAGGCGGCTACAGCGGCTGGATTACTGCTTTACCTTCACAGCCAAAAGTGAAGTTCGTAGAGCTATCAAGCTCAAATGAAATCGGACTTAATTAACCACCCCACCCTAAAACGCATACGGTTTTTAGTGGCGTTTAGGGGGTAATAAACCAAACACAATGCAAATCACACCAAAAATAACCTACACTAACGAGGACAATATGCAGCTTATGGCTCGCTATCCTGATAAGCATTTTGAACTTGCAATAGTAGACCCGCCTTATGGTATAAATATTAATATCTCAATGGGTAGAAGAAAAGGAGATAAGAAAAGCAATTACCATAAATTTGCTGGAAATGATAGCTCAATACCTCCGAAAGAATATTTTGATGAATTATTTAGAGTATCTAAGAATCAGATTATATGGGGAGGCAATTACATGACTGAATTTTTAAAGCCTTCGCCGTGCTGGCTTCTTTGGGATAAAGGATTTTCAGAAGATGTTACTTTTGCGCAGTTTGAAATGGCTTGGACTTCATTTGATACAAGTGCTAAAAAATACGACAAATCAGCTAATCAATTAAATAGAATACGCCCCACACAAAAGCCCGTAGCCCTATACAAATGGACTTTAGATAAGTACGCAAAGGAGGGCTATAAGATTATAGATACAAATTGCGGGAGTGCAAGTAGTATTATAGCCTGTCACGATTATAATTTTGAGATAGTGGCTTGCGAACTTGATACCGACTACTATAATGACGGAGTTAAGCGCATCAAAAACCATATCGCACAACAAAAACTTTTCTAAAATAAACCACTTTGATACTTGCAAAACCAAAATATGAAAGACCAAACCAAGCCAACCCGCCACAAATGGGTTAAAACCCACTACGGTAAAGAGTGCGAAAAATGTGGGTCAAGGATAGACGATTCTATGCAATATAGAAGGTATCTTGAAATGACAATACAAGGATATATAAAAGTTGTGGACTGGTATCCACGATGTTATCCACCTAAAAAAGATTAAAATAAACCCACCTCAAGCCATGAAAATATTAAACCACGCTCAATACGTAAACCTTGCAGAGCAAAAGGACGTATGGTATCAACTATCAGTTATAAATAAATGGGATTTTGATAGTACGCCTGTTTGTAGCAAAGTAGCGACTACTTCAATTAGTAGTGAAACAATCCACTACAAGCTAATGCGATGCACCCCTATTGACGAAAAGCGTTACAAGTGGGAATCCGTCACAGAGCTAACGCCTGAAATGCGAGCCGCTCTAATTGCAGACGGATATATTTTATCAAAATAAACCACTCCCGATACTTGCAAAACCAAAATAAATATGGCAATTCAATATAATAGCGATGAGATGTACGAAAAATACAGGCTCACAGATGAGCAAATAAAAGCCTGTAAAAAGGTATTCAAAGCAATGCGAGAAGCTGGAAAGCTAGGTGTTCAGTTTTGGGATATGTACGGGCAACTAACAGCCTATAACGGCAATGTATTTGAGAGATTAAATACAGATGAAGGATTTAATTCACCCACTGGTATAAAGCTAACTAACTGCGATGCAGGAGAATTGCTGTATAGCGAGACACTAACAAACCTACGTAGCGCATCGGCTGATGATGATGTCTGGGGTGAACTCAAAGATGAAATAAAGTAAAAAATACCTCGCTTTATACTTGCAAAACCAAAATAATTGCCTATCTTTGTGCATCAAAAGTGATGAAACAATACGTAACCGATAGAGGTCAGAGTCTAACAAGTTACATTAATCAATATACATCTAGCCATTCAAGGCACTATAACAGGTAGGACGTAGGACTCCAGCGAAAGCTTGGTACTCTGACTTTATCCTTGCCTATCTGTTATAGTGAACTGGATGGCTATTTTATTTTATACCATGCAACCTAGACAGCATCAAATAAAACCAATAGAGATAGGTGTAGAGTTTCTAAAACAAACCGAATCGCCGCAACCTAGTATAATTGTAGCCCCTACCGCCTTTGGCAAGGCGGTACTGATAGCCTTAATACTTAATCAAGTAGAAGGCAATGTATTGATATTGCAGCCAAACATTGAGCTACTCAAACAAAACCATGAAAAATATTTTTTAGCTACTGGCGAACGTGCTGCAATTTACAGCGCATCGGCTGGCGAAAAAAGCATAGGGCGTGTAACCTTTGCGACTATTGGCAGTATTGTAAATATCGGGCAGTCTTTCGAGGGCTACAAAATGATAATAGATGAATGTCATTTATACCCTAGAAATAGCGAAAGTATGTTTGGTAAGTTTATCACAGCGGCGCAAATTACGCACGTTTTAGGGCTTACCGCAACGCCTTTTAGATTAGAGACCAAGACTAATATTTACGGTATGAATTACTCTAAATTAGTCATGCTTACAAGTAGCTCTAAAAAGGGTAACTTCTTTAAAAAGATTATCTATGTATCACAAATACAGGAAATCGTACAGCTTGGTTTTTGGGCTAACTTGGAATATAAAGACGCTAGTGTAATAGACCAAACTCAATTACAACTTAATTCTACTGGCAGCGACTTTACAGATAGTTCTATAAATAACGCTATTCAAGCTAATGATGTGAATAGTTTAATGCTTAAAGAATTAGACTTACAACATGATAGAAAAAAGGTATTAGTATTTTGCTTTTCAGTTGATGACGCTATTGCAATGTCTGAAATTACACCTAATTCCGCTGCGGTTTATGGAGATATGGACAGCAAAGACCGTAAAAGAATCATTCACGCTTTTAAAGATGGCAGTTTGCGTGTAATATTTAATGTCAATGTTTTATCGGTTGGCTTTGATAGTCCTAATATTGATTGTATTATAATGGAGCGACCTACTGCAAGTCTAGCGTGGTACTATCAAGTATTAGGGCGTGGCACTCGATTAAGTAACCTTAAAGAGAGCTGTTTAATTGTAGATTTTAGCGGCAACCTAAAACGCTTTGGTAAAATTGAGAATTTCAGATATGCCAAAAGCGGAACGACTTGGAAAATGTACGGCGAAAATGATACTGTATTGACTGGGATAGATGTACGTGATATAGGTAGCGTCTTTGATAAAAAGAAAGTCGCTATTGATGACATAGACGCAATAGAAAGCAAGCCAATAGAACAAGTATTTGAAGTTGATGCGGTTGTTCAATTTGGAAAATATCAAGGCAGTAATGTAAGTGAATTACCTAAGCACTATATTGAATGGTGCTTAAAAGAATTTGATTGGAAGTCAAAACCCGCTAAACTTAAAAAGGCTATGGACTTTCACTTTGAGCGATTGAGTGTAAAAAATGAATCAGTAACAGTTTAAAATATAAAATCATGGAAAACCACAGCTTTTCAGTTGAACTAGCAATACTTCTAACACAAGAGGGCGCAACACTTTTGCAGCATCATTACTTTTGGCATAAGCGCAACAAGTCGAATAATAAAAACTTTATTGACGGCTACCATTGGACATATAACAGCGCATCGGCATTTTCTGAAATATTCCCCTACTTATCAGAAAAACAGATAAGAAGCCTACATGAGAATTTTATCGCTTGTGGCTTTATGGTAAAAGGTAACTATAATAAAAACAAATGTGACCGCAGTCAATGGTTTGCGCTTACGGAATTTGGCGTATCTATCTTTGAAAATTGGAATTTACCAAAAGTCTATTCCATGTTACAAAATGTAAAATGGATATTCCAAAATGTAAAATCCAAGAGCAAAAAAGTAAAATCCATTTACCTAGAAGTAACACCTATACCAGATGTAAAACCAAATGTAAACACAGATGTAAATTCAGATAGTAAAGAGAGTGTCGTAACCGACACGCCCCCACTTCAAACCAACTTATCGGAAATTCCGACAGGTTCAAATTTCAGTACTTCGGAAAAGCCGAACAACTCAAAAAATGAAACTTCTGCTTTAAAAGAAAAAAGCAAAGCCGAAAAAACAAACTCGGGGGGCGGCGGCGAAAATGTTGGTAAGTCTGTTAGCGAAGTGGATAAGCCTGCAAAGCCGAAAAAAGCCGTTAGGGAATGGTTTAAACTAAGTAGTTTGACCGAAGAGCAAAAAGATAAAATTCGAGAGCTTGCAAGGAGCTTTGATAGCCCCGCAGTATTTGGCGAAAGTTTACGCCAATGGCTCGAATACAAAGAGGCGGGCGAAATCAATTTTAGAAACCAAAAGATAAACCCCTATAAGAACTTTGAAACAATGCTTAAAGAGGTTACAAGCGAGGTGAACAAGTGCAAAGGGCAAAGCGAAGTTTTTAAACAAGCCGTGCAACATAGCATTGACAAGCTTTATCTAGGGCTATTTCCCGAAAAATTTATCACTCAAACACAAACTGTAAAAAATGGAAATTACAACAAACAACAGCAAGGAAACGTACAGCCTACAATCATATTTAAAACAGGCTGTTAGTTCAGAGCAACCGAATAGCCTTGCAGAGGTAGGCAAAAACGAGCTGCAAACTAAAATCTTTAAGCTCAAAAAGAACCCTTACTTGTCGGCTTTATTGGTAAAGTATCAAGACCTTGCGCCCGATGCGTTTATTACTAAGCTCTGTTTGAATGGTAGCCAGCAGCAATGCAATGCAATAGCCCGCAATTTTGAGATAGAGGACGGTTTAAGCTTGAAAGATTTAGCCTTGCAAATTCAAGAAGCTGGCGAACCTGAGACCGTAATTAATGGCTACATGGCTTTTTTACAGGAAAATATAAGCATCGTTTGCGCTTCGTTTGGTGTGGCGTTCAATGGCAATATGATTGACGTGTGCGATGTCTTACTGAACCGCTTTGGAGGCTTTAATATGCTTGACTGGACACTCTTTTTTTATAGGCTTAAAGAAGGTAAGTACAAAACGGAATTTCAGTCTGTCAATACACGAGGCGTAAACTTAGAGTTCCTTATAGACTGGTGTGAAAAGTACGCCAATGAAAAGGAAATCGCAGTACAAGAGGCGCACAAAAAGACCAAACAAGAGACTGTAATAAACGTGACGCTCCCGCAGGAAATGACGCAACAGATTAGAGAACGCGAGGCTAAGGCACAAGCCTTAAAAGATATGCGCCACAATTGGGAGACATCGGACTTTACGGAGTTTGAAAGCATAGACACAAAAGGCGAACCAATCATTTTAGAGTACCGCCACCCGAATATAAAAGAAGTCGCTAAGGTTGTATGCTCTTTTATGTGGCTAACGGCGCAGGGACTAAAAGAACGCATCACAGCGGAATATGAAACGACTAAGAAAGACTTTGAGTTTTGGGATTTTTATAAATCGAAAGTCACTAGCTTATGGTATCAACTCAAAAACGCTAAGACAAACGTATTTTATCAGTTGTACGCCGCAAAGATTGACCCTGAAAAGGATTTTACTTTTGAACTGGAAAAGCATTTTGAGACCTTTGTAGATTCAGAGTATGTAGGCTACGGTGCTGCAATGATTGAAAAGCAAGCCGCAACAGAGCAAAAGTTATTTGTAATGAATAGAAAAGAATTTGCGCTTTGGTGTGTTTTGGAGTTATACAGAAAACGCAATCTTGAAAACCCTTTAATCTAGTTTTATGGAACGCATCATAAACACTCAATACTTCAAATCCTATTACACAAAGGGCTTGTTTTGGTTCAGATTATTCGGCTTAGGCTTAGTAATAAAGGACACGACAAAACACCCGCTAATCTTTTCAGAGCGGCAAAAACTGGCTAAGGTTTTCAAGGTAGGTAAATATTCAATCAAATTTTTAAAGCGCAACTAATGACAAAACAGGACATTGAAAACTTCATAACCCTTTGTAAGACCTTCGAGCTAAACCCGACAGTATCACAAATTTCGCCTGTAATGGTCAAGGCATTTAAGGAGAACGGATTATTTGACCTACTGACAACGGAGCGCAAAGACGGCTTAAAGAAGCTATTCGAGGGCTACAAATCAAAGCCTGAGGTTTACGGCGATTTAATAGGGCGTTCTGCTATTATGCTAATATGTATGTCTGATAAACGAAAGGCTTATATTGAGGCGGTAAAAGATGCGCCAAAAGAAAGCCTAGCTACTGAATACGTTTGTTTAAATTGCGGTAACTTACATCACTCAATCAATGCACCTGAAAAGCAAGGGTGCTGTACAGTTGAAAAATATATCAAAAATATTTTATAATCTATAAACCAAATTCAAAACATTATGAAAAACTACCCCAAAACAAGGAATAGGGTAAGGCTATTCTATTCGTCTCCTATCTTTACAACACGTCCTGAATTTATGGCGTTGCCAATGAATAAAAAGCGGCTTCGTAAGTACAAGGATAAGGCTTTGGATAGCTGGCGTGTATTTCGCAACCGAATCAATTATAACTTTTAACCGCTTAAAATCAAAATAATGGCAAAGGCATTAAAAAAATATTCAAACGGGCTATCTCTCAGATACCTAAAAACTTCAAGCAAGTACTTTATTACATTTGGCGTTATGCATATACTAATCAATGAAAAGTATAATCATGGCTTTGAAACGATAGAGCAAGCAGACGCAATGATTAAGGAATTAAAGCCCGTTCATTATTACCCTCACAAATTTACTACTAATCCCTAAATTCAAACCAATGAGTAATCAAATCGACCTTAGCAAAGCCTATACAGGGCAAATAGTGACGTTATCAAATGGCGATACTGATGTATTTTTAAAGGTAGATGTATTAAACGAGGATAGAGGCATCTTTGAAGTATTTTTTAAAAATCGCAAAAATCACTATGGGTTTATTTATAAAAATGATGGTACTAGGCATAGAGAGTATTCTCCTTATTGTGAGATTATAGCCATTGAAGACCCTATCCAAGTCCAAGCGGCACGTTTGGAGGGTATGATTAAAGGAATGAAACGGGCTAATGAGTATGCAGTCCGCTCTATGCCTGAATATTTTGAGGCTTTATTGAAAGACCTCAAAGAACAACTAAAAGCCCTACAAGATGGTAATAATTAGCCCTCCCTTTTGTGTTGAGCAGAACCTAGACAAAAACTCCGTAGTCATGTACGGCTACGGAGTTGCGGAACGTAGGGAGTTCAACAGATTAATCGCTACAAGCTGCAAACCAAATAAAGTGTATCAACTTAAAGTATTCGAAGTCACAGCGTCCGAAGTCCAAACCAACTATATGCACCTATGCGTAAATGTTGCAGCAAAAGAGTTTGGGTGTACTGACTTAGAGTTACGGCATTTCTTTTATTCTAAGGTGCTGGAAAGGGTATTAAGCGGTATAGATGGTAATTTTCAGTATCAAGACTGGGTATTGTGCGTTAGTGACCCCATGACAGGCGAATTAGTAAAAGAAGACTTGCAACCGTTGCACCAATGGAGCGTTAGTATGATGTGCAGTTTTATTGACTTTTTACAAGCTAGTGTAAAAGCGCACTTTCCCGACTTTATATTTCCTGATGCTGCGGCTTACACTCTGCCTAGAAAGGGGCGTAAAAATGAGATAATCAATAGGAATATTAAAAGCGAATTTTCATTAATCTAAATCAAAATCTCATGGCATTTAAAAAGAAGCAACACAAGGAAATGAAAGGCTTTATTGATAGAATGAATGTAAGTGGTTTAGACGGAGCTAAACAAGCCGAATATTTAAACTATCTCGAAGGCATGGCTAATGATATGGAATTTTACGAAGCATCTAAGGCGGTGTTAGATAAAAAGATAGAATTAGTGCAACTTGAAATAGATTGCTCTCAAAGTTTTACCTAGTGATTATCAACGCTTTATAATTTATTTTCATTTTTTGTAAAAATAATTGATATAAAACTTGCATCATAAAATAAAGCGTTGTACTTTTGCATAAGCAATCAGGGAAATGGATTGCGGTATTTATTTAATCATTCAAAATTATTTATCATGTCAAATTCAAATTTAAATCTAAAAAAGGCAATTTTTCGCCATGGTCATGAAATAACCACACAGGTTGTTTGCGGTGGAATGAACAGCTTATGCGTAAACCTTAAAAATGGCGAAACGCAACCAAGATTATTTCATGATTTTTGCGTCACATTTGAGGAGGCTAGCACAAAAGAAATCCGTATATGGAGAAAAGTTAGATTAAATACTGCTATGACAGATGGCGAATTTTTATCTGCAAATCCAACAAGTCGCCAAAAACGACTTAGATTAATGGCAGAAAAGAAAAAAGTAGCCGCATTTTGGGCTAATAAAAGACAGGTTTTTTAGAGTGGGTTAATTGGTTGCCGCTCGTTTAGGCGGGCGGCTTTTTGAAACGCTTTAAAATGGGGTGTGGCGAAAGTGGTAAACGCAGCGGTTTTAGACGCCGTCACTTGAAAAAGTTTGCCCGTTCGAGTCGGGCTATCCCAACGAAGTAAGTTATCGTTATGCTGCAATAGTGCATAAGCTAACACTTTTAAACGCCGCTGGTAAGGCGGCAATTATGGCTTAGTAGTTTAATAGAGTAAAACAGCTAATGTAATACTAGTACTTTATATTAGTTATTGGGGTTCGAGTCCTCACAAAGTCACGATTAAAAATTTGGTAAATAATTGGATTATCAGCCCTAGCCGTAAGGTCGGGGCTCATTTTAAAACTATGACAGAAATAAGAGAAGCGCACGAAATTGTGCAGTCTTTGCACGACAAACTAAATAAGCCGCCGTTTTCAGTATCTTTTCATGATATAGACCGCTTAATTGACGCACCGCTTGGAACGTGCCGCAACATTCGAGACAGAAAGACCAAAAGTAGCGGCTACTTAGATGCGCTGATTAGGGTGGAAAATCAATACAACAACCTATAAAATTCAAAACCATGTCAAACACTTTGAAACTTAAAAACGGTGCATTAGTGCCAAAATCCGAATATGTCAAGCTAAAAACAAAAGCTTTGGTAGAATTTGGCTATGATGACTTAACCGAAAGTCATGTAGAATTACAACTAGACAAGCTACTATCTAACAATCCAAATATTGATATTATCGGAATGTTTATACAGGACGAAATCGCATCTAATCAATAACCCTCAATCCTAATTCCCATGTCACAGCAAAATTTCTTTAAGTTATTAGCCTTTCTAGGCTTAGTATTTATCCCATTGCGTAGCCTTTTAGCTATTGCGCCACATAAAACAGGCTTTACTGATTCAGTCGGTGCGCCTTATTCCGATGGATGGAACGCTTATACAATTGGCTTAGTATGCGCTGCACCCTTTGCAATATTTTACGGCTGGAAAATGCTTTTGGAATTAATCAAACTTAATTCAGAGCAAAAAGATTCACGTTATGACCAATAGAAAAGTTGTAGGCATTGACCCCGATACAGTCCTAAGCGGCTGGTGCGAGGCTCAAATTAGTTTAGATGGAAATGTAACCCATACACTTGAATTAATGTCTGAAAGTGCAATACAAGCCCGTTTAGAGCTTTTCAAAAAAGAGGGCATAGCGGTAACAGTTGCGGTTGAGAACTCATGGGAGACTGCTACTAAGAAACCTATACCGCTAACGTATAATGCTAAAAACGGTATGAGTGACTATATGCGGGCTAAAATAGCAGGAGATGTAGCATTAAATCACGCAACAGGCAAACGAATTGCTAAAATGGTTGCAGATATTTTAGGAGAAGGTAGCCTTAGGTTCTACTATTCAAACAGTGGACTAAGAAAGAAAAACCCTAAGTACTCTCAAATGACTTACGAACTTATTTGCAATCGTGAAAAAATAACACCCTATACTCGCACTAATCCCGAAAAGCGTGATGCGTTCAGGGCTTGTTTGCCACTAATTGATGGGCTTAAATCGGACTATAAACGTAATTTGCGGCGCAAAGACCCGCTTAATCTTTCAAACCAAAACCAACCCCATGAAACCAAATCCTAATTTATCCCGTGAGCATCAGCAAATGCAAACCGAATTGTATGGGCGCATTGATGCAGAACACCGCAAAATAAGAGATGCGAAGTTATTATTTAGACTGAAAGTAACTCTATTTGCTGCCGTAGTGCTATTAAGCTGCATAGGCATATCTAAGTGTCAATCTGAACAAGCGGCTAAGGAAAAAGAAATCGAATTGGAATGTAAACCCGTTAATCAGTAAGCCATGCAAGTAAAAATCGTAAACACAAGCGACAATCCCACACCCGAATACAAGAGTAAAAGTGCCGCAGGGTTTGATATAGCAGCCCAAATAAACAATGAAAACGCATGGGTAGTAATTGAGCCTTACAATCAAAAGCTAATTGGTACAGGGCTAAGTTTTGAAATTCCCGAAGGTTATTATTTACAGCTTAAAAGCCGTAGCGGCTTAGCATCAAAGCAAAACTTGCACGTTGGAGCGGGTGTAATTGATTCAGACTTTCGAGGCGAAATAAAAATACTACTAATCAATCAAGGCGAAGCGGCGCAAACGATACGACACGGCGACCGTATAGCACAAGGTATAATTATCCCATACGTACAAGCCGAATTTGAAACAGTCACGAAGCTTAGTGAAACGGTACGAGGCGATGGCGGTTTTGGTTCGACTGGAATAGTAAATGAAGTTAGCAAGTCTGTAATTCAACAGCGCACAGATATTGAAGTATCAAGCGGTGTAAAACGTGGTATTGATGTAGGCTTGTTGAAAAATGGCGATAAGGTGTATTTGCGTGGCGAGGGGTTTTATAGAATAGTTGATTACATTATTCCCTTTGAAGACCGTGATGATTTATTTGATGTTGTATTTTGGGGCTATCTTTCACGCATAAGATACTATAAAAACGGAATGACAGAATTATTTGCTCACAATGACGATATTATGTCGGTTAATGGCATACAAGTAAAAGAGCAATAAAAAACACCGCCGTACCTCTTGGCAGTAACTTTTTGTCGGGTGTTGCAACGTGCGGCGGTAAAAAATGGGGTGTGATGGAAGTGGGAGACATTAGAGACGTGGTTCTCTAATTGCTGAGGCAAATGCAGGTTCGAATCCTGCCGCCCCAACAAAGGCGTGTGTAGTGTAAGACGGTAACGCACTTGGCGTGGAGTCAAGAGATTGTTAGTTCGAATCTAACCACACGTCCCAACTAGGGTTTATTAACATTGACATGGTAACGCCGTAAATCGTAAGGTAAGCGGCGTTTTTATACGGGATGTATCTTAATTGGTAGAGGGCGCTGGCTAATAACTGGCGAGGATATGGGTTCGACTCCCTTCAACCCGACAATTTTAAAAACAACAAAGATGTTCAGAATAAGACAAACAGTAAAAGGCTTTGTAGTTGAGCGCAAAAAAACGTTCCTATTTTTTAGCTATTGGGGCGTATATATTAGTTACCCTGCAATAGAAAAGCCGTTTTACTATGAAACATACAACGATGCGCTTGAAGACTTGCTAAGTGAGATTAAGTACGATGTAAACCGAAACTCCCCACGATTTTAATATGGCAATTCCACACAAAACCAAGACAATCCAACCCGCAGCCGAAATACCCCAAAATATCCCGAAAATAGGGAGCGTTTTTAAATGGGTTACTTGCAGTCAGGAAATGCGCTACACGGGGCAATCTAAGCAAAGCACGGGAAATGTACTAAACTTTACTTATACCGTGTCACGCACGAAGCAAATTGAAGTGAAAAGCGTGGTAGATGGCAAAGTACTGACACAAGGCGATATGCTTACCTTAACGCCGTTTCAACTAGACGAGGCTTTGCGCTTGGGTAGGCTTATAAAAATTCAATAACCAATAAAATCAAATTTTATGCAATTCAAAGAAGTAAACGTAAACGAGTTACCGCAATGCGATGTACTAGCATATTCTTACAGCGGTCACAAGCTAATTGGTAAGCTCAAAAATATGGCTAATACAGTCGTTTGTGTTACGCACGATACAAGCCTTAGTAATATATCTCATTATTTGTCGCTTGACGAGATTAAGCCGAGCGAGCCTAAGACTAGTTTGTTGGAGGCGTTGCCAAATGACTGGGTTATTTATAAGTCTGATAATAAATTAGATATATACCGCTCTTTTAGAGATGCCGAAGACGGTTTGATTTATGATGGACAAATGAAAAATGAATCAATTAAAGACTTTGAAAAACGAATCATAGATGACTTTTTATAACCACATGATTACCGTACAAAGAAAAAACAACCTATTTGCCTTTGACCATACGCACACGCACAACGTTTTTAACGATGGTGTGCAAATTGGCGAAATCTCAAAGCACAATAACCAATGGCAGTTTAAGTCGTTAGATAGTAGCTTAAAGCCTATTTACGTACAAGTAAATGAACGCACTAAAAGCACTTATGAAAAGCTTGCAGACGGCGTACAAAGTGCGCTAAACCGATGGAATAAAGCAGATGAAAAAGTGCGTCTTACTATGGTAGTAAATGACGAGGTTAAAAACAATCGTGGCAATACTACACTAGGGCTTAGAAACCGCAGCTACAAGGAAGTTTTCCACGTTCCTAGCGGTACAGTCTATAAAAGTGCAATCGAAGCCGCAAAGGATAAAGGCGTTAAGCTTTTTAGTCTGAAAACTTGGCTATCTAAACGGCAAAATATGTTAGTTTGGGCTTATTTTGACCAAACAAAGCACGTAGTGAATACATATCATAATCAATAACATTGACCCCTAAATCAAATTCAAATGAATTACCTATTAAATTTATCCCTCCCACTTTGGGCTATGCTTTTGCCGCTTGGAATTGCGGCGTTATTAGCAGCTAAATATTATCAGTCGCAAAGTAAGCTACAAAAGCAGAAACAGAAACACGACATTGCTTTTGAGCTGCAAAAAATGAAGCTAGACGAGCTTATGCAGCAAAGAAAAGAGCTAAACGAAGCAATCGAAAGCCGAAAAGAAATACAAGCCTTAGCGAAGGATATTATCAAAGACTTAACCGAAAAATGCCACAAGTTAGAATCAGACGCCGTAGAACGTGAGGCGTTAATCAAACAAGCAAGAAGTAATTTAGACGCTTATGTATTTAAGTCTAATCAATTAGACCTTAAAGTTAGTAAATGGGCTTTTGAATTAGACGAACTTGATTCACGTGTAAAGCAGCTAAACGGCGAAATATCAGAACTAAAAGACCTCAATGATATTCTTTATAATATCGTTCAGGCTAACAGTAGAACCCGCAAAGCTTATAGCAAGTACATTGACAGTAAAAAGCCAACTGAAACGCCGCAATCTGAAACAGTCGTACATGACATATTAGGCGTTGCAAGGGTATTCGAGGCAGACCAAAGCGAAAGCGTGAATAATAGGCACACCGTTGTAAATATCTGCAATGAAGTGAATAGAGGCATTGCAGAACAAGCTGAACGAATTAGACAGGAGTTGGAAGTCGTGAATATGTCGCAGCTTGAAAGCGGGGATATGGTAAAGTTGCGTAATAAAGAAAATAGAACCGTAATTGATGTTTTTAATAATGGTGCGTTAGGTCGTCCATTTGGCATAACCATAAATAAGGGAACTTCTACGGTTAGTTTATTTTATGATAAAAATGGTCACTACGATTGTGTTAAGCATGGCTTTGACATTATCCAAATAATCAAGCCCGCAAAGTGCTACAAATCAAACAAGCCGTGTGAGTTCGGATGCAACGGGCTTTGCAAGGACGCATAAAATAGCTTTTTCTTTTCCATAATACACGCCGTTGTCGAAGGATAGCGGCAGGTTTTGGAAGACAAAATAAACCGTAAAACACTATTATATAAGCTAGTAAATAGCTATCTTTGTGTATTAAACGAGAATATTTTAAGTAGCTTTTTTGAATTTGTAACTATGCCAACTGTAAAGCGAGTATAGTTTTTATTTAGACTAAATATAAATAATATTATGACAGACGCACAAATAACCATACTTGCACTAGGTAGTATAATCCTTATACCTTGCTTAATTATCCTTGTATCGGAGCTACTAAATACTAATAGCGGTTTACCTAAGATGCAAAACCCACCTGAACCACCTAAGCAAAATAACCCATGAAAGCAACCCCCGAACTCCTACAAAAAGCATTACGCAACCTAGAAATAGGTTTAAGTCCTGAAATATCCGCTAAGATACTAGCTACTGTAAGACTGCTAGATGAGAAAGGCGCAGAAGCTAATCTAATGGACTTTGCTTTGATTGAGGCTTGTTATAGTGAAAAGCCGCAAGATGAGCTGTTACCTAGTGATAGTGTAGATTTAAGCTTACTTGAAGTAAACGACCTTGTTACGTTGCAAAATGGGCTTAGTGAAGTTATAGTTAGTTGCTTTGCTTATGATAGCGGTAATGAGTTTAATGTAATGACTAATGCATTTCATGAAAAGTATAATAGAAAAGGCGAATGTATCACTACTAATCATGATACTGGCGAACAGCAGCCTGAACTAAATATTGTAAAAATCATTAAACCAAACTAAGTAGCTTCGGCTACTTTTTTAAGCACGATAAAAAAATATTATGTAAAGTCGCACCATATTCAAAAAGTGTGTATCTTTGCTTTTAATTAGTCTAAATAAGTATGGTATAATACTATATAGATTTAGTCTAAATAACAGAGACCAAACAGAGAAGTATATGATATGGCTAAAAATAAAACTGATAATCTAATCCCATTCGAAAAAGGGCAAAGCGGAAACCCAAACGGGAGACCTCGAAAGCTTTTTAGTGAGGTGTTAGTAGGCTTAAAAGAGAAAGGCGGGGGTGTGGTAAAAGCGGCTAATGTGATAGAGGCTACTGAAATAGTATTAGCATTGAGCGAAGAGGAAATAGCGGAATTGGCTTATGATAAAACACAACCTTTGCTTTTGAGAATTGTAGCGGAACGATTACTAGATAGTGATAAACGATTTGAGGCTATGGAAATTCTTTTAAGTCGTGCACATGGCAAGCCGAAGCAAGCAGTCGAACATAGCGGCGGCATAGATACTAATTTTACAGTAAGTCCAGTAGATACGGATTCAATCAGAGCGATATTTGAAAAGGTAAATGGAAGTAAAGATAATCAAGGCAAGTGATAGGCATTACCTGACGCCCGAAGTCAAAGCGGCTTTAAAAGCGGCGGGTTATATTCCTATTGTAGTCAATGATGTTTACATTCCTTATATATGGGATAGGACACGATTCCAAAACTTTTACGGCGGTTCAGGTGGTGGTAAATCGGATTTTGTGGCAGTTCGTTATTTGATATGGGCTTTAACTTACAAATACTTTCGTTTGTTATTTAGTCGAAAGTTTAAAGAAACGATTAAAGATAGTCAGTTTCTTTTATTAAAAGACGTGATAGCACGGGAGGAGTTAGGAGAATACTTTGAAGTAAAAGAACAGCCTATGGATATTAAGTGTCTTGTAAATGGTAACTTAATGCTTAGTGGTGGTCTTGATGACATTGAAAAGCTCAAAAGTATTTCAGATATTACAGACGTGTGGTTAGAAGAGCCACTAGATAAACGTGCAAGAGCATCGAGCGTAACGTTAGCAGACTTTACAGAATTGGACAGGCGTGTTAGAACAATCAAATTAGACGGCGTTTTGACGCTTACATACAACCCAGTTAGAAAAGAATCATGGCTTTACGAACAATTCTTTGAGTTGAAAAACTTTGAGCCGTGTATAAGGGTAAAGACAACGTATAGGGATAACGCTTTTACTTCGCCAAATGAGATAGCAAAGTATAACCGACTAAAAGAAGTCGATGCGAATGAATGGGATGTTTATGCAAATGGTAATTGGGGAACGATAAAAGAGGGTTTAGTTTATCCTGAGTTTGAAGTAGTGGATGATTTTCCAGACGATTGTATAAAAGTCGCTTGTGGGCAAGATTATGGCTTTTCAAACGACCCTAGTACGGGTGTTAGATGTGGCGTTAGAGGCGATTATTTATATATAGATGAATTGTACTATGAAACGGGATTAATAACGCCGCAAATAGCAGAAAAATGGAAACAGGTAATAAAGCCTAACGAAGCGATTTATTCAGAAAGCGCAAGCGGCGGGGATAGGCTTAATGAGGAGCTAAGACGGACTTATAGATTAAATGTGATTAATGTAATAAAAGGAACAGGGAGTATTGAGACAGGAATAGAGTTGATTAATCGCTATAAGATACGAATAACAAGGCGGTCTAAAAATATCATTTATGAGATTAATAACTATACTTACAAGATAGTGCAAGGCAAGTCTATAAATATACCTATTGATGATTATAACCACGCACTAGACGCAGTTAGATATTATGCCTTAATGGTATTAGACCCAACTAGACAAAGAAAAGCACAAGTATTAAATACATATTCAATATAATTACAAGCTATGTGTACAAATTGCAATAACAACCCGCTACCACAAATGACAGCAGCGGAGAAAGCTAAATGGGAGGACGACTATTTGAATGGTCGTTTAGTCTATCCTACTCTAAGTAAAAAGACTAATGCAGTATCTCGAAGTGTAGAGCCTGAAAAGCCGCAAGAAGAGCCAAACGAAAAAGAGATGTTAGCCGCTATGCTAAGACAGAAAGGCATTAAATTTAAACTGACGTATTCGGCTGACCGTTTGCGTCAATTACTTGACGAATCAAACGAGCAATAATGACAACAGTAAAATTAAAAGACGGTAGTGAAATTAAAGTACCGTTTAGCGCATCGGATATTAGTAATAAGCAGTACTATGATTTTATCGAGTGCGAAAAGCCTGTTTATAAAGTAACCCGTGTAAGCGATGAAGCGGCTAGTTATGAATTAGCTTTAAGTGAAGAGGACTACTCTATTCACATAATTAACGCTGTTAGTAAGATTTGCGGCGATGTTAGTGCATTACCTTTTAAACATGGTTTTGACTTTGACCCAAATGTGGAGGGTATCACTTTCGGTTTACAGCTTACTGTTAGAGCTTTATACTTTCAAATTAGCGGCTTAATCAATCAGTTACGCCCCACATTCGACATCAATAAAAACAATACAGTAGAGTTTGAATTTAAAGGCGAAAAATACGAAATCAATAATGCTGCCTTAGTAAATTCAGCACGAGTACAAGCTGATACATTAGGCATCAAAGCGCATGACTTGACTACTGGCGAGTTTGTAGAGGCTAGTATGGTATGTAAAGCCCTTGCAGCTATTTCAGAACGTGCAACGCCAAATGATAAACACTTTTTAGACGCTAACTTGTGCGCTATCCTTTGCCGTAAACGTGGCGAAAAATTACCAAGCGGTGTAACGGAGCGTGAGGCATTTATAAGTGAACGTGTAAAGGTTTTTGAAGACTTGGATATGCAAACGGTGTGCAATATCAGTTTTTTTTTCGAGAGTACTATGCAAGTCTATTTGACGGCAATAGTACAAAGTATTTACGACAACCGAGAGTAACGCCGCAAGACGCAGAAAGCAGCAAAGCGCAAGCAGAAGCAGCCAAAAAGCAAGACCGCTACGGAGCGCAAAACTACTACCAAGCCGCAATCAGTAAAGGTTGGTTTACAAAAAGTGGTTTAACACCATTTGAAAGCGTCTTCTATACACCATTTAGAGACGTAATTTATTGTTTAGAATTAGATGCAGCATTACAATAATGAATGATATTCAATTAAGGGCATTAGTGCTCAAAGTTATAAAAGAAACGGTTGCGGACACACCCATAAACGGGTTTGCTAATATCGCTCATGATAGTGACTATAATACTGACAACCTAAACAAACGCTTTGAAGAATACGAAAGCGGGGAGTTTTGGGCTAGGGAGTGGGAGGTCGCAATGAATAGCGGCGCATCAGGTCGTGACACGTTACAAAAAGAATATCCTTTGTTGATGATGCGTATAGGAGACGATGCGTTTACACCCAATATGCAAACGTTTGGCAAAAGTCAAAACAGTTTTAAAGTTTACTTTGAATTAAGTATGGCAGTAGGATGTTATAAACTAACGATAGGGCAAATTGATAAGCGACTTAAATGTATGGCTAAGCGCTTTATATTTGAGTTGCTTAATTTGCGTTTAGTGAATGGCGTTTGGACTATGTATAATGATAATATCAAGCGTCAAACGTCTTTTTGGATTGAGCACGTAGTTAGTGCAGAGTTTAGACTGACAGTAGCACAGGACAAAGTAGGAACGGATAACGCTCGATTAGTAGAATTTGAAATAGATTTTAAAAACTGCGAATTAGAACCATGTTAGACTTAACGCAATTCATAAAAAAGAACTTCAATGATATGCTACTCTTTTTGATTGGCATAGCAAAGGACGAGATTAAGGCGCAGGGGCATACGCTAACAGGTAAGTTAGAAAAATCACTAAGAACAGATATAAGTATCAGTTTAAGCGGGTTTACGGGTCGTGTTATGGTTGAGGACTATGGTATTGCAGTAGATACAGGTGTGAAATATCGCAAAATACCGTATAAGAAAGGCAGTGGCGCAACGACTAGCAAGTATATAGACGCTTTGGTAAAGTTCTTTCAATTGAGAGGCTTAGACCCTAAGAGAGCACGAGGGGCGGCATTCGCTACGGCTCACGTTCAAAAGTATAGACGTGAGGGTATGCCCACAAGGGCAAGTTACAGATTCAGCACAAACGGACGCCGTACAAACTGGCTAAGGCGCACTATAATGAAATCAAATATCAATCAATCACTAAAAATCCTTAAACTGGCTTTATTTGTGCAAAATTCTGTACAAGCGGCAGTAACTAGGGGATTACAAAGCGCACGATAATATGACAGCGGAACAATATGAAACCATGCTAAGAGAGCATAGGTTAATTAGAACGGACTTAATGACGTTATCACATGATAGTAAGCAATATCGTGATAAAATGGAGCAATTGCGGATTAGGACTATTGCACTAAAAGAATATGTAGCTAAGAATACCAAACTGAAATAAACAATGGCTGAGGTTATAGCATTCCAGATAGAAGTAAACGGCATTCAGACAGTCGTTAGTAATGTCGAGCAGCTTAATGCAGCGGTTCGACAAACGCAAACGGCATTCCGTAACGCTACCTTTGGAACGCCTGAACGTGCCGCTTTACAGACGCAATTAAATCAACTGACGGCGGCACAAAGGCAATTAAACCAACAGCAACAGGCGGCGGCGGCGGCTACTGGTTTAGCTGTTGGTTCGTACCGACAAATGAATTTAGAACTAGGTCAACTTAGGACTAGATACCGAGATTTGTCAGCTGAGGAACGGAACGGCGCGATAGGTAGCGGACTGCAAAGACAAATACAAAGCTTAAATGGCGAGCTCGTAAGACTTGATGCGGGCATTGGTAATTATCAGCGCAATGTTGGCAATTATGCAAGTGCATTCAAAGGCTTCGGTAATATCATTACAGGCGTTTTAGCGGGTTTAGGTGTGGGTTTTGGCGCATCTCAAATATTAGAGGCTACTTCGGACTACAGTAAAGCAGTTAGTGAGCTACAAGCTATCACGGGTGTAAGCGGCAAAGGCTTAGAAGAGCTTAAAAATCAAATATCAGAACTTACTAGCATCACATTAGAAGGCGGGCAAGTAATTGTTTCAACTGGTAAAGACATTGCAGACGCTCTTAAATTAGCTGGCTCGGCACGTCCTGAACTTCTTAGTAATACCGAAGCATTGGCAGCGTTTACTAAGGAAGCTATTGTATTTGCAAAGGCGGGCTCTTTGCCCGTGCAAGACGCTGTAAATAGTTTATCAAGTGTGTTATCTCAATTTGGTTTACCTGCATCAGAAGCGGGGCGGGCTATCAATATTTTGGCAGCAGGTGCAAAAGAAGGCGCAAGTGAAATAAAAGATACAGCGGCGGCGATTGAACAATTTGGTGCGGGTGCGTCAAGTGCAAATATAAGCGTAGAGGAATCAGTCGCACTTGTTGAAACATTAGGGGATAAATTTATTAAGGGTTCTGAGGCTGGCACTAAAATACGAAATATCCTTTTGGCTATCAAAGCGCCGCAAGGATTAGATGCAAAAGCACGGGCGGAATTAGATAAATACAAAGTATCTTTCGATGTATTATCTGATACTACATTGCCTCTTAGTGACCGATTAAGAGAGTTATCTAAAATACAAGGCGATGCTAACTCGCTATTGCAAGTATTCGGTAAAGAGAATGTAACAGCAGGGGAAATATTACTACAAAATGTTGATAGATTTGATAGTTTAAACAGCGCCGTAACAGGCACTAACGAAGCATACAAACAAGCGGGCATCAATGCCGACAACTTAGCGCAAGTTCTTAGCAACCTCAAAAACGGTGCTATCAATTTAGCGGTGGGCATTGGCACGACCTTATATAGTGCGATTAATACACTTATAGGTTTACTTGATACACTTGCAACGTTTATAGATGAAAATAAAGTCGCTTTATTAGCGGCTGGCTTTGCCGTGGCGGCTTATTCAGCTTCTTTAAATACGGCAAAAATTACACTTTTATCCTTTCAGGTAGCTGAGAAATTAGAGCCTATTTATACCTATGCAACAGTAGCGGCTAAGAAAGCCCTTACACTTGCTATGAATGCCGTACCTTATGTAGCTGCGGGCATTGCTATCTATGGGCTTATTACCGCAATGCAAACGTGGTTTGGTGCAACAGAGGAGCAAATTAAATCACAAGAAGTATTACTAGCATCTCAAAAAGAACTTACAGAGGCTTACGCTAGCGAGGCGCAAAGTGCTGCGGAACTATTCGCAATAGCTAAATCAGATGTATCGAGTAAAGAGCAAAAAGCAAAAGCAGTTCAACGCATAATTGAGTTATACCCCGACTACCTAGGCGGCATTAATACCGAAGCTGGCGTACTAAATAACCTCGATGCGGTACAAAAGTCCGTAAACAAGGGCATTTTAGATGGCGCAATTGCACGTATTAAGGCGCAAAAGATTCAAGAGGCTACCACAAGCCTTATTGATTTGGAACTAAAAAAACAGCAGCTTTTATTTGAGTTTCAGCAAAAAGGAATAGATGCAAATAGCGGGTTCGCTGCAACGGCATTAGGGCAATTGCAGGGAAATATAGACGAGGTTAAAAAGAGAATTGCAGACTTACCTACTTTTTTGGCTAAGGTAGGCGAAGGCTTGATTAATCAGAATATTGACTTTACTGGATTGTCTGTATCGGATAATCAGATTAAGGAAGTACAAAAGCAATTACAAGAGCTTTCGGCGTTTAGATTTGCATTGCAACAAAGAACTGGCTTAGATTTAGATGAGGAAGGTAGAAAGCGTTACGACTTTTTAGTGAGTGAGGAACGCCGCTTGCAAGTGGAACGCCAAAAACTAATCGATGCAAATTTGAATAGTGAAAAGGTAGCGGCTACCAAATCAGTAGAAATAGCAAAAGAAGCAGAGGAGAAAAAGACAACAGCAAAAGTAAATAAGGCTGGCAAGGGAGAGATTAAGGTAGAGGTAACGGTAAAAGGCGAAGCATTTACAGACGACAGTATCAAAGAAAATGCTAATAACCTAGCCGATACCTATAACGAAGCATTTACAGATATTGAACAAGGACAAAGCGAGCTAGACGCACGTTTAAAACAGTTGCATGAGGACTACCTTGCGGGGCTTATACTAGACGAGAAAGCAGCGCAAGACGAGATATTTAAAGCGCAACAGGCTAAACGAGATGAGGACACAAAGAAAGAGATTGAGCAACGCAAAGAAACACAACAGCTTTTACTCAATAGTGCCTTAGATTTAGCCCGTGAGATAGCAGACAACGTTTTTTCTATCCAAAAAGCAGCAAATGAAAAGGAATTAGAGAATAAAGTAGCGGAACTTGAAACGGCACAGCAAGCGGAGTTAGACTTAGCGGGGAATAATGCGACCTTAATTAGCGCAATTAATGAAAGATATGCAGCCCAAAAAGAAGCCTTAGACCGCAAAGCATTTGAGGAAAATAAACGTTTAGCAATTGCACAGGCACTTATTAACGGCGCATTGGCGGCAACGGCTGTCTTTACCGTTCCCGATTTTACTTTTGGGGTAGCGTCTGCAATTAGACTTGGCTTTATCGCTGCAAATACAGCTATACAGGTTGGAGCTATTGCGGCGCAAAAGTTTGCTACTGGTGGTCTCGTGCAAGGTCAGGGCACGGACACAAGTGATAATATCCCCGCTTTACTTAGTCCAAAAGAGTTTGTGGTAAGAGCGGCGGCGGTGCGGGCTATTGGCGTGGATAATCTAAATACACTTAATCAGACTGGCAGCATTGCAAGTATTACAGCTAACTTACCTATACCTCAAACAGGACAAGCGGGATTGAGCCGCAACGATATTAACGCAATTATACAGGGCGTTAAAGAAGGTGCATATCAAGGCACTAACAGCGGCTTAGTAGAGGGTACAATAAAAGCAGATAGAATTTATAGAGCAAACAATAAACTAGGTATATAAAATGGCAGTATTTTCACTATACCCCGACACAGAAACACCTGCACATAATTGTGTGGTTTGGGGATTACTTTATGAAGGTGGCACAAGTTACCCCGGTTCACAAGCTAGCGCAACAATTACTTTTGATAGTGGCGGAACTGCTACGGCTGGCACAGTCGTATATTTTTGCGGTCAAAAGTTTGTAACAGATTCGGGCTTTGGCGTAAATGATGGCTATTCGTTTAATTATAATGGGCTATCGGACACCGACAGAGTGGCAGCATTTTTGGAGACATTAAACGCTACTCTTTTCTTTTCTCGTGATAGAGTAAGTTTTTTTAGTGCGGGCAACTCTATTGCAGTTACTTTTAATCAAGTAGGCGAACAATCAAACTGGACTTTCTCAGATGGCGGCATTAGTGAAATATCCTTTATTCAAATTAATGGAGACGGACAGACTTATGATAAAAATCCTAAATATATACACGCTTTGTATAGGGATATGACTAGTGTTAGCTTGCCGCCTATTAAACTAACACAAGATAAGGAATCCGCTATAATACTAAATAAAGACTACACGGTATCAAGCCCCGCAACTGAAACTTATTTACCTACGCTAGTGGATTACTCAATCGAAATGAGTAATTTAGTCGCTACACATTTGCCTAATATCTACGGCGCAAATTGGACACCAGTATTAGATACAACATTTACAATGGATGTATTTTTGCGAGCGGGCTATTCTTATCTAGTTGGGTGTGAAAGACGTAATGTTTTTTTCTCAGATAGCGGCACGATTAAAATATACAATTGTTTATTTCAAAAAGAAAAATACACAGTCAGCGACCCTTTAATGTTGCCATATACAGCGCAAGGCAAATTGATGCTCATTAAAGACCGTTATCAAATTTGTAGAAGTACTAACTTTGCTGTTTGGACGGCTTTTGTAGAGGGTTATGATAGTATAGATGTGGTTTACTATGATGTGTCAGGTGGGGAGTTAGAAAGCGTTTCTTATGATTGGGGTGTATTGATGGGTATTACTTATACAAATGTCGGTACTTTTGGAAGTGCCGCACCCGCTAATTGCGACCACTATATTGTCAATTTTATTAATGCCGACTTTGATATAATAGAGGCAGTGCGCTTTGACTTGATTAGCTGCGGCTGCATAGATGGCGAATTGATATTTTTATCTGATTTAGGGTGTTATGAAACATTTCTACTAACGAATAATACAAGAACAGAGCTAACAGTTAATAGTGATACGGTGCAAGGCTTTGACGGCTGTAATGTTTTCAGCTTACAGCAAGGCGGTAGGAGTATTGTAAATAAGCAGACAGAAAATATCTATACTTATGAGACATGGGTAGATACAAGCGATCCAAAAGAACTAGAATATGTAAATCAATTGTTGCGTTCACAGTCTGTTTTCTTAAAGGTATTCATTGAAGAAGCCGATGCATGGTTTTATGTGAAAATTAATGCAGAAAATACTAACTTTGTGCCGCTAGAAACTGGTAAGCGTGCAAAGCTTACTTATTCGTTTAAATTTAATCAAGCGTATAAATCGCACCCCCAATATGAAGCAGTTTTTATTTAGTCTTAGTCTAATTAGTGTATTCTTTGCGTCATGCGCTCCAAAAGAAGTTGCCATTGAAAAACAATTAATAGGACGCTACACGGTAAATCGTGCGCAATGCGGTAGCGATACTTCAAACTTTATGTTACACGTGTTTGAGAGCTTTGAATTAATGCAAGATGGCATCGGTTACGATGGCTTACAATCAAATGATAAAGCCTTTGAATGGGTAGTAATTGAAGACAAATTAGAATTGTGCTACACAACTAGCAGCGCATCAATTGAACTACCTTTTAGATTAAGCGGCGATACTTTAATTTTAAGCCGTTCTAATCAATTTTGCCCACATTTAGACGTTTTTTATGTCCGAAATTAGATTATACCTAAGTGACCCGCCCGCAGGGATACCGCAGCACCTTTATACAAACGGTGTTGTAGAATTTGACTTGCCCGACGGCTTTGATATTCAACTGTCAAACGCCGCTACTAAGGTCACATTAGACGGATTTAGTGAGGTTGTAGCTATTGGCTTTGATTTGCCCGATACGCCTAAGAATAGACTGTTATTAATGCAGTATAGTGATATTGACTGGTATAATTTGGACACTAGTCAAGGTGTAGGTGTTATTTGTCAAAACGGGGCGTTTACTTTACCGCAAACGGTTCTAAAAATAAAACAATACAATAAAGGCGTAGGCTTCGATTGTGAAATTGAGTACAGTAATGATGACATCATGTTCGGCTTGCAAGATACTAAGCTTTGCGACTTAATGGAACAAGAGTTTAGTCTATCACTTGCTGATATGGACGACTATTTTTGGTCTCTAAGCCAATACGACGGACAAAGTGATATATGCTACCCCCTTGTTAATTTCGGGAGGTTCTACTACCTAGAAGACGATGCAGAAAAACTAACAGTTCACGCCGTAGAATTTAGACCACACTTATTCGCAGCGGCAGTATTTCAGAAAGCTTTTTGCGGCGTGCGTTTAGAAGGCACTTTGTTAGATTCTGATTTTTGGAATAAGCAAATAACCTATAATTTACGTAGGGATTACGATAGAGTACTAAATGAAAAAAGAAAGTTTCTATCTAGTGTGATTCCAAACGCTGTAATATTCCCTGGGGGTGTGCCTACTGACGTTTTCCAATTAACTGAAACAGGCTCTTATTTACAACTTGATTTAGTAGTTGATGGTTCACTGCCTGATACGTTTGGCGCAGACTGGAATAGTACGACTTTTAAATGGGGGGATAACCGTCACGGCGTTTACGGCTTTGAATTTAATTGCATTGCAGTTACTGACGGCGTAGGGGGTGTGGTGCGTATAGGCATCTTTAAGAACGGCACTTTATTGCAGTCAAACGCAACAGCTACGCCATATAATAATATCAATGTAGTAGTTGATGTGGTAGAAGTACTACCTAGTGACGTTATAGAAGTAAAATATACAAGTGTCTCGGCTAGCGGCATAGATGCTCAATACATTTATGAAGTAAAGTTTACTAATGCCCCTATAAGAGACTGCACACCATACGAAGGTGAACTTTGCCGTTTACGTGACTTCTTAGACCAAGATGTCACAGTGTTTGATTACGTGAAAGGGATTAGTGATGCATTAGATTTGCGTTATGTTTTGAGCCGTGCAAACGCTACGCTAGGTATATACACCAATAAAGCAGCATCTATTTACGGCGAAAGTGTGCAAATGCTTATGAATAACAGCGGGGTATTTATAGATTGGACTAGTAAATGCAATCCTGACGAGCTTACAATAAGTTATCCGCAAGGAACGCAAAGTATTAAAGATATTACAGTAGCATGGAAAACAGCAACAGACGCATATATCACGCAAGTAATTAAGCCTGAACGTGAATTTTATAGTTATTATGAGTTAGTAAATGGCAATGCAGAAAGAGAAATCAAGATAGAAAACAATTTGTTTGAGCCAACCGCAACGGCAAATGATTTCTATTGGGCTACTAATTTACAGTTTATGCCGTGGTTGCCTATCATGACAGACAATAACGATGCAAGCGGCAACCGTAACGGACAAAAGAGTTATGAATTAGGGCATAGAATAATGCTTTTAGTAGGGGGTGCGATTCAATCCTACCCGCTTGCTAGTGCCTTAGTGCGCTTTGACTTTCTAAGCCAACTTACAGCCGATATAATCGACACGACGGCGTTTAGCTTTGCCACAATGTACTTTGATGGCACGATTGACCCAAGTAGTGTTGTTTACTTTACAAAAAACCTTACCTTTGACAAAGGAAATGCAAACCTTTACACAGAGCTATTGAAATTAGGCATAACAGCCGAAAAAGAAACACCGACCTTTGAAATGTCAATCATGCTAGATAGAAACGATTTCTTTTCATTTGATTTTACAAGCGGCGTTATAGTAAAAAGTAATGGTAAGCCCGTAAATGCACAGGTTATTTTGATAGACCAGTTTTCACTAACTAGACAGCAGCCGACAAATGTAAGGCTTCGCAAAATTATAGACGTATGCTAAACCGACAAAAGATAAGCGCACTTACAGAGCCGCAAAAACAAAGCCTTAGAGATGCTTTTGATACATACGAACAAACAAAGAACTCACAAAGCCTTTGTAGTAATGTTTCACGTCTAGGTATTTTGTTTATCCCGACTTGTTGCGGCTTGTCAGTTGCTCAGCAAGTGGACTGGGTAAAATATTTAATTCATCACGATTTTAACCCGCCGCAATAATGACAGCACAACAGACTAAAAACGCACTTCTATTCTATAATCGCATGACAAACCGTAGCAATACGGAGTTGTCTAGTTTAGAACTTGAATTTATAGCGCACATTGACGAGGCTACAATTAAAAAAACATTAGTGCTTACCGATACTAGCGGCGGCTCTTATGCAGCCTTAGCGGTTCGTTACGGTTGCACTAAATCAAGGGTGCAATATTGGATTAACTCAAACAAAAAAGCCGCTACTAATTAAAGTAGTGGCTTTTGCTTTTTTACAAATCAGCATCTTTTATTATGTAGTGAACCATAATAGCGGCAATCAATAAGGCTATTATTAAAAATGAGACCGATGCGGCATTAGACTCGCTTACTGTAATTGTATCGCCTATGCTTACAGGGTAGCTAATTCTTTGCATCTCATTTGCGTGGTCTGTTTTAGCCCAATAAAATATATTGCCATATTTGTCAAAGGACTTATCTACATAAGTTACCTTTGCCTTCATTTCGGTACGCAAAAGAAAAGCAAGCGACATTGATACGACAAACGCAACTATAAGGGCTACTATTTTCTTTACCATATTGCCTTATTTGTGCCTTTCGGCGGTTAATTAATCATTATTACTAAAACATTCTTTGCAGCGGCTCTGATTATATAGCCTGCTTTCGCAAAACTTTGTATCATTGCAATCGTGTACGCACTCAGTAGGTAAGTCCTTGAAAGTGTCTATAATACTATCTATTTCTAGTCTGCACTCGTCAATGATAGCCCCTATCAAGCCCCTATTATTCAAAAGCGTTTCATTAGAAAAGCCTCTATCTAAAAGCTTTTGTTTTATTTTCGTTTCTAAGTCCATTGGCTTACGGTTTAAAATGTGATTGAAAAATGCAGCGCAAAGGATAGTATTTTTCCGCAAGTACCCGTAAAACTATCTTACTGCTATCCCTATTATACGGACTATGCGCTGCAAATGAAATTGAATTATAGTAATGCTTCGAGTTTACCTATTTGCTTTTTATACTCAGAATATGACGGGCACTCATGTAGGGTTAATCCGTCTGTCATTTCAAGTATTAAAAGTTTTTCTAATCGAATAACTTCTACTTACTGATTCCAAATAGCAAGTAATTTCATTTGTTCATTCATAATGATATTGAAATTAAGCGTGAAAAATTAAAACTACGGTATTGCAAAACACCCTCCACAACCTCCGTAAAACGTGCGTAAAGTTCGCCACTTTTGTTTGTAGCTACTGACGTGATTTGAGCTTCTGCATTTCGTTCTGTCTCGTCTTCTTTGCGGAATGTAACAGATACGTTAGGCTTACGAGTTACTAAGCTCCAAGCCATTTTTAAGGCTTGACTAAGTGACATTTTGAACGTGCGCAAAAAATGCGCTAGACGGAAGATAATGCTTTTCATTGGTAGATAATTTGAATTTGAAGTAAAATTTATTTTGAATTTTGTTCGCTCACTCTCATGTTCCAGTCTCGAAGAATCCAGTCTTCATCTACAACTAAAAGCGGGTGTAGCTTTTCCCATATTTCAATATAGGTTTTTCTATACTCTTCATAAGTATTGAATACATGAATACTTATTTTGATTGGCTGTTTTGCGATTAATGCGGTCATGATGTTTTACTGATTTGAATTTGTTATGTGATTAATACGCTGCAAATATCTATCTATTTGTTTTATTCTGCAAACATTTTGGCAGTTATTTTTAAATTATTTTCTATTTGTACTAAGTCTAAATAAAAACTGTATAAAATTCAATACGATTTCAATCATTTGACTTTACATAATGTTAGGATTATGCGTTACTTTGTGGTATAATTCAAAGATATTATGAAAATATATGCATCGGATATAAACGCTTTCAAGGATAGAGCTAGTTTCAATAAGGAGCTTGCACTAAACGCAAAGGTAAGCGGCAATGTAAGTAAGGTAAAAGCGGGCGGTTTAGTGGATATTATTCAGTTAAGCCCTGAACAAGTTGAGCCTACTAGTCACAACGGCGTACAAGGCGAAGGCTACGGCATTGCGGTAATGCAGCTCAAAGGGATGTTAGTAGCAAATACGGACGACCTTTATGATTGGTTTGCAGTAAATTACGAAGGTGGTACAGACTTACAAGAGTTTTACCATGAACTTGCAGAAGTAGCAAACGACCCTAGAATTAAAGCGGTTATTATTGAGGCAGACAGCGGCGGCGGCGATGTGAACAACACACAATTAGTAGCTAATCTAGTACGAGATATAGAGAAACCTGTTATTGGTTTTGTCACTAACTTATCTGCATCAGCTTGCTATTGGATTTTATCACAATGTGATAGTATTTATTTGGCTACCGAAACAACGTCTATCGGTTCTATTGGTGTTTATACGGCGCACGTTGATAATAGTGGTTACTATGAGATGATAGGTAAAAAAGTTACTTACATTCCAGCATCACAAAGTACTGAAAAGATTATCGGCGCAGATAATAAGCCTTTATCTGAAAGCGACTTTGCAAAGATACAAGAGCGAGTAAGTAAACTAGCGGCTATCTTTATTAGACAAGTAGAACAAGGGCGCAGCGGTAAATTAGTAGGCGCAGAATACCAAAATGGAAGTGTATTTATTGCGGAAGATGCAATAGCTAACGGATTAGCCGATGGTTACGCAACGACCTTAGAAATAGTAAACAATCTAAGTAAATAATCAAATAACAACAACATGAGTTTTTTCAAAAAATTATTCGCTAAGGTTGCCCCAAGTGCCGACCTTACGCAGATTGACGAGAAAGCAGAAGCGGACTTTAATAAAGCTTTTGCAGACCTAGTTACAGAACAAGTAAGCGCAGCCACAACCGATTTTCAAGCCCGCATCAAAGCACTTGAAGAAAAGGAAATGCCGCAAGCTTTTGACGCAACAGCCTTGACGCAAAAAATTGAAGGCTTAGAAAAAGCTCTCGAAACTACAAAAGCGGAATCAGAGACAAAAGTAATCGCATTAGTAACCGAATTACAGGACATTAAAGCGGGCGCAGCTAACAAGCCAAAAGCTAACAGCAAAATTCCTGTTTTGAATACCACACAAAACGAAGGCGCATTTACACCCCCTGCATTGAGCGGCTTTTAATCAATCGTAAACACAAAAAAAATAATAAACAATGCCTGATAACAATCAACAATTTACGCCAGCTTGGAACGGTAGTAACCAAGTGGCAGTAACCTATGGTCAAGCCATTGCGTTACAAAATATCGTAATTGACCGTACTACACAATTACAAGCCCGCTTAGGTATCTATAACTTTATGCCTTTGACCAATAAAAACACCTATAACATTACGACTATTAATGTAGGTGGTCTTTTATTGAAGGCAGACGCTTGTACTCTTAGCGATGGTGGTGCAATCACTTCAACTAATCGTGACCTTACGCCTTGCGTTGTTGCGATGGCTGAGGACGTGTGCGATACTAACTTAATGAGTTCTGCATTTATGGCGGCTAAGAACTATCTTGACAATCAAGGTAGCGAAACTTACGGCGCATGGGCTACAGTTGTAGAGCGTTTAGCTATACAAACCATTGCAATGCATAACAAATCCTTGCTAGCTTTAGCTATTGCGGGTTCTTCTTACGGTGCAGGTGCCTCTTCTGGTTCTGGTAACTATATCTGGAATGCAAACTTAGGTGCAAATACTAACCGCCGTACAGCCTATAACGCACAACGTGACCGTTGCGAAGGCTTGCTTTATAAAATCGCACAAGTAACAGCGTCTAACGTTGCATTAGATGAAGCTGAGGGCGGTTTTGTAGTAGCTAACTACACAGACGGTAACTTTGACGCTACTAAGGTTCTTACCTTGTTCGACAATTTAATGTTGGGTGCGCCTGACTTGTTGAAAACCTACATGGAAGCAGGCATCGTGAATACCAATGATGGCGTAGAGCGTCAAGCAATTTGGTGGGTAGATGGCAAAACGCATAACGCAGTAGTTCGTGCTTACAATGCTGCTGCTGCTGAGGCATCTCAAAACCGTGGCGGTCGTATTCATCGCATTGAGCTGCCTAACGCTGACCCAATGAAAACAAGCCAAGCGGTTTACAAAATTGATAACGTTTGGGTTATCCCAGTCACAGAGCAAAACGTATTTGATTCAATGCTTACAGGTTGGTTGGCTTTTGGTTATCTTACTTTGACGGGCGTTTTATCAATCGGTATGAGTTTTAGCCGTATGCCATTTGAGGCTTACGACTTTGCGACTAATACTATTAGTTCAGGTTCTGCCGCTATCAATATCCAAGACTTAGGCGCAACAGACAACAAAAAAGTGGGTACTTATTCCTTAGTAGCTAAATCGCTTGTTGTCGCTGATGTGACCGACTACGACTTAGTGTATGGTATGCAAGCATTCATCAAACCCGCCTAATCACATTTCAATCATTTAGCCCTCTCAATCGAGGGGGCTTTTTAAATATCTTAAAAATATGCCAACTTGCGAAATTAACGCACTTTTGCAATCGTCCGCTTGTAATGAGACAGGTGGTATTGTAGAGGTGTATATCGGCAAAGTAAGTGAAATTGACAAAGCAGCAACAAGTACCGACTTTACTGCTGCCACTTGGATACTTACTGACATTACTACCAGCGGCGTGTTTACGGTTGCAGAAGCTGACCAAATGACAAGCGCATTAGAACAAAAGTTTAGCGAAGCTGACAAGTCTTGGACACAAACAGCAACTATCAATATTACAGGCGTAGATGCCGCTCTTGTGGCTGCCACTCGTAAAATTGCTTATTGCTGCGACTTAGCTTTAATTTGCGTTTACGGTGACGGTCGTAAAGTCTTAATGGGCTTAGACTATTCAGATAGCGCATTGCTAGCGTCTAAACCTATTGAGAAGGGTAAATTTGCCGAAATCACAGATGCTTCAAACCAACGTAACGGTAAACATACAATGTCGTTTACTTACGTAATCAAAACAAAAGAGCCTGCATTGACTTACACAGGCGCAATTCCAGCATAATATGATACAGGTAAAAGATAAATA
>Ga0209617_10000035_pt1 | contig 44157 bp, 36 predicted proteins | sample LakEriepJuly2011_2_FD_187459 | JGI IMG/M metagenome (GOLD analysis project Ga0209617, IMG submission 187459) | Freshwater microbial communities from dead zone in Lake Erie, Canada - CCB epilimnion July 2011 (SPAdes) (version 2) | ecosystem: Environmental > Aquatic > Freshwater > Lentic >...
AGAACCAACTCAGGAATTGGTAGAACCAACTCAGGAATTGGTAGAACCAACTCAGGAATTGGTAGAACCAACTCAGGAATTGGTAGAACCAACTCAGGAATTGGTAGAACCAACTGAGGAATTGGTAGAACCAAGTCAGGAACATGGTAACATTTTGGTAGCAGAAAATTCATTAGAAAATTTAAAAAAGTTGGTAATAGAATCAGTTAATGATTGCGGTTCTGAGACATTTGAAATTACACCAAATGTTTCACCAAAAATCACAATGGAAACCCGAGTTATAAATACAGAAAAACCATATGAACAAATGAACAAAATATTTGAACCTACAACAAATATTTTAGAATCAGAAAATCAAATTTGTGAAGATATAATCAATGATACAAAACCATCATATTAAATATTTATTGCCATTTTTTCGTATATAAATGGGAACACGGGCATTGCTAAATTATTATTTGTTAAATATTTCATAACAGTCGCAAGTATTTTATTTATTTTTAATGTATCTTTATTTTGATACCAAATTATTCGCAATAAAGATAATTCTGGATGCCATTCTATATTAAATGATTGATTTGTTATTAATTTATATTTTTCCACCCATTGATTGTCTATTTTTGTAGGTATAATAGTATCAAAACTTGACCAAACCTCCATAAATCCATGCACAGGTTCATTTAACATTTCAGATGTTCGTATCCACGAATTTAAATCACCATTGTCTTCTAAACATATTTTTAAATCTTTCCATATATACACGTGTCTATTAAACTGTTTTTGAATATGTATAAAGTCATTTGGCTCATTTTTCAAAATATAATTGAGTTCAACCCGATTTGTCATAAAAATGAAATCTTTAATTTATAAATTAAAGATTAAAAAATAAAGATGTCAAGTTTTATTGTTTTAGGCACAAAAGGTACAATTAAGCAGGCTACATTGGAGGAAGGGTCTAATACAGAGGAATCACTTCAGAAGTATCTAAAACGTGCAAAACCCCCTACTTTAATTGGCTCATGGACTTGGCAAAAGTACAAGTTGTTTCTTTATGGTTATAAAGAAGGTCGTGCAGGTACAGAGAATAAACATGAATTGCCACCCCCTCACGATCAAATCCTTTTATTTGGAGATGTCTGTGTTGTTGCCAGTTTATGTAAGAATCAAAATAAACCAAGTCCATTTACAACCGATCAATATAAGAAATTTTATAAAGCGAAATTCGGTGGATTTGAAGATTTAGATGACGACGATGACGATGACGATGATGATGTAGATGAAGAAGATGATGAAGATATTATAGAGGAAGAAGAGGAAGATGAAGAGGAGGGAGAAGAGGAAGAGGAGGAAGCAGATGATGGAGATATAGATGATAATGGTGGAGAAGAGGATGAGGAAGAAAGAAGACCTGTTCTTAAAATAAAACAATCAGGTGGATTCAAAAAAATAGCAAAGTGGATGCATAGTCCAGAACTTCAGGAGGAGGATTATCCTTTATAAAAATTGGGTTAAAGTTGAAATACATATTTTTTATAAATAAAAGTCAAATATGAATTATCGCGAAAATACAAATTTAGTAATTAAGACACTTCTTGGAGATGTTTTGACACCTATTCAGCAAAAAGATTTAGAAGTTGGTATATATAACGCAACTTTAAAAGAAGCAACTGCTAAAAAAGTACGAAAGATTTGGGAAAATCCCGTTTTCGTAAATCTCTATATAATTTTAGGCAGAACAACTATTACAAATCTGAAACCCGATTCATATGTGTCAAATACACGATTATTAAAACGCCTTGAAGAGGGGGAATTTAAACCACACGATATAGCCTTTATGAGTTATGGTGAATTATACCCTGAAAAATGGCGACCTTTAATGGAACAACAATTAAAGCGTGAGACTAAACTACTAGAAGGTAATAAAGATATGGCGACAGATCAGTTCAAGTGTTCCCGTTGCTATAAGCGTGAGTGTACGTATTATGAAATGCAAACCCGTTCTGCCGATGAACCGATGACTATATTTGTGCGTTGTTTGAACTGCGGTAAGCAATGGAGGCAGTAATCTCCGATGTTAGATAGATGCGTCTCAAAATTTTTTCATATAACATACGGGGATTGCCCTTTTTTCCAGATTCATGGTCAAATCCATTAGCAGACTGGTTTAATAATACTGATTACGATTGTGTATGTTTACAAGAGGTATTTACGGAAGGGCGTATAAAAATGTTAACAGATTCTCTTAAAAAAAATGGTTATACAGTAATTAAACCAAATGATTTTGCTAAAAGATATAATTTAATGAGTTCTGGACTTTTGACAGCAGTAAAAACAGAACGATGGTCTATTTTAGAAGAAGGCTTCCATTTTTATGAACATTCTACTGTAATTGAAAATATTACAAATAAGGGTTTCCATTGGTTAAAAGTAACTGAAAAAAACAAACAAAATAAACAAAACAAACCAATTTTATTAATCAATACTCACATGCAAGCAGATCATTCTATCAATTTATTTTCAGGATGTATAGATACACGGCCTATTAGGAAAAAACAAGCAGAGCAAATTTTAAAATTAATAGAACATGTAAAAACAAATCATTTGATTATTGGCGATATTAATTGTGAAATAGAGCCACACAACGATTTTCTTTATTTAACTGGAAGAAAAACGGGCATACAAAAACACACCTTTATATGTACAGGCGAAGATCTTGATCATGTTGCATATATCCCAAAAATTATGCCTAAAAGACCCATAGTAAAAGAGGTTTCTGTACTTTCAAAACTTTGGTGGAGTGATCATTGGCCAATATTTGTCATTGTTGAATTACCGCTCAGTATCGATTTTAGTGGCCTTTAAAGCTAACTAAATTTAATACTAGCCTGTACTTCACGCTATAACATTATTAATACATAAATTACACTTATAAATTTTATTTCTAAATGTATCTTTATCACACACAGTTGCGTCTAAAATAATTCCTTTTTTATCTCTACAAAGTGCCTTGTTACAAAATGAACAATAAGCGGCGCGTAAATCGCTAATTGCTTGCATAATCACATTTAATTGTTCATGTGTGTATCCCCCTTTACTCAGCATATCTATAAGTTTACTTGCTATACATTTATAATCCATTTTTTAAAAATAAAGGAAATATTATTTTTTGTCAATTTTTCGCATAGTTTTGCGTTTTCCACCCGCCTTTAAAGCACAAAATCTGTTTTTAACGTCATAAAGGTCCCCGTAGACTTTGTCAATGCGTTCTCTATGTTTGTCTTTATGACTTTTAATGCGTATATCTTCATATGTATTTGAAAGATATTCAAATGTTTTTGATGCTTCTAATATTTTTTCTACCAATTTTGTGGCTTTATTACACCAAGCATCTATTTCTGACATTCTAATTAAGATTATTAAAATAATAATTATTAATAGATGTCTTCGGCCAATGGAGCCATAATTTTGATTAAATATCAAGATAAATATTTGATGGGACAGGAGACAAACAATTTGTCTGAAAATGAAAATATTATGAAACATTATACAACTTTATATAAAGATTTCTTGAGTCCGGGTACAATAGAGAGCGAAGACGATATTATAAAAGCCAAAGAAAAATTTAGCGCAACATGTAAACAAATAGAAGAGCAATTTCCTGATATTTCAAGAGTAACCTTTGCCGATATTAGAAATTCACGTACAAATCCAGGATTTATAGCGGCAACCCCCCGATATGTATTAACAAAAAGACGAAATTTATTTGGTTTTCCAAAAGGTTCTTATGATCCAAAAGACATTACATTATTAAATACAATTGTGAGAGAGTGTTATGAAGAATTGGGAATTCATTTAGATTTAGATAAAATAAAGAATTTGGGAAAAGACGCATATAGAAATACAAAACAAGTATATTCATATTCTATATTTACATACCATATAACAAAAGATATGTATGAAAAATTTATAGAAATGATAAATAAAAAGAATCAAAGTCGTGAAAATGAACTTCATAATATACAATTTATAAAACCACCAACAGATTATAGTGATTTTTTTACCAATTTTATATCAAAAGACGCCTTTATGAAACATAAAATAAAGGGTGGAACTCGCAAAACAAATAAACGGAATACATCTAAAAAATATAGTTGTGGGTCAGTATAATAATGTATATTTTTTCATATTTCTAACATAGAATAGATATATGAAAATATATTTATTTATTACATTTATAGTTATACTATTTTTATATTTGATTACACGGCATATAGATATTGAACAATATATAGAATACGACTGGTCTAATAATTGGTCAGAATTAGATAAAAAAGCACGCAGAGACGCTAATTGTAAGCCACTGTATAAATTACAACGGAAACTCGGCGATGTTAGTACATGGGTATGGGTTGTTCCAGAATCATGTGAACATGGTCTTCCACATACAAGAGGGATTGATGTCGTAGCTATTCCCGAGAATATTATAAAAAATAAAAGGAATTTGGCATCAATAATGGAACATGAAAAAATCCATCTATTACAACGCTTAATGCCTTGGCAATGGGCGCGTTTTTATAGAATAGCATGGAATTATGAAATATATTCGGAACCACCAGTTGGTATACCATCAGAACTTATAAAAATGCGCCGTTCTAATCCAGATACTGCTTCTTTACCATATGCATGTTGGAATAGTCGTTGGTGGTCTGTTCCTGTTTATAATTCTGAAACCGATTTGTCTCTAAAGAACGCTTCGGTAAAATGGTGGGATCAAATGACAAATATAATTCATATGCGACCTCCCGATGATTGGACTGCTTTTTTTGGAGATGTTAATCAAGAAGAACACCCACATGAAATATCGGCCGAATATTTAGCATCAAAAAATCAACCTCATTCAAAAGCGATGAAGGCTCTTGTAATTTCCATGAAAGAAAATGCCGAATTTCCTGAAATATAAAAACACATTGATATAGAATGAATCATTATATGAATTTAAATCTAACAAAACAAATAACGAATGAGACACCCTTATACCTTGTACCCGTGTATTATATAATAATACCAATGCTATTAGGAGGTCTTAATGACATTTATATCAATAAAATAATAGGTTTACAACACTGCTCATTTGCGGATGGAGAACAAAATTGTACAATATATGGATATAGCCTAAAGTCGTGGCAACGTGAAACACTTCGTGTCTTATTACAATTATTAATAGTATTTTGTATGGTTATTTATGTACCAAAGTACATCACAAATCAATTATATTTAAATCTTTCTATGGTATTATTTTTAATAAGTCAGACATATCTTTTTGATGATTTTCGTAGGCTCTTGGCTGGTACAATATTCAAAATTAATTATAGTTCTGGAGAATAAAAATATTATTTTATAATTAGGATGCAAAATATTTGTGGGAAAGATGGAGGATTTATACCCATAGCAAAAGGCCCTCTTGATCTATGTAGAGGAAGAACAACTACAGAAGATAACACAAGAATAAAAGTTTATGTTATCAAAACCACACATTCTATTAGGAAAAACACCACAATTCGATTGCGAATTCCAAAATAATATTTTTCCATTTATATATATATATATGGATAAATCTGATATTCTAAACATTCAATCGATGTTTGAATGTTTAGAATACGCAATAAATTATCAGACCGGTTTTGTTTTGGATAAACCGCTAACGATTGATGAATTAACGGATACAAAAAGTAAATATAGTCACATTTTATGTATTTCATTTACACCCGACATTGAAACAGGCGACACAATAGGAATAAATTTATGTATAGGAAGAAATTCAAAAAACGCTGTTATTTATAATTTTAGAGATTGGGATACTATTTATAGTCGTCATTTTTATGAAAATAATATCACAAAACGCAAAAAATTACACAAAATATTTACGAATTGGTGGAAAGATACCCTTTGTGTTATTATGTCAATGGAATATAAAATGAAACAAACAGATGTATATCGTGAAGAATTGTATGTTAAATATATGAATAAGAATTTAGTCTACTATAGCACAGTTTTTTAGGTCTTGTTCTATTTTTACAGTTTCATCTGCTCCACTAATTTCTGATATTTCATTTGTATTTATTACATTTATTGTGTAACCACATGCTTTATAATACTCTCTTCTTTTTCTATATTGTCCTATACACCCTACATGTTGATAATCCAAAACTTCTAAAATGAGAGGGGGAAATTTCCGCATCTCTTTTTTCTCTCTTAAAATGCGCCCAACAGATTGTTCTACATTTGATTTTGGTGTAGCCAATAGAATTGTATTTAACGCGGGTATATTCATGGCCTCCGAAGCCATAGCAAATGTCCCTAAAATAATTTGATTTTTTTCCGAAGAATCTAAATCTTCTTGTTTCATACTTCCAACATAATAGCCTATATCGCTACAAGTCAAATTTTGAAGACATTTTTCAAAATCTTTTAAATGTGAACGTCTATCACTTAATATTAAAATTTTACGCCCCTCTTTAGCAAATTCCGCGACACGTTCGCTAAGAAATTGAGTTCTCGGTTTATACCCCGCTATTTGATTTAATAGTCTTGCACGGATAAATTCACCATTTTTGTCAAGTGGTGGTTCAGAAAATGCCACATCATCTACTTCATATCTATACACAATAACCTTTACAGTTTTATCCGGTTCTCTATGTGTAATACGATATACTATTGGTCCAAGAAACCATATGAAAACTTTTGATAGACCATCGGTGCGTTCAGGTGTTGCGCTAAGACCCAACATGTGTTTAGTTTGTATTTTAATAAGTGATTTTGAAAAGTGTTCTGCACCCAAATGATGGCATTCGTCAAATATGGAAAACCCGAAATCTACGAAAGTTTTTGCCGAATAAGGTCGTATACATAAAGTTTGTATCATAACAATAACACAATCATATGAATCGTCTATTTCACATATATCCCCCTGAACAACCCCTATTCGTATTCCAGGTACAAAATTCTCTAATTCCTTACGCCATTGAGACATTAGAAATTCTTTATGAACAACAACCAGAAACCGTTTTTTAATCTGTAATGCTAACCATATTGCCATAAACGTTTTACCATATCCACAAGGTACGCAAAGAAGACCATTTGCATCTGAAGCAAGAAATGTATTTACTATGGATATTTGTTCTTCACGTAGACGACCTGTAAATATAAGTTCTTCCCGGAGCGAACAACCATCGCTACGAATATCTAATTCGGCTTCCCCCAATAGCCTTGTGGCCCAAGATCTTGGTAAATATATTCTATCTTTAGATTCAAAATAAACAGGAAATTCGCTAGAACCCATATCATATTGGGGTAATACTTCCGGTTTAACTACAAGTTCTTTCTGTATTGTGGCTAAATCATTTGCGCTAAGTACAGATTTTGGTATTGAATAACCACGTTGAGTAAGCACCCGGCTTTGCTTTGGCCATATTAAAGACGCTTTTTTCAGCGATGCCATTTTGAAATATACGACAAATTATTTTTATGATTCAAGTTTTTGGAAATAAATAAACATATCATTTTTTAGGGAACTAAATGGAGACTTGGGAATTTGTTTTAATTTTAGTGTTTTTAACTATTTGTATAATTGTAATATCTAAACAGAAGGTGCCGGTAAATGTAATTACATTACTAGATAGTCCTATTTTCCAGATTGTTATTTTGGGTTTGACATTATGCTTGGCGACTATATCTCCACCTGTAACCATTGTTGCTATAACGGCACTTGTATTAGTTTATTATATGCGCAATGTGGTTAAGATACAAATGGTTTCGGCTAAAGTAAAACCTCTTAACCCACCACCCCGGATTTCAATAATAGAAGAAAGACGTGTAACAACAATTCAAAATACCGACGATGAGCCTAAAATGGAAGTCGCACCTCCTGTTAAAAACAACGATGTGATCGAAAGAGCCTTACAGGAGAGTGAGATGCGACCTCCTAATAATAACTATATTACAGTTGGTAATAATGCCCCAGTAAACAGGAAATTGCAGGTAACAGAAGAGAATGTGAAACAACTTGAAAAATTAGAAAATCCCCGTGGTTCATCCACGAATGTTGAATCTTTTGATACACATGCCTCTTTTCATTCTAATATCAATAGTACTGATAAAAACAAAATTGTAACACCTGAATTAGATTCGGATATTTTCTTAAGATCAAAACGTGTAGATGCGGCTAATGAAAATTTACTTATGCCGAATAATATGAGAGAATATAATAATAATGATGGTCAGTACGCAATAAATGAGCCAAGACCATCTTCGCTGGCAGATAAATATGAAGTGGCAAGATATAATCCAGATGATTTTATTGGAGACAATATTTTTACACCTGTTGGAACTTCTATAAACGATAAAATCTCAAATTTAACAAGGTCAAAATTTGTAAATTCTGCCCCTCCTCCCGATTTTGACAAAGTTACACCAAATAAGATGTATTAGACGAATAATATTTTTACATACCGGTTAGTATCAAATTTAGTTGCCCTTAAAGAGAACTAAATTTGATACTAATCAGTAATTATACTTTATCGGTGATAAAATATAATTAAATTACCAATCGGTACTTTCATAGCAGAGGTCAGTATCTTTTATTTTTATATGTCTTTTGAAATCTTTATCTGTATTTGTGAGTCATTCAAAACTCGTTCATTATGATATTTATCATATATATCACAATTCATAATATTCGTATTTATATCAATATCTGAAAATTTACCTATTTTTTGCCCTTCTTCAAGTATTTTTCGCGGTATACAATTACCCTTTGCCCCTACACATATGGGGGCCACCTCAGTCTGCCCCCATTTAGGCATTTTGAATTCTGGTATTAAACTTGTATTATCTGGACATTCTATTGATTCTAGTAAAACTATATTTTCACAACTGGCTGGATTACTAAATATAGATTGATTCTGTTTTAATCCATTACAGAATTTTGAGCCAGAATTACAATCCACAGCACCAGGGCTTACATTGGAGCCACAACATTTATATGAAGTTGAAAGATTTACATGATATTTATATTTGGATGGACATAAAGAACCGGCGGCTTTGAGTTGATTTTTTACCCCTATATCATGACACAACAGATATGTAGTAGAATTATCATCTTGTCTTGTATCAATAATACCGGGTACAAGAGCACAAACCCCTTCTTTTCCTTTAGCAACACACGTGTGTTCATAAACATTTATATTTGATGAACCACAGCACAAAGAATTTCCTTCTAAATCAGTAAAAAAAGTATAACCACTTGGGCAACTATCTACAGGTTGTAAATGTGATAATTTGTAACTAGATACTTCTTTAACAGCAGAACGACGGGGAGGTAATTCAACCTTTTTAGAATCACAAGAATCGTTTTTAGTAATACGTTTTGGTAGGGGTAAATCGATTGTACTTATTCCTTTTGATAACGAAATTAATATTACAATTAGAATGCCAACAGCACCAATTATTAAAGAAATTTTCCAGATCTCCATTCTTCTATTCTCCTTATATTTCACTCAAGAAAAATTACTTGTGAATAATAGATAAAAGGGTTTATGAATAAAACAAAAGAGATAAACATGAACTCCCGAGTCTGTAATCCGGCAAGGCGACGTACATCAGGTGAGACATGTCTTTCATCTGAAGCCTTGGAGAATTTACGGGAGACATGGAATAAAACGAATCCTAATAAAATGATTCGTGTAACAAAAACACTTAAAAATAAGAATGATAAAACATATCGTTTAAAATTATGGCATAAACTTCGCGATGCTATGAAAAATGTATATAAATGTGAAAATGAGTTTTGCGTCGTGAAAAGACTTCCAGGTGTAAATACTTCAACAAGAAAAAAGATAATGAAGAAATATTTTAGACCGGAAAAACCAGAAGAATGGAATAAAAAAAACACTACATGGTTAGATAGTTTTAATATTGAAGATGTGTTAAATCAATATGAGGAAGCACGGTCGGATTTTGAGTTTATTGGACCGGTTCCTATAGATTTTGATTCCCCTGCTACTGGAATTGGGAATTGGGGAAAGTGTATTGTAGATGAAATGTGTAAAATGGATATAAATGAAGCACATAAAAATGGCACCAAAAAAATCGGCATTGTTTTTAATCTAGATAAACACGACGAACCTGGTTCTCATTGGGTATGTGCATTTGTAGATTATCCAAAAAAGGCGGCTTACTATTTTGATTCTTATGGTTTGCCTCCCCCCCAAGAAATTGCTAATTTTTTAGAACGTTGTAAATTACAAGGATGTGAAACTATTTTATATAATGATATTCGTCATCAACGTAAAAATTCTGAATGTGGAATGTATTGTCTTTATACAATTATATGTTTATTAAATGGTAAAGATTTTAAAGATATTTGTGTGGATATTGTCAAAGATGATGTAATTAACGCTTTTAGAGATGTCTTATATGCGACAGATAAGCCTCGGCTACGAGCATTTGACAAATCTGTTCAAAAATTATGTACATGATTTATTCAATATAAATAGTTAATAAATGTTTCCAATATTGTATAAACGCCTCTTTTGGAAGATTCATATAATTATGTAAATATGTCCAGAATTGATGTAAAATATAAGGATCTTTTGCTGGCATAGATTCCATTATGATTTCATTGCGAAATGATAATGGGGGAAATACTCCATTCGTTTCAAGAATTCGTTCAGAAAACCACGAATCTTCTGCTTCTGCACGATGATTGATAATGTTATCACAAATATTTATCATATATGCTATACGACGTACAGTTGCCCCTCCTCCACCAGGATAATTGGGTTTCCATGCCCAAGGATTACCCCAATAATCACCATAAAAAATTTCTGTAGAAATTTTTTGTCTAAAAATAGTATCCATTTGTACAGTTAATATATAATCGGCATCAACCATTTTATAAGTTTTAGCATCTGTTAAAAATTTATTATAGTCTGTTTTTCCTTGTTCGCGTGTACCTAAATCTGAAAAAACAGGTTTTATATTATAATGTGAATATTTTTCACCTAAAATTGCTTTAATAAAATCAATATTCTTATCGGAACAGAAAATATAAACGGATAAATACGAACCCGCCCAAGCAATATTTTTCAAAATAAACTCAAAATTTGGATGTGGTCGTCTTTCTACAATTACAAATGCGTATTTAGATTTAATAGGAGGTATATAGTTTTCCCAAAAAATGTTTAATTTTGACATATAATGTTCAATAACATAATGATAAATATAAGGTTCTAAAATTATACGAAATCTATCCAGATATTGTTCTTCTGTTAAATTACTAATGTTGTTATATTCAGTTTTAGCCACTTCATATATAATCTCCATTTATTAATATTATTAATATTATTACTAATAATTATTTGTTTATGCCGTGAAGTACCGAAGGTTAATTGTTCCCATAAAAAGAGTAGCAAAGGTCGTTCAAATTTAGTTGCCCTTTAAGGGCGACTAAATTTGATACTGACCGATGGCAATTAACTTTCGCTATTTTCATAGCAGAGGCCGTATAAATTTAGTTGTCCTTAAACGCAATTAATTTTGATACAGATCGGCATCTGTAAAATTCGTTTAATCTGCTTAAGACTAATAAAGAACATAAATAATAATGAGTCAGCATCGCCAACAAATTCCGGCTTTATCTCAAGGTTATCAACAATCAAGAAGTTCAGTTCAAGATATCGGGCGTGTATTTAAAAGCCAACAAAACTATGCTAGACTTTTACAACCATTACGCGAACATTATGAAAAGAAATTGGGGAAACCTGAACTCCCCGAGAATATAGACGAAAAACTACAGGGACGATTACAATGGTACATGGAACAGGTTTTTAAAGTAAATGGTACAAATACTCCATTAAATACTATGAATCAGGATGTACTACGTGAAACTACATTAAGTATGGATACATGGTTTCAAAAACAATCATCTGTACCAAATCCTCCAGTGTATCGTAATACCATAAATCAAGGAAACGACGCTATTTTTGAAAGTGTAGGAAATCGGTTTGAAAGAGAGCAACAAATGAGAGCGCCTGCTCCTGCTCAGCCTGTTATGAATACAGATTTTAGTTTACCTGAAGACGATTCTGAATCAGAAGACCCCCTTGAAAAATTTGAGCGTCTTCGTAAAGAACGTGAAAGTGAAACTTTAAAAATGAATAAAACAAAGATAATTACAGATCAATATTCTGAACCATCGGCACAAGCAGCCGTTAGCATTGTTCCTCAGCAACTTCAATCACAAAATCAGACATTGCCACTTTTAGCACCCAGGCCTCAAGAATATATCATAAAGCAAGAGGATATTGTAAAATATCGTGAAAGTGAAAGCAATCTTTTTATTTTCAGTGGGGATCGAAATTGGTTATTAAATCGCAATGAAAACCGTTATAGATTTACCATTAACTTTAATAAAATATCAAATACAAATGATAATACATTTTCTCCATCTGTACAATCAAAATTTAAGAATATTACTAGGATAGAACTTGTAAAGGCTATTTTATCTGCAGAGAGTCTTGAAGTTGCTCCAAATAAAAGCGGTACATCAAGAATATCCAATTTATTGTCTTATCCATATTTGATGGTTAATTTGGACGAGTGGTCATCCAATTCTTATGGAACAAATACGGCAATAGATAATTGTTTTGCTATTATACAATACGATCAAATATGGAGACCTATACAATCTGCCGGTGCAGGAGTATCAGATATAGCAGGGTATATATCATTGACACCGCGTTATTTGAAGTCGCAACGGGTGTATCATCCGACACCATTGGCAACATTACAAAAACTGAGTTTTACTGTGGAAAGACCAGACGGAAAACAATTATCTACGCAACTTGATACGATGGATATAGACTATATTTATTTTGATCCTACTCGTTTAACAAATAATAGAAGTACATATTCTACGAATGATAAATCTTGGATATTTATTAAAACAACATCTTATTTTAATCAGTTTTTTGCGTTACAAGGAGATAGAATTATTATTCAAGGATATCAACTCCCCACATCATCTAACGTGACGCAAATAATGGCAAACGATGTAAATACATTTATTAATAATCCAGATGGACATTTAGTTATAGGAATAGCATACAATGATACTGGAACATCTGACATAACTGATGGGGCAAATTCGGTTGGATACGCCAATTATATAATTATACGTTCGCGCTTTACAGACCCTACTATGGGTAGTACAGACAGAGACTATTTGGGTGGAAATTCAACAAATGAAACATATATAACGGGTCTTGCTGACACTTATAAACCTAATACACCATGTGCTATGTTGAATATAAATAAGCAATCGCATTTTGTATTAAGGATAATAACAAGAGAAATGGATTCTGTAACAAATATTAGACCCGATAATTCATAAAACTAAAAATAATACGTTAATGAATCCCGGTTTTAATAGAAACTTCCCGGTTACTAAAATATAGACATAATCTTATGTTCGTTATTATGTATAGTTTATCATACATTAGACGTAATACATTATTAGTCAAATATCTAAGATAATTGACTAAATTTAGTATATGAAGTATTTGACATATAAAATACTTCATATTTAAAATTGACACTTGTGACAATATTTTTAAGGTTTTTTATGTTTTATATTCTTACTCACTTTAATTAGAGGAAATACTTGAATGAGAGTTTCATTTAATAAAATATTAGGGACAAATACTTTTATTATAGTGCTTTCTTTGATTATTATAATATCAGTTATTGTATATTATTTAAATATAACTAAAAAAACGGAGGGATTTTATCCTGTTACTCAAGAACGTATAGATTATTCTGAAAAAATGCAGCGAATTTACAATGATTATAGTGATATGTATTCAATAGCAACGCCTACTATTATCCCTCGTGGAGAACAAGGGGATACATTTTTAAACAAACTACTTGCGTCTCCTACGTATGAAGGCTCTGCCGATTCTAAAAAACTAGCCGAGTTGAATTATAATAATAAATTACCATATAAATCTCCTCCAGAAAATGCCATTCTTATGGCAAGAATAGCAAAATGCGAATCAATAAAAGATTGGGATTGTGAAGCATTTAACGATCCTGAATTTTTTAAATATTGTGGTATATGTACGAAGGAAGGTACAAATTTTAAAGGAAAACAACATATCGGAGGATTATATATAGATCCGTATATTAAAGAAAATATAGAAAAAGAAGCGAAAAGTTCTAATAAGATACCCAAATACACACCTACAGCAGGATATTGTAAAGGGGATTTTTTAATAGGAAGACCAAAATGTGATATAGAAAAAGATAGAGACGATTGTTCAAAAGTAATAGATTTTAAAGATCCAAATTCCATTAAATGTGCGTTATGTGCGAATTCTGAAGAAGGAAAATTTGTTTATGTTGGCAATCGTGGCAATAGAGAGTCAAATTATGCTCTAAAAACAAAACCGATTACATTTATGACACGATTGAGATTTGCCGTAAGTCATCCAAATGATGCTGTAATTTCGGTAATTAGAAAGGCGGATAATAAAGTAATCCCTGGTGGTATCATTCAAAATACAAATATTTATATATGTGATATAACAAATGCTCAAGAAAACGAAGAATATAATATAAGTGTAAAATATCCAGAATATAAAGATTATGTTTATTCAAATGATGAACAAAAACGTTTGGAAACGTCTAAAAAATGTTTCGTTAAAACTGCTTCCAGTGGGACAGTTTGTTCAGGGAATCGTTTATCTTATGTGAATAGTGGTGAAGTCCAAACATATGGTAATAATACAGAAATAGTTGTTATAAACGATGGATTATTTCCCCCAAATAATAAGGCGATTGGTTATACTATAACTGGCGACGGTATTCCGCCAAATACAAAAGTAATTTCATATAGATTTGACAGATCTAACCCGCGTGGCTTGTATAATGCTATTTTTATTGGTCTATCTAATCCAATAAGCCCAAGTGGTACTTTTGTATGTTATTCACCAGACAACAATTTGCCATCAGTATCTAGTTCTGAAGATTCTAAATTATGTAATGAATTACAAAATAATATGATTACAGACGTTGAAGGTTTAGAAAAACATATATGTGAGACAGATATAGACGGTTCACCTTTATCAGATCGTATTTATACAAACGGCAAAAATACAACCTATTTTGGAACTACGCGAACTGCTAAATGTATTGAAAAAGGGAAAAATACACCAAGAGGTATAGTTGGTCAATGGGAATCAACTGGTCTAGTATCAAGGACAGTACCATTGGCAAAATCTGTTAAGAGAATTAATGGTTTTGATGTTGGGTCAACGGGTGTTACATTAATGGGAACTATTCAGGGTAGTAAAGTATTTAAAAATATAGTACCCGAATCAAAGGCCGTTGGTATTCCACCACATTTATTTTGGTTCTGGGATAAGAATGATAAAAATCCATCTTGTGTTTTTTCAGTAGTTGTGCCTGCAACTTTATGCGATCCAACTATGAAAGAAGATATTAGATTATGTCCATCTGGCCCCTTGATTTCTACTGAAGAGGGTTCCAAACGTCTAGTAGCAGGGGCTTGTGAAACTTTATACAATGGTAAACCACAAGGGCCTGGAAATTATTCACAGGCCTGTATCCAAAATATTTTCTTGAATTCTGGATGTGTCCGAACTGGAAAAGCGTTTCCAAACAGTCCAGAAAAGTTAAAGAAATTAACTAAGAATTCTGATACAGGAGATAATAATGATATTGACGCAATTGAAAATATATTAGATGAAATGTATACTATAGCAACAACAACAAAAAATTCGGCAGGACTTCAAGTGGATGACACGACCTTTGGACAAGCATCAAACGACTGTATGGGTCGTATAGTTTCAAATCCATGCGATACACCAAATCGCGATAGTGGTCCCCTTTCCGTATCGTGTTTGAATTATTTATATAAAAATGCTGGAAAGGATAATGAACAAATAGGTCCAACATACCCTGGTATGGCAAACCGTAGTTCTGGTACTGGTAGAACAGATAAAAATCCAATTTCATTTTGCCAATCTACAGGTTCAATGGCACCAATTGGGGCCGATGGTAAGGTAAATATGGACGCAGTACAAGAAGCAAATTCTTACGGTGGAGTAAATGCCGTTCGTGAATTCTATAAACAAATACATATGGATGCTAATTATAATACGAACCCATCAAAACAGAGAATGGCATTAGGTCAATGTTATGGTGTCGCTGTAAGTTCTAAAAAACCAACTTGTAAGGGTACATCCGCAAGATATGTACGCATAATGCCCAGTACTATATCAAACGATTCTTTAATACAAATATCACAATTAACAGTATATGATGTATATGATACGAATGTTTCTATTGGTAAACCTGTAAAGTCTTCTGCATCTTTTGGTATTACGGAACCGAATTTTGCTGTAGATGGTGTACAAAGTCCCAGACCAATGCCTAAAATTTGGTGTTCTGCAGAGGGGCCAGGATCTTGGTGGGAAGTAGATTTAAAAAATACTATAGAAATAGCCTATATTGTATATCATAATAGAAGCGACTGTTGCGATTCAAGATCTAAGGGTATGATAATTCAACTATTGGACAAAGATAGAATAGTAATAAAGGAGAAAACATTTCAAGGTGGTTTAAGTGAGACGATATTATTTTCAAATGCGAGACCAAGTGGCCTATTAAGACCGAATATACCTTTGCAATTTTCGCCACATACATCGCCCGGTACTGTAATAACAATTGTTGCAGGTGGTGAAATTTTATTAAAACAAAGAACATCAAACCCAACAGATGATAATACTTTTATATCTATAAACGGAGAAATACCCGGAACATTTATGTTTAAACACAAAACAAGCGATAAATATTTGCGTGTTCAAGGATTTAGATTAAGGGCTAGTGAAAATGATAATACAAATTCTTTTAAACAGGAGATATTATTTAAAGTTGTTGATTCTCTTGTTTCATACAATAATGAGGTTTCATTAGAATCTGTATTCAGACCAGGCTCTTATTTGGCTTTGGCAGATAATAATGGCGTGTATATATCACCAGCAAAAACATTCGCACAACAAAAAGCCTGTTCGTGGCGTATTACATTATAATGAACATAAATAAAACTAAATGATTATTAATATATTAATCTAAATTTTTGTATATATACAAAAATTTAGATTAGTTTACGGTCGTTTGTAAAATAACAATAAGTTGTTATAAATAGGGGATGTTAAATGGACATTTTATAAAAAGTCCAATGCGGAATATGATTATAATAAGTGTACTTATTATTTTACTTATAGTAGTAATATATCTATATTCTAATACTTTAATTAATGAAAATTTTAAGAACTTGTCAAGAAAAAATTTAAAGACCGAAAATACCGAAAATATCGAATATGATAAATACGCGAAAAATCAAAGAGATCTATTTTGGAATAAGACAAATAAGAATTTATTTTATAATCCAGAGATTGAAAAAGACATGAAGAATGTCTCAGGCGCTTTAACAACTATTGATCCAATAATACGAAATAAGAATCGTCGTAGCATAGGGCAATATTTTGTTAAAAATCCTTTGATTGACATGGAAAAGAAAAACGAAAAATGTAGTCTTGTAAAAGAACCCAAATATTTACCTGAACGGGATAAGACAACAAATACTGGTTGTGGGTGGTGGTATAATGACGATCCTGACATAAATTCCGTGGGTGCTTATGGTAATCATAATGAACCATTTGATTCAACTATAAATAATAAATATCCAGGGGGCAGATGGATTTGGGATTTAAAACAGGCACAGTTAATGGAAGAAATAAAACAATGTAAAATGATAAAAGTATGCGAACAGGCAGATGTATATCCAGGTAAATGTGGTTTTTGTGTTTCTAGTGATACAGGCATTCCTGTAGATGGAAGAGGTAGAGTCAAATATCCGGATAATGAGAATTTAAATTGTGATAAAGTAATTACAAATCCAGAATATTGTCCAGGTATATACACAAATATTAAGCCTGTAAATGGTAAATATTCTAATGAATATTTAATTTTATTAGCTAAAGCAGTAGGATGTACAAATGATGGTATTATTGTAAAGATATTATCAAGTGGAAATTATGATAAATATTTAAAAAATAAGAATGATGAAATAGAATTATTTAAATTGGCAAATAAAATTCTGCAAGACGATGAAAAATTATCCTTAAAGGTAGAATGTTATGGTAAAGGCTCTTGTGAAAAAGAAGCAGCAATAAAATATTATACTAAAATAAGGGATATATCAATAAGTGGTAAAACAAAAAATTCGCGTGATTCGGCAAAATATTTGATGAAAGGTACATTATTTGATCCATGCCTATATTCAAAAACACAAACAGGGCCTTTTAGTTTATTATGTTTAAAACGAGTTGCTTTAGAAAATAATTGCCAACCAGATGGCACAGATTTTCCTAGTTTGACACCAAAAAAAGTGATTGTTCCAAAAGAATGTGGCAAATATGGTCGTCCAAATTCCGATGCGAAAAAACGACTATATACAGAAAGCGAATGTGAAATGCTCAATGGATATTATAATGGAGACGACGATTGTCGTAATAAAGATGGTGGAAGTTATAATAAAGAATGTAGCGGATTAAATGAAATAGAAATGTCACCCATGTCAACAAAATCTATTTATGATAAAATGAAATGGGAACAAGTTGGTCTTTATTTTAAAAATTTATATGACGGAATGAATTCTTCTGATAAAAATACACAGATAGATTCTACAAAAAGATGTCTTGGTATAGACATTGTTCCATCGGAACCGGAATGCGACGACAAAGTGGGTTGTGAAATTCTATGGTATTCTTGGAATTATGATTATAGTATGCCGGATGATAAAATAGCAAAGGGCACATTTTTAGGACGAACAATACAAAATACATTGCCAAAATTTAATGTTGAGGGAGGCAATGGTTCTTTCAATCCATTTAATATAAAAGATAATATATCATTTCATATTAGAACTGTATACAGTAATAAACAAGCGGCTACAAATAAGTTTGGTCTAGTAGTTAGTGGTGGCGTTTGTATTAAAATAGACGATGAACCAATTGCGAAAAAATGGTTACCTGGGCCTCAACAAAGCATCACAACCTCTTTATTTAAAACAGATACAGTATCTTCTAAAAATATGGATATTTATTGGTTTAAAGAACGTGATCGTTCCACTTTTATACATCAATTATCAAATCATTATGGTATAAATGATTATCATGATATATCTCCAAAAATGTTGAAATTGCGGGTTCCGTCTGATTATCCATTAGTTAGATGGGATTTTTATAACGATTCATTTGATGATAGAAATTCGGTGTTGCGTTCAGAAAAGAATAGTATTGCGTTTGATTATAAAGATGGTAAAAAATGTGTTGTATTTAATAATAACAGTTCATTATCTATAACAAACAGTGTATATGGAACAATCTTTAAAAGTTTTACATATAAAATATATGTAGATTCTATTCCAACAGATAAAGCATATTTATATTCTTTCCGTTTTGGCAATACAAAATGTGATAAAAATGATAAGAATAATATGGATTATAGTATTGATGGTGGTTTAAATTCAGATGGTAGTATTTGGATGGGGGCGCGTCTAGATAATGGAAAATATATTTTATTTAATAAAACAGGCAAAGAGGTTTTTAAGTTAAATAAATGGTTTCATGTCACATTTGTATACGATGATGATTTTAAAGGAACAACTATTTATATGAATGGAACTCTTGTAAAAAGAAGCAGAAATGAAGAGTGTCCAACGGGCATATTTAAACAGAAATTATTTAATAATATTAACATTGGACGTGAAAATAACGCAAAAAATTGTATAACACAACCTATATATTGTTGGATTGCCTGGGTACATTGGTTTGATTACACTATAGACAAACAGGCAATTTATAAAGATATTAATACTGCATATTCCAATAATAAAATATATGAAGAAAAATTAAACACAGGGTGGAATTTTTTAAATAATACTTAGGATGTGTCGTTATATATACTTATATATAATAATTAATAAATATTTATAAATATGATATGTATTAATTATGTTAATTTGTATTATATTTTGTATAAATATTATTTAGGGGATAATGTTAGCAGTATATATTTTAATAACATTAATATTTTCTATTTTAATAGTATTTGTGTATAAACGTTATACGTACGAAGGGTTTGATAATTTAAGTCAAGTAAACAAAAACCGGCAAAAAAACAAAGATATAAGTTTGAATTTTCAAAACAAGGGTCTTTTTATAAATCCTGAGTTACAAAATGATATGAGTAAAATAAATGACGCATTTAAAAATACAGATGTATTAGCCAATAAAAATAATAAAAAGACAGACTACTCCAAATTTTTTATAGTCAACCCTGTTCCCGGATTAATGAAAGAAAATCTGAAATGTTCCCAAGTTTTGGAACCCCGGTTATTACCAAAGCATGAGTCTACTATGGATAAAGGCTGTGGTTGGTGGTATATGGACGACGATGCTAGCCAATCTATTAGTGCTATTGGTACAAATAGTGGACCATATGATTTAAGCACATTGGAAAAAGCCATGCCTGGAGGCGAATGGTTGTGGGATTTAGAACTGGCTCAAAAAAAGGAGGATATTAAACGTTGTAGGCGTATAAAATCGTGTGAGATTTCAGATCTTGTGCCAGGAAAATGTGGCTTTTGTGTTTCACAGTCTATAGGAATACCGATAAATTCAAAAGGGGAAAGTCTATATGGTGATGATCCAAACTATACTTGTTCAGATATTATTACAAAACCGGCAAATTGTCCAAAACTCGTAACGAATATAACTTATTCTTCTGATGGCAATCCTATTGTTATTGCGGAACAAACAGGATTATGTGATCCAAACCCTTTGACAGGTCAATTAACAAAAGATTGTTTAATTACTATAGCAAAAGGTGTAGGTTTTACTGAAAATGGTGCAATAATAAATATTTTATCAGGTGATTCAAGTGGATATTATTCAGAGAAAGGGGCAAATAGACATTTGTTTGCTAGTGCGTTAAATACACTTCAAACATATAGTTCAATATCATCTCCAAACGCTTATTTTGGCGACGGGCCATGTTCAAGGGAGGAAGCATTGGGATATTATAATACAGTAATGAAATTAATGCAAAATGGTTCAACAAAGAAAGTTCGTTCTGCATCTAAATTTTTAGCGGTTGGTGGTTCTGATTATGACGAATGTCCAGATGACGTAAATATATACGGACCATTTAGTATTTCTTGTTTAGAACGTGTTGCGTTAGAAGCAGGGTGCCAACCTGATGGAACAGAATTTCCAAAAGAGATTAAACAGGCTCCTGTAAATGTGCCTGCTTATTGTAAAAAATATGGCCGTGCCAGTGATAATGGGGATTTGCGATTGTACAATAGTGAAGAATGTAAATTATTAGATGGAAATTTTCATGGAAATGGGGAATGTGTTAAAAAAGGAGGTGGTAGTTATAGTTGGGAATGTCGTGAACTTAATAAGTCAAATAAAACAGAATCTACTAAAGATAAATATGATACCATGAGATGGGGGGATATTTTATCATATTTTACCAATTTATACAGCCAGATGAATTCTGGAGATAAAGATAAAACAGTATATGCAACAAAGGCCTGTTTGGGTATAGATATTACACCGATTGAACAGGATTGTGGTGAATTAAATGGCATATATTGTTATTGTTATAAATGGAATTATGATAATACTGCAGGTGGCGTTGATACTCCAAAATCATTATTTTATGGTAGATTTGTTAATAGGTCAATGATAGAGTTTAATAATAATGGAAATTATACTCCGTTTAATACAAATGGGACAGACAGGATTCATTTACGTATAAAAACAAATTTTAAAATAAATAAACGAACGGATACAAAGTTATGGGTATTAACGGATGATGGTATAAGTATTAATGTTGATGAAAAAGCAATTTTATCAAAGTGGTTTGATCAGGGACCTACACAATATGAAACACCCAATTTTATAATAAATGATGTAGAACCTACAAATATTCAAATAAATTGGTTTAATAATGGAGGGGGTTATACGTTTGTTCCTAGAATAAAATCTGGACCCCATTATGTTAGAATTCCAGATACTCTATTAACTTTAGATCAACCATCTAATTATCCATTTGCAAGATGGGATTTTTATGAAAGTTATATAGAAGATAGATGTAAAATATTAAATTCAGAGGTTACAGGAAATATTCCTATAGGTGTATGTGATGGTAAAAAATGTGGTATTTTTAGTGCAAATAATTTTATTAGAATAACGAATGGAATAAGCACCTCTGCTTTTAAATCTATATCAATGATGGTATATATACGTTCTTCTCCACCAAGATGGCCTAGATTATGGGAATTTAATAATTCAAAATTAGGAAATTACGATGGTGGAGAAACTCAAAGTAGATGGTGCGAAGATTCAATATTTGGAACCTTAAGTCCAAATAATTCTCAAGGTGTTGGTTTTTATATACAAAATGGTTGTAATGGATTTTCTGAATGGCCTAATCCACATACTGTACAAATTGGAAAATGGCACCATTGTGTATGGACTATTGACGAAAGTTTAGATGGAATTTCATTTTATGTTGATGGTGTAAGAGTAATTAGGCAAAATCATCCATATATTAAACAGCTTTTACAAAACAAAATATATACGAATATGTATATTGCAAATAGCGTTGAGTATTTTCCGAAAGATCTTGGTATTGCTTGGTTTAGATTATTTGATTATACGATGACAGAAAAAGATATTAAGAATGATGCTGATAATAATTGGTCTACAAAAACCCTTTTTCCTAAATCAGCAGGAACAGGGTGGGCATAATTTTTTAAATAAAATATAAAAAAAATGAGATTATTCAAACACTATCTTATAATTTAAAAATGGTGTTTAAATTTACTTATTCTACAATATTACGTATTCACAGTGATGATAACAATAAACTTTCTACGGCGGTGGCTCTTAGAAATAATGCTTTGTTGGAGGTGAAAGAGGGATTTACAAGTGTAAAGATACCATTTGCAAATCTAAACGAATGGGTTAATAAATATCCAAATGCTACGCACATAACTGTTGGGGATGGTGAGAAAGAGTTGTTGGAAAAATATTTATCTGTACCAAGTCCTGTAATTACAAACAGTGATGTTTCTGGTTCAACTGTAATGGATGTTTCTGATCCGACGGCATTGGATGTTTCTGGTTCTGTAGTTTTGGATGTTTCTGGTTCTGTAGTTTTGGATGTTTCTGGTTCTGTAGTTTTGGATGTTTCTGGTTCAAAGGCTTCAGTTGTAGGTAATTCGGTAGATGAGGCGACCAGTTCAAAGTGGTCGGGTTGTTGCTCCAGTGTGAAGACTGCGCCAGTTTCTAGTAATCAAGATATATCTGGGGCGAATGTCGCGCCTACAACGGATGTATCTGGTGCACCCTTAAATGAATCCGAATCCGTTGTACTTAAACGCGTGCCTACTGCCACCGATATGAGTGCGGAATCAAATAAATCAGCAGTTGTAATAAGAAATCCAGTAGAAGTATCAACAACAAAACGATGGTGGTGCTTTTAATAATTAGAAATATATCATAAAGTTTTAAAAATATATTATAAAAATTTATGTTACCAAATAATTTGTTATGTACCATGAAGTACCTAAGTTAATTGTTCCCCCCCAAAAAAGGGAGTAATTAACTTTCACTATTTTCAATGCGGAGGTCGTACAAATTTAGTAGTATCTAAGGACAACTAAATTTGATACTGACTGTTATTTACTTCGCCGTTCTTCGCATAGAAGCAGCGGTAATTTGAATATCCTTTTCTAAGTTGGGATCAAAAAACGGCATCATATCATCACGTTTATCAAATCTATAACAAGATAGTTGTTCATTTTCTGTTGCATTTAATATACAATCTACAGCAGATTCCCTCATAGCACTAAATAATGATTCGGCCAATTTCTTTTTATCCTTGGCGATAGAAAATATAGATTCATCTGTTGATATAGATTTATCTTTATTAACCAAAGTCTCATTTACTTTACGAGCCTTCTTTTGTGCTTCACTGAATTTAGATATATATGTATAAACTTCTACATTGCGTTCAGAAATAGGTAAAGATTTATGAGAACATATACGGATCGCCCTTCCTCTAACCTGTTCTAAACGCACATAATTCCAATACGGTTCCATAAGATGTACTTGTCGAACATTTTCTAAAGAAATACCCTCGGCACCAGATTGTGTAATCATAAAAACTTGTGCTATTTTACCATTTCTATTATCTACATCTCCATTTGCCAAATTTTTAACAGCAGTTGCTAAATTTCCAGGCATTTTTGACCAATTAGCATTGAAAATGTGTTTTAACATATCGCGTTTTTCAGCAGATTCGTCACCTGTATATAAAATAAAGCGTTTTTTACCAATGTTTGCGGGTTCCAATAATTCTGGTGAAATTTCCCAGTGACCATTTGCAGACGGTTCAATATTAAATCTTACATAATCTTTTTGAAATTCTAATGCCATTGAAAATAGACCCAGACCTTCTAATGTTTTAAATTGACTATAGATGAGAACGGGTCCTTTTGTTGTCTCCATATTATTAATTATAGCCTGATATTTTGGGCTATATATTTTAAGCCCCTCTTCAGAAAACACTTCTAGTCCCAATTTTCTAAAATCAATGAGTGCTTGATTAATTGCTTCAGTATATGGATCCGTTTTTTTTACTATTTCAGAATTAGTTTCATCTTCTGTATCTTCGGCAACCGCTTCGGCAATTATACCATCTTCATCATCTGGTTCAGTAGTTTTTTTACGCCCAAGATCGACTTCTAAGGCTCTTTTTTCATCGCCAGGTTTAGGTCTAGTGATTTTTTCAGGAAAAACAAAATTACACGATGCTCTACTAAAAATTTTGAATGTCCCTTTTTGACTTTTCATAACCTCTTCATACCGCCCTTGTCCAACTTTGGGTTTGGCTTTCGTTTTACCTTTTTTATCACGTTCTTCTTGTTTAATTTCAAGAGTTCGTACAGAAGTATAATAATCAAGTTGATGGTCGCTCATATCTACCTGAACTATTTCATCTTTAATAACTTTGGCTACTAACTCCGGTTTTCCTGCTTTATAAAATGAAATAAGTCCTGATAAACGACCCATTAAAACAATATCCTCTGGTTTTTTAAGGGTTAAATTTTCTTTATCAATAAAAGTATCAATAAATTGTTTTTCACAATCTGGTAATCTATGGTAAGCACTAAAAGCGGTTGTTTTAAAAACACGATTTGTTGAACCTAATAATTCCATTAGTCCACGTTCTATTCTTTCTTGCCATCCCTCCAAATTGCGTTCTCTTTCAATTTCCTCTTTAGATGCTCCTTCAATTTCGTCTCTTACAAAACCGCGCATAATTCCAGTTGTTGTATCTATAACTTTTTTATATCCACTTGGAACTGGAGTTATACGAATCGTCGTAACTCCTTTAATAGTAACTTTATCAAAAAGGTCAATTTCAGGATGTTTTGTAGCAAATGCTTCAAGTTTATTAATATCGGCTTCTGGAGAAATTTGTATGGTGGCATATCTCATATCACCACTTAATAAATTTGTAAGTATACCTAATTCTTGAGGATAGTTAATAATAGGCGTACCTGATAATGCTACTATTTTAGAACCAACAGAATTGCAAAGCATACGATATAATAAATATGTTATTGGATAATGACGACCACTCTTACAAAATTTAGGAATATATTCTGCTTCAATTGGTTCTTGATTATAATTTTCTTCAAGTCTGCTATTATTGATCGTTCGTATTAAATTGTGAATTTCATCTATAATTATAACAGAACCATCAAACATTCTACCATTATTACAGGCATATTCCCTCATTTTTTTCTCACTGAGACCATTATAATTTATAAATGTAAAACGACTATCTATATGTTTTTGTATTTGCTTTGTAATTGCATCTTTTTCTACACCAGATAATGTATTCCAATTAGAGGGTAGTGTAGGATCTGGCACCCACCCCCCTTTTTGTTTCCTAATTAATTCTAATGGTAGACCCAATGTTTCATGTAAAAATATTGTTTCTGCGCTAGATTCATTCCATTTTGCAGGTAAAAACGTCCAGTAATTTTCATTGTTAAAAGCAAAGAACCCGCATTTTTGTAATTCTCCACGATAATTTCCACGAAGAGACGCAGGTGTCATAATATAAATTTTCCGTACACCTGATCCATAAAGTGCTTCTGCTACAGCAATAGATGTACATGTTTTACCAGAACCAAGGCCGTGATATACAAGTAAACCACGATATGGGCTAGCACGTTGTAAATAATCGCGTACGAAAGATTGATAAGCAAATGACTTTAATTCTTTAGATGATGTTTGGGAGGCAGCCATACATGCATTGGGATCGGGATCTTTTGTAAGAGGGGGTAACTTATAATTATTGAAAGTTTCAATAATAAAAGGTACGAACGCCTTTCTGTTTTCAGGTACAAACTCTTCTGGAGTAATAATAGGAGGATTAGATGGCCCTTTAATGGCATCTGTTACTTGTAATATAAGTCCTTTTGTTTCAGTATCTAATTTTTCCATTTTTTCTTCATCTATTACATAATTTGTAGGGTTTTTAATAATAATTGGTTCTTTTGCTTTTCGTTTAATTTCAAGTTGAGAACCCTTGTATGTTGGTTTGGTTAATATACTTTGTTGTTGTATTATAGGCATTTCCCCCTTTGTAGAATCCGGGGCAGTTAATCCGATTGGTACAACTTTTCCTAAATCTTGTGCCAATTCCGTTTGTGTTGGGATAGGCTTTGCAATTTGGATCATTGTTCGACTTAATTTTGGAAATTTTGGAGGTCCAACTTGTGACATCCTCTAAATTCATTCTTACATTTTATTCGTTAAGTAAAACCTCTCATATTATTTATAAAATTGATTCTTCAGATTTACAAAAATATAATGTAAATGCCTCCATTTTATTACGATTGTCCGGTTTGTAAAAAAACATTCCAACAGGGCCAACTAGGAAAACATTTATTGCGTTATTCATCGTTGGAATTACAGCCTTATATAATAAATTATGAGAATATACAAACTGATGGTGCACATCCAGAAATATTATGTAGTGGTAGAACCTATGTTATTTGTCCAAATACACAAAAAGCCTATGAAAAAGTAGGTGGGAAATTAGAAAAAGAACATCGTGTCTGTACTCATAAATATAACAATTATTTTGATAATAAAAATGGTGATGAACCACGTAATGAATTTAAAAATACAATACTGGAAAAACAAAATCCCAAGGAATCAGAGCATTATACTTCATTAAAGAAAAATGAGTTAATTTCGTTATGTAAAACAAGATGTATAGATGGTTATAGTGGGAAAAATAACAACGAATTAATACAAATTTTAGTGAATAATGATGTATTAAATAAGGATATTCCGCGCGAATCAGTATGTTTTATAAATTTAGATGAACACAATATACAAGTAAAGCCGAAATGCGACTGCTCTCAAAAAATGGAATTATTAGAAAAAGAATTAAATTTATATAAAATGTGGGCAAAATCTATTTTATCCTCAATGCCAGATTTGCAATCTATACAGGAAGATGATGTTAATAATCAACCGTCACAGAATCAATCGTTACAGAATCAACCGTCACAGAATCAATTGTTACAGAATCAACCGTTACATAATCAACCGTTACAGAATCACCCCTTACAAAATGAACAACTACATAATCAACCGTCACAGAATCAACCGTTACAGATTCAACAAGTACAGAATCAACAAGTACAGAATCAACAAATACAGAATAAAGAGACGAATAATCAAGTCCAACAGGAAAAAATAGTAGAAGGAAAACAGACAAAGAAAAAATCTCTAAATCCATCTGTTAAGCGATCCGCAAAAATTATTGCTTCTAAAAAAGAGATGGAAAAGGGTCTATGGTGTAAAAAATGCGAAAGTTGTAATAATATAGCGCAATACGCAACGGAATTAAAACCATGTCAAATTTGTAACAAATTATGTCATCGTGATAATGATTTATACGGTTGTTATCATTGGGATTGTTCAGTATGTGATAAAAAAATATGTAAAGAATGTAATAAAGTAGCAGGTGGGAATAAATTGTTTCCATTTTGTTCGACGAATTGTAGAAAACAACACGTGTCTTAATTTGATATTGACCGATATAATTAATAGGGAATTAATTCATATTTTTTTATAAGATCGTCTGGTATAGAAGTTACATTTTTTTTCTTTTGTAAAATAACCATACGGTTGCTTTTTGTTTTTTCTATTATGTTGTAATAATCTAAAACGACATGATATTGTTTTCTATTTAAAAAATCATCAAAAGCAATTAAACAATCTGGACTAATAATATCAAAACATTTTAAGCAACATGCTACACGAAAACGACCATCAATAAGTACTAAATCTATATTTTTTTGTTCATCGTTGGTCAAATTAGACATGTGATTACTATAATTTATCCATTGTATATGAGTGCTATTTGGTCCGGGGTATCCCAAACTGTTGGGTAGTGTATTCATTTCATTATAAAAAAATTTAATTTTATTAGATTTAATAATGTTTTTTATTTTATTTATCCATTGAATGTCACTTTCTACCGAATATATTTTACTAATATTATTTCTAATATTTGCTTGATATGTTGAACCCCCTGATCCATATTCAAAATATACTTTCGCTTTATCTAAACATGTATAAAACATGTTTTTATCGTTAATCGTTAATAAAGGCTCCATTTTATATCATGTATTAATAAAATTATTATTTACCGGCAAGTATCAAAGTTAGTTGCCCTTAAAGGCAACTAATTTTGAACGACCTCTATTATGAAACTAGCCAAAGTTATTTGCTCCCAAAAAAGGGGGCAATTAACTTTGGCACAATGAATTACAACACAATACAGTTCTAATCATCAGATTCCCGTTGTGGTGAATCTATATCAATAATACCTAATTTTACAAGAGCCTTACGCGAAGCCTCCTGTTCTGCCACCTTTTTGTTACGAGCAATAGCGGTTTCTACTATTGAACCGTCTGGTGCCAATACCCCCATTGTAAATGTCCGATTATGTAAGGGCCCTTCAATGTTAACTTCTCTATATTTGGGTGGTTGATGATAAGTGGCTTGATAATATTTGAGCAACTGATCTTTGTAGTTTGTATTTTGTGATATCAGTTTAGCAAAATCTATATGAGTTTCAAATAGACAAACAATCCAATCAAATGCTCGTGCAAAAGCCCTGCCTCTGTCAATTGTTGAAAGATCCCTATACAAAGCGCCAATCCATGCCTCCAACATAGATCCAAGAATACGAAGATTACGACGACCATTACATAAATCTTCTACATGGCGACTAACAATGAGCCATTTATCCATCCCTATTTTTGAAGCAAGATGTCCTAACATTTTGTTATTTACAAGATTAGAGCGTAAAGATGTCCAAAATCCTTCGCCCTCTCCTGGATAACGGAGGCAAAGATATTCAGCAGTTATAGCTTGTAAAATACCGTCTCCGTGGTGTTCCAATTCTTCGTTATCGGAATTTTTCAATGGCATCACATCATCAGGTTTTGGTACAATTATAAGTTTTTCACCATTATTTTGTACATTGGGTCCATCTGGTCTATCAACATATGAACGGTGTATAAATGCTTGACGAAATAAACTAAAGTCATTTGGCACATCCTTAACACCATAGGTGGAAAGGATGCGCAGAATTTCAGAATCAGGAATATCTTTGTTAATATTATTCCATGGATTATATAATTTTGTGTCGCCAATTATTTCTAATGAATCCATTCTTTTAATAATTATAAATAATATTCTTCCATTCAATTTTATATATTTTAATTGGTCAAATTATATTTGTTTGTTCTTTAAAAATGCGCCAAATTTGTTCTTGAAATGGTATTAAACCAATATCTTCATAATGAATGTTCCCATTTTGTATAATACCTGGATAAGCAATACCGAGTCCATATAGGCCTTTTTTCCCTCGAACAACCCCTGTTTTTGAATCATACTCTTCGCTATCTATATGCGAACCATCTAAAAGTTGAATATGTATAGTTCTTTTTTTAAATCCTGTTGCGACAAGAATAGACTCAGATTGTAATAATGATTTAAATGAACTAGATGAATCATTCCACGATTTAAGTTTTATATTTTCATATTTTCCATCTCTTACATCATCCGCAAATTGTACTATATTACCTTTAACACCGTTATGAGCACCATTTCTAGCATATTGAATAGGTTCATTGCCCTTATAAATACCTGTAACATTTGCCCCAATTTCATGTAAATTACGTATAATAATTAAACCGCTATGAGAACATCCGATCACCGTTACGGATGTTTTAGGTTGGACGAATTTTTTCAATCGTTCAATGTCCAGACCTATTTCTAAAGGTATAGTTGCAATACTTAGATCAAAAGATTTAGGTTCTGCTCCTAAACACAAATAAACGTTTTTACTTATTACACACTCAGAATCTGTTTTAATTAACCATCCATTTTCAGTTTCACAAATTTGTCTAACAAAACACGTTATTCTCATAATCTTTTTAAAAAACGGTTCGCATACTGCAAGTAAATATTTTGCCATGTCAGATACTAACATTAATTCATCTGGTTTATATATTGAGTCGCCTTTTTTAATAGCATGTTCGGCAAATTCATAGTTAGACAACACTTTGCGTGTTTTTGACCAAGGTGTATTGCTCATCACGGACCCATATTTAAGTACTAAATCGCCACCAAGCCAGTTGGGGTCAATTAAACATATTGAATTATAATCAGTGTTAGATTTCATGAGTTCTAAAAACAATATCATGCCAGATATACCAAAACCAATTATAGAGTGGTTCATCTAATATAAGAAACTATTTTTCATGAAGAGCTGTCCATATTTTTTCAGCAGCAGATTTGCCAACAGCGCGCTTTCCTATTTTAAGCATAGATAAATCATCTTTAGATTTTGCCATTACGCCTTCTAGAGTACCACCACACGCATCTAAAACACCTTCACTCATAATAGATCCCACACCAGGAATAGTAGTCAGCATGTTTGCAGCCGTTCTACGTAAATTTCTATTTGCGGATTTTTGAGCAGATATGGCTTCTGCATATCCGGCAGCGGCGACTGTTGCATCAACTACAAGTCCCTTTGTTGGGATAAATTGCTCAGGGTCGTTTGTCAACATCTTGCAAAGATGATTAATAATGGAGCATGATACTGTAACATCTTTAGAATATATGACAGGAATACCATGTTTTAGTTGAAGACGTAATAGGATAGAAAGTAGCATATTTTCTGAAACAGAGCCTGGCCATATACGATTTAAATCTGCAGACCATCCATTACCAGCTTCCACCAAATATCCAATCGGAATACCCTGTCCGCGTAAAGATAAAAGTCTAGCCCGTTGTTCTCTGTAACGGCCATCACGATTAGATGACGCAAGATCCGACAAAGTCTTTCTTTCTAAAATTAATAAAGGCACTTCTGTTTTTGAATTTACGATCATAATATCACCGACTTCTAAATTAATGGAATCGGTTGACAGTTGATCAAATTTTGTTTGTAATATATTGAACATTTCGTGTTCTCTTGAATCAATATGGACAAGGATGTTATTCATTCTTATCTATATTTATTACGTTCGCGTTTATATACTGTCGCCGGGAACTATATTACGTTCAAATAATGTGTTCCATGAATTACTTAAGTTAATTGCTCCTCCAAAAAGAGGGATCAATTAACTTTTGGTATTTTCATAACAGAGTTTTTACTGAATTTAGTTGCCTTTAAGGGCAACTAAATTCAGTATTAATCGGTTATTATTAAATATTCTTTTATAAACCGTCATCAGGGAGATTGCGATTACCTCCGCGACTTGCAATAAAGTGTCTCTGCTCAGGTGTTGTACATACACAACCGCCCCCACAACTATAAGAAGAACCGCAGCATTCAGGCTTACATTGATTATTCTTGAAAATAAAGAGATTGTCGGGAGACGGTCCTTTAAATTCTGGTCCTGCCATAGGCTCATTGGGTTTTGTGTCGCGCCATACACTGGTATTATCTGCAGGAAGTTTGCGAATATTGTCATAAGCCCCCATTGGTTTATAGTTGTCTCCTGTAGATGCGCCACCCAGATTATAATTTGAGAATCCCTCATTTCTAATTTTTACATTTCCATTTACAACATGGTCAATAAATGCTTCTTGTGCAGTAGGATAATTAGTGTAACCGTACAACATCAACATATTTGCTAATATAATAATTGCCAAACACATAACTAAAAAAAATGTGGGGTGGGAACCTTTAGCCATTCTATCTATTTTTGTGAAGAGTATTTTATTATAACCGGGATAGAGTAAATTCGTAAGTTGAATTTATATTATGTAAACCCACTTCACTGAAATCCCTTATATTCATATTATTTATAGTAAAGGTTCCACTTTCAGTAAATAGCGAAAATAATATATTATTATTGTTTATTGTGCGCCAATTTTCTATTTGTGAGGCTCTTTTCCATACACCATTATTATTATATATCCAATTTGCGCAACTTCCAGTTATTCCGTTTATTAACCCAGTTTGAACGATTTGTGAAGAATGTGTTGCAACTGTTCCTACAACTTTTGTCCAACCATTATTATCTTTAATTATATCGCCAATAGAAACATCGCGTATGTTTTTATATTTTTGTTCAGAATTAATTAAACATAAAATTGGTGTGTCTTCGGAGAATCCACTCTCAGATTTTAAGGCATATTCGTCAGATTCATGATATATAGTATGGGGATTTATCATTTTATATACAAGTTTATCCCAATCAAGCATATTTTTGTTATCAATCTCTTCCCAATCTGCAAAATACCACGTCTTCGTGACCCCTCTTACCGGAATTTTATGGTCAGATGTATTCAAACAGTACAATATTTTTTCACATGTATTGATTTTAGTAGCCATTTTATGTTCTTTAACTAAAGAAGTTTTAACGGGGTCGTATACAATATGCGAACCACTTACATGAATTCCATCTAAATTTCTAATATCTGTTTTAGAATCTGATTGAAATTTCATTACAGATGTTACTACAGAGTCATTTAATAATATATCGCCGATATTTATTTTTGATATATTTTTTGATTCTCCATTTTTAAGTATTATAGGAGTATTTTCTTCAAAACAAAAAGCATCTGCCATAGAACCAACGGAACCACCGAACGCCCCCGCTACAGCAAGTGCGGCTATAGTTAAAGGAACAACGGGGGCAACTAAATAAAAAAAGAAAATTGTTAGTACAACAAGAATTACGCATATTGATATTACAATTATAACTATTAATTTTATAAAATTCATAATACTTTGAACAATACTTATACCTGTATAAACGGCAGCATTGGCAATTGCATGCGCCTTTTGTAATGCATTAAATTGTCGTATATAACTTTTATGTAATTCGTGTAATGTTAGATTAAATCTGCGGTTAAAAACATCAAACATTCGCGTAAGTCCGTGAAACATATTTGATGCCAATGTTCTCAAATTCATAGTGAATCCAATAGATTGTGTAGCAGAATGTGTGAGTTGAAAGAAAACACCGTATATGGGTTTAAGAGCGATATTCAATGCCGATTTTGCAATTTCGGAACTACAATAACTAAAATTGTCTGATGTAAAATCGAAAAATGAACGCGGATCATCAGTAGATTTAAAAAATCCTGCAAACATCATAACTTGTGGGTCACATCTATATTTATTCCAATTTTCAGTTATTTCTTTTGATTGTAATTGTACCATTATTCTAGCTAATCCAAAAGCCATTGCCAATGTTAATATTAATGGTAACCACATTTGTTACTCCCCCTGATTTAAACATAGGCTTTTTACATAATATATTTTGGCGCATTGTCGGGATACTAAAAAAATGTTACTATTTTTTTAGTTTATCTATCATCTATTTTCAAAAGAATTATTCGCTTTTTCAGCCACCAAGTTAGCAAAAATCTTTGTTTGTATTCATCGTTGTGAATTTTTAACACAATGATTAATACATTTATTATTTCACAGTGTTGGTCAGTATCAATTTTGATACTGACCGGTAGATGTTTAGGAACTAGATAAAGTTTTCTTTCTAGCGATAGCCAAATCTGGTTCGTCGAACATATTTTTTGGAGTCTCAATTTCTACGGGAGCATCTGGCGTTCCAACAACGGGGTTGCCTGCACGGATGCGTGCTCCTGCCAATTTTTCACGCTTTTGTGACTCAAAAAATTCATCCTTCTTAATCTCATTATCCTTATAATTTTTCATGAGTGTATTTAATTGATCCTCGGCAAATTCCTGATTTTGAATTTCGTTTGTGCTTGGATCCCAAGGTAACCAAAATCCGACCTGAGCAACATATACATTAAATGAGGGATCCAATTTTTGAAGAGTTTTTGCGCGATGAGCCGCTTCTTCATATGTATCAAAACTTCCCCGCACTTTCAAGCCCCGAACAGTAGTGCGAAAATTATTTTTAGCAAAGAATTCATCTTCTAACTTCTTACGGTTTTTAAACATAAATGAATCATATGCCTCTTGTATTGTAGTCAATTTAAAATCTTTCATGTTTTCCTTTACATGATTTTCCAGAGAAATCGCCACATCACGCGCAAGACTTGCTCTGGTTTTCCTGAAGACTTCATTCGTATTATCTACATCGCTAATAGCAATAGTAGAGTTATTAATTTTATTTACAACTTCTTGAATGGTGTCTTCAGCCTTTGATAGAGCATCTGTAACTAAGCGCATTTGCTTCATCAAAAAATCTTCAGTTGCCTTTATTTTATATTGAATTTCATAATCATTCAGAAATGCTTGGAACATATGAATATCTTTATTTGCTAAAACGTTTTCCGGACTAATAAAACTTAAAGCAACATACCTCTGTCCCGGAATTTCCTTGTCAGACTCCAAATATTCTTCTCTCTCCTCAGCCATTATAATATTTATATATTTATAAAGTTTAAATCCTTTCCGGATTTGTAAAAAATCCTCCTCCTTATACAGAAAACAAATGGACCTGTCTGTAACTGAACTTGTAACTCGCGTTGTTAAGTATTTATTGGAGGGTCTTGCCGTGGCAGTTGCCATGGTAATAATTCCCCGGCGTGTGCCTAGCCTAGAGGAGATTGTAAGTGTATCTGTTGTAGCTGCCGTTGTGTTTGCTATTCTTGATCTGCTTGCCCCCTCTGTTGGTTTAACTGCACGCCAGGGAGCCGGTTTTGGTCTGGGTGCTAATCTCGTTGGCTTCCCCGGCGGAGCCATGTAAGGCTCTTTATAAATAATTTTTGAATAGTATATATTAATATATATTATTCAGTATCGTATATTACTATAATTTATAAATCATATTGAAATATTTTATAAATTATATTTACCGGTCAGTATCAAAATTAGTTAACATTAAAGGCAACTAAATTTGTACGACCTCTGCTATGAAAGTACCGAAATATTAATTCGGGGGTGGCGCACTTACCCAGGGACGAGCATCTATAACATCAGGTAAACCTTCCGTTTCTTTTGCAGGATAACCTCTGAATCGCAACAATGCTTCCTGATTTTGAAATAATCCAAGTTCTTCTCTTCCATTATAAAACATAGCACGACCCGTTTCATCCGCACTTGGCGGAATTCTAGATCCAGAAGGGGCGCCAGAAATCCATCTATACGGCATACCTTCGGGGCTTAAAAAAATATGTGTTTTAAATTCCTTCTTATTTGTTTTTATTTCAAATAAAATAGCCGGAGGGACATATGCTGAACCAAGTCCTGTATAATAAGCACTTGGTAGACTACTTAATACAATAGCAAAAGAACCGTCCGAAGATTTAATGAGACCTTTATTTGGAGTATTGTGAAATGCTTGGTCGGCATTATGATATGGTAAACCAGAACCACTGAAACTGGTACAACGATGAGGTTCCTTTGCAGCTATCCAACGAATAGTCATACTTCTGGCTCCATATTTTGTTATTTGTCCATTTACATATATTTTACCGTCTACATTTCGTTTGACATCAACTTCAATGCCATCACCTTGAATGTGACGAAAGCTCATTCTATAAGAAATAGAGTTTATTTGAATAATAAAATAACAAAAATCAAAATATTATTATTAGTATTTTGATTTATAAAATTATACGATTATGCTCTCGGGGCGCTGTAAGGTGTGGCTCTTGCCGAATATCCATTTGGTTGGTTAAGAAAATGCCACATTTTTTCAGTATCATCGTTTACACATTTACTTTCACTTTCAGATCCAACCATACTGTATGTATTTACGATATTAGGTATTGTTGAATTAGCAAGAGCATCGGGAATATTAGCCAAAGCAGTTGCTTCAGGAACATAAATACGACCTGTACCAATACCGGCATAATGACCCGGGACAGTTTCACAACCCTTCCAAGTACAAACACGTTTGTATAATTCTGGAACCATCGTATCTACACATGAACCTTTGACAGGTGCTGCTTTTTTCTGAAGTATATTATGTGCTTGTTCTATTAAAGTATCTGTACTATGAATCAAGTTTTGGCGACCATCATGTTCTCCCCATTTTCCAGTAGCTTTCAAGGGATAATGGGCGCAACGACTTCTGTAATCTGTAAATAGTCTCCCATCTTGCATTCTGGATGGAGACGTATCATTATGAGAATAAGTTGTTGTAAAACAATCGCCATTTGTTAATTTTGCAGGTGCAAAGGACAATGAAGTCATCTCTGATTTTCGTATTTTTTTTTATTCCATTAATGGTGCGCTAATATCCTCAAAAGACATAATTTCAGGCTTATTATCTGATTTTTGAATTATTGCACCGACTGTATCGCGAAGTATTTTAACAAGTTCCTTTTTCCCTTTTGTAGAAGCACCGGGAATATTATTAGCTTCAGCCATACGACGCAATTCTTTAGTGGTCATTGTTTGTAAAGGGGATTCCAGAGATTTGTCTATATCATTTATATTTGTAGAAGAGACCGAAGGCATTGCCAATCCGCCAGGAGTTAATTCATCAATTTGGATAGTATTACTGTTATTATTACTAATATCAGAACTTGTAGAACCAATAAACGCAGAAAATTCGGCTTCAGTATTAGCACGTTCTTCTTCTAGATCGCCGGCGATAGATTCTGGAGGTGGTGCGTACGAGTTTGAATATGGGATTTCTTGTTTTTGTTCTTCCAAATTTAGTTTCTCTGTTTGAGTATTTTCAGAAACATTTAATGATTCAGTTTGTCCGGGAAGATTGGAGATAAATGTTTTCATTTCATATACAACGTTATCAAGTAAATTTACTTTGCGTTGAATATACTGTATTTGCGTCCAAAACCAATAAATAACACCGAGTAATAATATAGTTCCACAAAGAGCAATGTAAAAGGACTCGGGTAGTTGCATTTGCTTTCTACAACGAGTTTTCGGGGGGCAGAAGACCGCGTTCACGTAGAATTTCACGGACACTACTTACCGTTGAAATTCCAGGTATTAAGCGATAAGAATAAACAATGTTGTCTTTTTGTTTATCGTCTGCTTCCATACAAAATGGTTGTGCTAAAGAAGACAGTTTATCTGGTAATTCGCGATAATGCGTAGAAATTAAAGATGCTACAGAGTTTGCCCCTTTTTCATATAATTGTTTTAAAAATACATAACTTGCTTCTGCTCCATCGTGTGCATTTGTTGAATGAAAAATTTCATCCATGAGTATAAAATTTGCCCCTTTTGTTGTATTTTCCGTAATAGATAGTATATGTTTAGCAAATTCTATTTCGGCTTCAAAAAGACTTAGTCTGCCCAAAGTATCTGCAGGTGCCAAGGCTGTTTCAAACCTTGATATAGGTACAAAATCCATAGATTTAGCAAATGCTATTCCCCAACTTTGAGCACACATAATAGCAAACCCAACAGATTTACACAATGTTGATTTACCCCCACGATTTGGCCCAGTTATAAGTATATGATTGTGATCTTTTTCAAATTTAATAGAATTTAATATTCTTTTTCCATGTGGAATCATTGGGTGATAAATATCTTTTATACTTAATTCAAATTCTCCAGTGTATTGTTTGCCTTTTGGAAAACAAATACCCTTAAGTTTTGCCAATGAACTATATAAATCATATTCAGACACCCATTCGCGCAATATTTTCAAAGCTAAAGAATTATTGTAAAATTTTCCGTAAGCCCCTAAATCTGTTGTGTCATTTGTAAAACCAATAGCATCCGCAACAGCAATACCTTCATCCGATTGTAACAAGACGGCTAATTTTTTACTAGTCTTTACATATTCTATAATTTTTCTACCCCTTTCTCTAATATCGGATGCTACAGTTCTAAGATGAATAGCAGATTGTATTTGATTCCATATATTAGAAATAAATACACCAGCACTAAATAATATATATATATATTTTGCTAATTGACCAAATGAATTATTATTGCCAAATGAGAAAGTTGGGGCATTTGTCAAAATGATTTTATGTATTAAACCACAATATTCATTTATAGGAATATATATATTAAACATATTTCTCAATAATATAAATGGTATAATAATAACCAAAAATGGTGTTAGAATAGCAAAACCTGGTAGAAATAACGTTTTCCAAAATAAAATTGCCTCAATAACAGTACCCCACGTATTAATAAAATCCCCAGTATTGCCGGGTTTTAGATATATTTGTTCATTTGTGTCTTTTAATCGTTTATCTATAGAATTTATATTAATAATTTCATCAACGGCATCTTCAGTACGACCAATAGATTCGAAACATTCATTTATATTTTTTAAAAATATATCATTTTTTCGTATCTCTTTTCTTATTTTTACAATTGGTTGTTGGATATTTTCCAGACATTTAATTGTATCAACGGGTTGTTCAAAACGTTTCATAGCATAAATTCTTCCTGATTTTGTAGAAAAATTAATTAATGAACATGTACCACTTATATCAAGATCGTCATGAACAAATTTACCAACGATCATACCCGCCATCCTAATTATCCCTTATTCAACAGATTCGTCTAAAAAAATGAAGTTAATACGCAAAATACATTTGCGGTAAAATGAATTCTAAAAAGTCATTTATTAATAAAGACAGAATGCTTCCAGAGTTATTGGAAGCAGTTCTTAGCCTCCGGGATTCAAATGATTACAAATGTCCTCCAGATATTGTTATAAATATCGAGAACTTAAAATTTGTGAAGGCAGTGTATTATAAACCTCAGGCTTCAAAATCGCCGATACACAACAGTGGCGCCAACAATAGCAATAATTATGGAAGTGGTACTAGTGGTGGATGTTGGCGCAGTAGAAATACAGATGTTGGTTTTCGCGCTAATATGCCAGATGTTGGAAATATAAGTATTCGTCGTATTCCAACTGACCAGTCACTGTCGTCGTACGGTGAAGATTCAACCCCCCGCCGTTATCCTAATAAACCTCAAAGTCCTTATTCTGATGGACAAATTTCACCATATCCTGGGGGAGGAAGATATGTAAGCAATATCATTTCAGATAAGCCAGTAGAAGATAGAATAATAGGCCACATCCGAGCAAAATTAAATAAATTTAGTCATAATAATTACGATAGTATAAAATCATTTCTTGAACAAATTATGACAAGCAGTGAAACAAAATTTATTAGTGAATTTATGGATTTATTATTTACAAAAGCTGCCTCTGAAAATATTTATTGTAGTTTATATGCGCGACTTCTATCAGAATTAACTGAAAAATTCCCACATTTAAAATTAGAGATAAGTAATATTTATAAAAACTTCATATCAATATTTCAAGAAGCACATAATATTCCTGATCAAGGTTCAGATGATTATAAAAAATTTCTTGATGCTCAAGAGAAAAAAAAGTTCAGACAAGGTTATAGTCATTTTCTTGCCGAAATTTATAACAAAGGATTGCTTCCACAGGACGCAATGGAAATAACTATAATGACTATAATTGAATCATTAAATAAATTACAAAAAGATTCATTAAATACTTTGGTTGTAGAAGAATATTTGGTAAGTCTATCGAAAATTATTACTACTTTGGATATTACAAAATCGGGTCCATATCCACCGTATATTGTAAACATGTTAGATATGCTGAAGACGACATTAGAAAAACCAAAAACAGAAACAACTGGTTACACAGCAAAATCACGGTTTAAAATTATGGATATAATGGATGCTATTCCAAATTAGTCCAATATTATTTTACCGGTCAGTATCGAATTTACTTGCTTTTAAAGGCACTAAATTTGTACAACCTCTGCTATGAAACTAGGGAAAGTTAATTGCACCCCCTCTTTTTTGGGGTGCAATTAACTTTGGTACTTCATGGTAGAATATTTTTAATTAAACAGTAAAAAGTTAAGAGGATCCAAATGTTCTTAATTTTTTTTTTTTACAGGGTGACATTATAAGGGATCTGTCAACAGATTTAAGCAGTTTGTTACTATATACTATAAATACTATAAATACTATAACATAATGGTTGAATATATATGTGTTATTTGTCATAAGAACTTTGCACAGAAAGGGCATTATGATTCTCACAAGGTAAGAAAAAGGCCTTGTAAGAAGAATGGCACAATAGAAAATCTTGTAGAAAAAAAGGTTCAAGAGGTCTTATCAAAAACCAATATAATTGTGAATAGTTATGATACTGGAAATAACCAAATAGTTAAGCCATTTATGAAATGGGTTGGTGGAAAGACACAGATTATTACTGATGTATTAGAACTCTTTCCAAAGACAATGAATAACTACCATGAACCATTCTTGGGAGGAGGTAGTGTTCTTCTTGCCTTACTTACTTATAAGGCTAACGGCTCTATAAAAGTATCTGGAAACATATACGCAAGTGATTTGAATTCTTACCTTATAGGATTATATAAGAATATTCAATCTCATCCAGATGCATTAATAAATGAAGTAAAGAAACTATCAGATGTGTACGCAAAGTGTAAAGGAACGAATGTAAACCGCAAAGCATTAACAATTGAAGAAGCAATGACTTCTCCAGAATCATATTATTTCTGGATTAGAACTAAGTTTAATGCGCTATCAAAAGAGGCAAAGACTTCTATAACTGGTTCTGCTATGCTATTATTTATGAATAAGACTTGCTTTCGTGGACTATATCGCGAAGGCCCAAATGGGTTTAATGTTCCATACGGAAACTACAAAAATCCTTCAATTCTTGATCAAGAACATATTAAGAATGTATCTAAATTAATCAAAGATGTTGTATTTACAAATTGTTCGTTTGGTGATGCTCTTACTAAAATTACAACAAATGATTTTGTATACCTTGACCCACCTTACGCACCAGAAAATGATACGTCATTTGTATTATATACATCCGACGGGTTTAACTTGGATAATCATAAAGCACTATTTAAGATATGTGGAGAAATGAAGGCAAAAAATGTAAAAATGTTAATGAGTAATGCAGAAGTAAAACTTGTAAAAGACGCATTTCCATCATCTACATATAATATTAAAATCATATCTTGTAGAAGGGCTATTCACTCAAAAGAACCCAACGCAAAAACCAATGAAGTCCTTATTACCGGTCAGTATTAAAATGCGTTCGGTAATTCACGGTACATAATGAATATTATTAAAAATTATTTATTGTAAATATGATAAAAAAATGAACTCCGATTTATATAAAAATATATGGTAAAAGTAAATAAAACATGCCAAAAAAGCCTTCTGGTAAAAGGGGAGGAGGAAGGCACTGTATGGAGAGTGACGATGACAGTAGTGTAGATAACAAGGGCAATATTCGTAATTTAATAGACTATGATTACGACGAACCTTCTGCAGATTCTGATTCCAGTAGCGATAATTCAGAGATAATAAATAAAATTATAGAGCGTCCAAAGCGTGCCGCGGCATTAAAAGCCCGTATTCGAATTCGTCGAGCCTCACAATCTTCATCTTCTTCGGACGAGTCTTTTGTCCCCGAGAAAATCAGTAAAAAAAATAAACGTGGCATTAAAAAACCACAACCAAAAACTCCTTCTAAATTAATAACAAAACCAAAACGGCCTGTAAAAATGGAAACAGAAGAAGAGGAGGATGTAGAAGAGGAAGATATGCTTGATAATGAAACAGAATTGGATGAAGATGACGATAACGATCACGATGATTCTGAGACATTGTCTGAATCTGAATCTTCAAAAACGGGTAATTCTCAACGTATCGGTTTAATGATAAGTGGTTTTGGAAATCAGGCTATTGACCCAAATAAACCAAAAAAGTATAAGATGAAGGAACAGCCAATAATTGTCCAAAAGTTTGTCAAATTAGTTCAGAGGGGAAATGCAAATGAAGATAATGGCCAAAATATTGATACAGATATTACATATTTTAAGAGATTGCCGGAAAAGCAACAGTCGCAAATAATTGAAAAGATGGAGCGAAAATTTTCAATGGATGAAGAACAGGTTCCTCTCAAATTCAAATTATTAGAAAAGCAAGTACCACAGGCTATTGAAAAAATAGCAATGTCTAAATATAATACTCTTATGAATATTGATGCCTCAACCAACGAATATTATAAATGTTTTCACTGGGTGGATGGTTATTCAAATATTCCAATTGGAGTATATAAGGATTTGCCTGTAAAGTTGGAAGACGGTACGGAGAAATGTGCGGAATTTGTTTCTGAAGTCAGAAAAAATATGGATTTGGCAATCTATGGACAAGAAGATTCAAAACTTCAGATTCTACAATTTGTGAGTAATTGGATAGCAAATCCAGTTGGAGCAGGTAATGTATTAAGCATATATGGGCCAATGGGTGTTGGAAAAACAACTCTTGTGAAGCAGGGTGTTGCAAAGGCTCTTGGTCGTCCATTTCATTTTATCTCATTGGGTGGTGCGACAGATGCATCTTATTTGGATGGACACTCTTACACGTATGAAGGTTCGACGTGGGGGCGTATTGTTGATATTTTAATACAATCGAAATGTATGAATCCAATTATATATTTTGACGAGCTTGATAAAGTAAGTGAAACGCCAAAGGGGGATGAGATTATGAACCTATTAATACATATAACCGACGGTTCACAAAATGACAGATTTCAAGACAAATATTTCTCTGGAATAGATTTGGATTTAAGTCGGTGTCTATTTATTTTCAGCCACAACAATCATGAGAAAATCAATCCAATTTTGCGCGATCGTATGTACAATATTCGTGTAGATGGTATGTCTCTTAAAGAGAAAATGGTTATTGCGGAACAGTATTTAATCCCTGCAGCAATGCGGGTCGTTGGATTGTTTGAGAAAATATCTTTTCAAAAGGAGGTTATAGAGTATATTATTGAAAATTTTACAGGCCAAGAGAAAGGCGTTCGCGAATTAAAACGTTGTATTGAGACAATCATGAGTAAATTGAATTTACTCCGTTTCTATAATGATAAAAAATTGGTTCCTTTTGCGATTGAAGGCTTTACATTACCATTTATTCTCAAAAAACAACATGTTGATCTTTTCCTAAAAAAGAAGGAAGATAATGATATTAATCCAAGTTTGGCCGGTATATACACATAAATATAAAATATTTATCGGTCAGTATCAAATTTAGTTGTCTTTAAAGGCAACTAATTTCGGTACTTCATGGTACAATTTTGTTATTTATTTATAGATAAAAAATAATTTAGATTCAAAAATTATATAAATTTTTGAATCTAAAACTGAAGTTTGGTACTGACGGCTAATTATTTTTTATTGTTTTGCCTTTATTAAATACCGGTCACTAACAATTTTAGTCGCCTTGTAGGGTAACTAAAATTGTACGACCTCTGCTATGAAAGTATGGTAAGTTAATTGCCCCCTCTTTTGGTGGGAGCAATTAACTCCGGTACTTCATTGTATA
>Ga0209617_10000036_pt1 | contig 44040 bp, 43 predicted proteins | sample LakEriepJuly2011_2_FD_187459 | JGI IMG/M metagenome (GOLD analysis project Ga0209617, IMG submission 187459) | Freshwater microbial communities from dead zone in Lake Erie, Canada - CCB epilimnion July 2011 (SPAdes) (version 2) | ecosystem: Environmental > Aquatic > Freshwater > Lentic >...
GATTTTGATTTTGATTTTGATTTTGATTTTGATTTTGATTTTGATTTTGATTTTGATTTTGATTTTGATTTTGATTTTGATTTTGATTTTGTAAAAAGTTAAGCGCATTTGGATATGTTTAATTTTTTTAGACTATTTTTGCCACAGAGGTCGTAGATTTTAGTTGCCTTTAAAGGCAACTAAAATTGATACTGGTCGGTAAAATAAATAATATATAAGAGGTAGAATGCAGAGTTTTATTATATTCGGGCATTGCTCTGAAACTCTTGGGACTGTTAAAACGGTCCCACGCGGATGTTTACTTGTGCTTACAGAAGAATGTGGGATGCTTGGCACTATTCCATGGACGTTTTATTCTATATTTGCTAACCCCAAAAATACGACAGTTTTTAGTGATCCGATAAAAAATAAGACGCATATTGAAACAATGCTTGGGCGACGCATATATATATTTAAAGAGGGTGACCAATATCCTGTACTTAATTATACGCTATTGAGTTATATTAATGATGGCGAATACGGACTTGAGCCTTCCGGTTTATATGCCATTCCCACACCAAACTTTATATATAATCCTGATAGGGTGGGGCGAAGTAGATATCTTATTGGTAGTGACTTTGCCCGAGCATTTGCTGGCTCATTGGCACCCAAAGGTGTGAAGTTTCGTCGTTCACTTGAATCTATGAAACGGGATGTAGCTTTTACAGTTAGTCAGGAAACACTATTTGCCGAAAGACAGGGCGTTTATTACAGTTTGCTTTGTAGAGAGTTAAAAACAGAACAGACGACAGTTTCTGAACTTATTGAAAGGTATGACCCAGATATAGATATTGATGAGTTATTTGGTTCATTTGATTTTTTTGCGTCGGTGAATTATTGGTTATCCAGAATTGACCGTGCAAAGATCGATGACAATAAGATGAAAATATTGACCGATATTGAAACTATCGTTTCGGGTGTATTTTCTAAACGCACAAGAAATGATACTTCTGATGAGAGAAAACTACTAACGATATTAAACACGTCCTTAAAACCATCGCTAAAAAATATCATGGTTCATTTGGATACACATCCGCAAAATGTTGGTTTACGGGATAGACATAATGGTAGAACTCCCTTAATGGTTGCCGCGGCAATGGGACACGTTGAAGCAGTTGAATTATTGGGTCAACGCGGGGCAAATTTAAATGATAAGGATATTGATGGTGAGACAGCGTTATTTTATGCCACTTACGCCGGTGAAGTTAGCACAGTTACATTATTGCTTCAAATGGGGGCGACAGCAAATAATGTAAGCAATTCTGGTAAATCTATTTTACACGCTATGGCGACGGATGATATATTCAAGGATATGATAATGCATGTTAGTGGGTCTGGGGTAGATGTGAATTTGCGCGATGAAAACGGAAACACGGCTGCGCATATTGCTATTGAATCAGGTTGTTTAGAAATATTAAGACGACTAATTAGAGTGGGGGCAAATTTTAATCTACCAAATACAGATGGCGAAATTCCATTAATGATTGCTATTAAAGAAGGGAATTATACTGCGTTTTCTGAAATATTGGGTACCACCGATTTAGGTTTTGCGAATACAGAAGGATTAAATTGTTTAGATTTTGCTCTGGCGGAAGGGCGTGAGACTATGGCGATCAAATTAGTAAATGCAGGCATTAAAAGCGACTGGAAAAAGGTGTTAAACAGTGCCAAAAAAGATGATATGAATGAACTTATTAAACTTATTAAGACAACAAAAAGATTTGGTGGTAGCCGTAGATTAAGGAAGAAGGGGCGGAAATTCAATACCATGAAGCACCGGAGTTAAATGCCCCCTCTTTTTTGGGGGAGCATTTAACTTTCGTTACTTTCATAGCAGAGGTCAGTCTAAAAAAGTCTGTTTGCGGTTTCAATTAATAGTTTCGTATCCATGTGAAGTACTTTGAGGTCGTGTATTTTATCAGGGTCTTCATATTCTTTGATTAAATTTTCTATTGTAGCCAACAGGTGTTTTATAGACATTGTATAAGATTTTACTTTGAAAGTATAGCCTTTTGCGTTTGCCAATACCATCCATCCCAACTCTTCATATTTTGCCTTAAACCAACATTCAACACCGTCAAATGTACAAGCGTGTTGAGGAAGTTTTGTAATTGATTTTAGCGTGTTGCGATTTCGGGACATTTATATTGTATTTCCTTATTTTTATTATATGTGTATTCATGTGACCGTGATAAACCTATGTTGGTCAGTACCGGTAGTGTTGTTTTTATAAAAACACCCTTTTGAAAAATATAAATCCTTCTACAATAATTTCTAACATCGGATTTACAAATCTGCTTGTACCAATATAGAAATTTTGTAAATATTCATTGCAAAAAATATTTGATTTACTTAATTTATCGTCCTCTTTTTGCTCTGCTATATTTATTATACAATTAGTATTTGCTTTTTTATTTTTCGTTACAACAACTGAATATAAAGATTGAGAATTTTCGGCAATCACGTACGATGTGTTAATGTCAATAAGGCTTATTTTTTTTATAATTTCCTCTTGTGTTTTGACAGACCACCCTGCTGTTTGAAGTACAAAAACCGGCATGAATGTATATAAATCATTTTCTAATATATTATCAACTCTTGTTAGAATTTTACCATTGTCAATAAAATCTATTGAATATGTAATTTCTTCCATTTATACTACTTATATATTGTTATTTTATTTATTTAAAATGTTCGTTTGATACCATGAAGTAGCAGAGGTCGTACAAATTTAGTTTCCCTTAAAGGCAACTAAATTTGTACCGAGTAGTAAGAAATTAGTTGCTATTGAGGACAACTAATTTCGGAAACGACAGGTAAAAATGGTATTCGTAGCGAAACGGTGCGATTTGGCACTTTCATAGCAGAGGCCGTATGATTCTAGTCGCCTTTAAAGGCAACTAAATTTTATACCGACTAGTAAAGAAACTCATAAAATTGAACTTCATAAAATATAGATATTCTTATGGGAAAAAATGAATACCCATCCGATTTTATCATATGATTTACCTTCTGGAAAATATTTTATTGGTGATATAAGTTATTTTCTAAATGACAAATATTACACACCCCTGAAGGAGAACCTATTTGGTACTACTGGTAAATATACATTTGATGATGGAAAAACCCTTGTAATGATGAAAACATATGGTGATACACATGGTTCTTGGTTCGGTTCCAATGATGAAATGTATTATGTTCATGCAGGTGTAATAGGGGTTTGTCCTTTAGATATAGGATATGATTCTGGAAATGGCTCCATTCATGATTTTAAAAACATAATAAATATAGATATTTATGAACAAGGTATATTGAAAATTACGTGTGATAAAACAAAATTAATTATTGATACAAGTTGTGATTCATTTGTAGAAGAAGATGATATTGGTTATGACTCTTGGAGTTAATTTCTTACTGGTTACCATGAAGTATCCTACCGAAGTTAACCTTCCCTCTTTTTGGGGGACCATTTAACGTTCGCTACTTTCATAGCAGAGGTCGTATAAATTTATTTGCCCTTAAAGATAACTAAATTTATAATGACCGGTATTATAGTTCTTCATACTCTAAATTTTCTTTCGAAAAATATTTTGTTATTATATCAAATTTTAATTTATTTGTTCGTTCCATCTGCCTTTCCTCCGAACGCGGTATTTTTCTTAACCATTCACAGACATAATCGTATAACTGTGTTTTTATTATATACCCTCTATTATCTATATTCAGTATTGTAGGAATACATGTTTTATTAGGGTATAATAAAAGCCCATATTTCTTGTTTTTTGGTGTTGAACTCATAATAAAAATAATAATACAAATTGCTGTATTATTACACCCACATGAACATATAATATTGTTGTCGTCTACGTGTTCAAATATACACTCAATGAAATTTGGATATGCTAATTTAATTTTCTCAATAAGAAGATGTTTATATGAATGTAAATCATACATATCAAGTTCTGTCATAATATTTTTATTGTAAGACCTTATTATTCGGGAATGATTTTTATTTTATAATTATACGAATAGATGAATAAAGATTTATTGCTTTTACTACTTTTAACATTTGTCTGTCTAATGTTGATTCTTGTACACATCAATGATGTTGAAAATTTTGCAGCCTCTCAGGGGGGCGCACTTATACAACTAATGTCAAGTCATGTGGCTTCTGAAGAGGAAATGGCTCAAATGCGCGAAATAAATAAACGTATGGTCGTGCGGGATATTATAAATATGACAGAACCAGAAAGTTTACCCGGACCGTTACCTGCTTACCGATAAAGGGGTCGGTCAGTACCGCGAAGTGCAAAAGTTAAGTACTACCAGTCAATATCAAATTTAGTTGCCCTTAAAGGGCAACTAAATTTGAACGACTTCTGCTATGAAAGTACAGAAGTTAATTGCACTTCATTGTACGACAACGATATTTAGAACCCCCTTTACGACGAGTGCCAAATTTATTTGTGATGGGTAAAATTTCACTTGTTGTTTGTCCGGGTTTCCCCTTTACTGGAACAAAACCTTCATAATAATATTTATTTTTCCAGTCTTTCTCCCTCAATGCTATTTTTTCCATAAAAAGTTCGTCTGTCCAAGCCATATCCCATTCTGTATTTGTAGCATTTGTGAAACCCGATTCGCCGACAGGTTTAAAACTACCCGTTGTAGTTTTTTTAAATAATAAGAATGTGTTTTTTGGAGGTAAAGATCTTCCAATGGGCGGAGTTCTAGGGCCGTTTTCTTCTAGTGCACGTAATATGTTTTTATTAACACGTCGTAAAGCCTCTTCCTCATCATCGTCGTTAGAATTTGCCTCCGTATATGTCTCCATTTCCCCTTCTAAATTTCCCATTGTCACAGATGATGCTATTCCCAATTCTGCTTGTTGTAATTGTGCGTTTCTCTGAGCATTTTCTATACGTTTTATTAAAACATCTTGGTCTTTCGTTTTTTGCGATTTGTTTTTCTTTTGTAATCGTGTAGATCCGCCACCTTGGCCCCAAAGACTTGCACACGCGGATATGATAAAAACTGCACTAGGGGGTTCTTCTTCCGATAAAACCTCTTCTACAAAACGCTTTGTATTATATTCCATATAATCATATTTCCGTAATGTTTCGTTATCTTTAAAATAATGACGATTCCGAAGAGTGCGCATAAAATCTGTAAGTGGGGGGTTTGGTATATCTATATCAAAGAATGGGTCATCTTTATCTCCTTCATGTTCATACAATCCTGGAAATTCAACAAACTTGTCAAAACCAGTAGCGGGGATTTTATAATATCCCCACCCCCACTCATCTTTCTCTGGTTCTTGTAATAAGAAAAGCCTACTAAAAATTTTTTGACCGGGTGGATAAATTGTTAAACTATTTACTACCTTTTTCTTAATTGGATCTGTTGCACCCCGTTGTTTCAATAAATAAGAGATAAATTCTCGACGATTCTGTAAAAAATTCCATAAATGTTCGTCTATTTCCGTTGATGTAACATCTCCTGCTGTGGCCGCCTCAATAACCCAAGCATTTTCAGGAACATTAAAATCTATTGTGTGGGAAGGTCTACCCTTTCTAAGTTCATATACTCCGTGTACAGAGGCCAAATAAAATGGACTTTGTTTTATTGCCCTTGTAAATTCTTCTAATGTATAACTTGGCATCCTATATATTAACATTTAAAATATTATAATGTTTATATATATAAATTATGGCACTAAGTGATTATAAAGATATATTTGGAAAACCCGGTGAAGGGGTTCATTCTATAAGAATCCTTAACATTGCCCTTATAGATTTAGGTTTAACTATTTTAGTTGCGTATTGTATTTCATTTATTTGGAAATTATCCATGAAATGGACTTTACCTTTTATGTTTCTATTAGGTATTTTAACACATAGAGCCTTTGGTGTTAGAACAACTATTGATACTTTACTCTTTCCGTAAATTTGATAAAATAAGTATCTGAGAACATTTTTTTATATAACCAGTTCTTGGATTACATATAATACAATGATATCGTTTCGTTTCAATATCTATTAGTCTGGCTTCACTATGTTTACACAACCAACTAGGATCTTTCGCTTGTGTACATATATTGATTATTTGTAAAGGGTTCACAATTATTACTGTTGGTAGGTCCATAAAGTACCTACCATGGTATAGATTTTATTTGGATAACATTTCATAGATTGTCACACATCCGTTTTTCTTTGCTATATCAAGTGCCGTAAAACCATCAATATCTTTCAACAATGTATTGGCTCCACCAGATATTAGAGTTTGAACAACTCCTGGTTCTCCATCCTTCATACATGCTACAATTAGTGCCGTTTCACCATATTTATTTTGAATGTCTATCTTGGCACCCGACATCAACAATGTCATAACTTGCCGTATCATCCCTTTATGCGATGCCTCCATAAGAGCCGTGTTTCCCCCTTCAGATTGTATATCTAATTTGGCATTTGCTTCAATAAGTTTTGTTACACAAAGTTGGGTGTGTTCTGAATTTGGGTTCATTGCTAACATTAAAGCCGTCATGCCACTTTTTGATTTGGCATTTACATCTGCTCCTTGTGTTATAAGATAATCAACTATATCGGGATATGCGTAATTGGCTGCAATCATGAGTGGAGTATATTCTTCATCAGGGGAACGTGCATTGATATTTTCACTTGATAAACACTCTTTTAATAAAGACAAATCGTTGGTCTGTACGGCCATCCATATTGGGGGAATCTCCATTATAGTTTAAATTGTTGTGATGGCTTTATATATATTCTGTATCCACGATTTTGATACGTTTGACCAATCTATTATTGTAGGGCTTTTCAGTCCTTCACGACGTATCAATGCTATTTGAGAATATGAAAGTCCCAATATTGTATTTACGGCTTCTATTTGAGTTTTTTCAGAAGATGGGTCACCATCTAATTTTATTCCGTAACGCTCTTTAAACACATAATCGTTTATCAAAATGGGAATACATCCTGCTAATACTGATTCGCGAACAGCAATACAATCTATTTCTGGTACATTACATAAATATACATGAAATGTGCTTCTGAATTTTTCTATTGCAATAGTCTGGAGATCAACCTTACCGTGTTCATAGACCCCTGGTTGATTTAAAAGTATTTTTATTCGATCTAACGCGTCTTTTTTTCCAAAAAAACCGTAATATACATGTAATTCGGCATCTGACCAGACTGAGCGAATATATGGCCATGCATATTTCAAAAATGGCTCCAAACCACGGTCATATTGAGATGTAAAGCTGAATCTATGTTTTTCGCGCTTTATAGGAGGAATAGAACTAAAAATATCCATTCTTATACCATTTGGTATAATAACAAACCGCCTATCATCTGGAATAGATTTAAATAAACTGCGTTGAAAATTGGATTTTACAAATAATTTATGAATTTTTTCTGAAAGGGGGTTTTTACAAAATGCTTCTGTGTCAAATCCACCATCGTGAAAATCCATTGCTAATAAACGGGTTTTCAGATTTGGATTTTCATTAAACATATTAAACCCTGCCTGTCTCCATAAGATAATAACATCGTAATATTGGTTTTGATTAAATATATCGGCTTTAGCCCATGTAACTCCGCTATGGATTGTGGGGTTTGTAAGAGCAAACACTGTGACTTTATGACCGACCGAAGCCCAGTGATTTGTTAATTGTATGACGGCTGTTTCCGAACCGGGAACAGTAGTATCTGTCGGATAAAAAGGTCTATAACCTTTTGTTCCACATAAATATGCTATGGAAAGCATCCCTAATTAACGAATGATAAAAATTTGGCTTAAAATTATTTCACTTGTAAATATGTATACGATGTACGCATATATTGTAAAACATCATTGGAATAACTATACTAAAAATGTTGATGGCGATTCAGATTACATAATGTGGAATTTTTTAAAGAATATTGGTACGCCGTATTTATATGAAAATATGCCAGCAAAGTCTGATATAGATAACATACCGGGTTTCTTTGTTCATGTGCCAAATGGATTGGGAATTAAATTTGACTCACATTTATCACATAATACAAATTGTATTATAAATAAAATGAACTCATTACAACTTTAATAATAAAAATAAAGAAATTTGAAATTAAAAGGAAACAGATTTAAACATCAAAAATGATTAAATCTGTTTCATTAAGAGTTATTCTACACTTTACCAATCCAACTGACTGTGATTATATTAGTTTAACACGATTAATGTCTAGATCTGGTTCATTGACCCTACAAAAAATTTATGTGACAGATGGACCATCTAAACTTATTGATTATTCAGATGAACGCAAAGAAAATTTAAAGATTCTCCATAATTTAAACATGAAAAAATGGGATGAACGGCTAACGCTTAATTCTAAAAATACAGAGTTTGTGAAAAATGAAGAAAAAGATCTAGAATAAATAAACTTATCATGAAGTACCGAAGTTAATTGCTTCTCTCTTTTTGGGGAGCAATTAACTTTCGCTACTTTCATAGCAAAGGTCGTACAAAATTAGTTGCCCTTAAAGGCAACTAATTTTGATACTGACCGGTATTCTATTTTGTTTCGTGAGATACTGAAGTTAAATAGAGGTCAGTAAGTACCTGTTTTATTTTTGTATTATTATATTTTATTATTTTTAATGTGGGTGGCAATAAAGGTAATTTTTTTATTTTAGTATAGGAACAGTCTAAACTTTCCAATTTTGGGGGAAGTTCTAGTATTTCAGTCAAATTTGTATATGAGCAATTTAAATGTTTAAGTGTATTAGGAAGTGGAGGTAAAGAAGTGATATTTAACCAACTCAAATCCAGTGTGTCATCTTTTATATTTGATAATCGGTAAAGCGCGGTGGCAGTGTGAGATCCGTAAGCCATCTATTATAACTCTATTATTTATTCGCGGTTTGTTTAGATACCGATACAGAAGTCATATTGAATTCTAGTTTATTTTTTAATACATTTAAAAGTTTTAATATTACGTTGTTTATCAACGGGACAACTTTTAAGACATCGTTTTGTCTTGGGATTGTAATCGGGTTTTTCTTTTGGGCATGGTTTAACGGCAACAGTCTTTTTAATACATTTAAAAGTTTTAATATTGCGTTGTTTATCAAGGGGACAACTTTTTAGACATCGTTTTGTCTTGGGATTGTAATCCGGTTTTTCTTTTGGGCATGGTTTTAAAGTCTTTTTAATACATTTAAAAGTTTTAATATTGCGTTGTTTATCAGGGGGACAACTTTTAACACAACGTTTTGTCTTGGGATTGTAATCGGGTTTTTCTTTTGGGCATGGTTCTGATTCCGGTTTCGCTTTTGGTTTTTCTTTTACATTATATTTTAACGGATTGAATATAAGTTTATCACGCCACTTTGAATCTTTTATATATGCAGTTAGAACACCATGAATGACTTTTGAATCACAATTCACTGCTTCTTGAGATGAATTTAAAACTGAATAAGTATTACTCCATATTTTAATATGGCTTAATAAACTAAGTATTTTCCCCCCCTTTTTATAAGTTAAAAGAGTTCTTACTACATTTTTAAATGAGTTGGGTAACCACGGATTATATTTGACGGTTTCATATAATAATTGAGCCATATCGCGTCCAACCAAATTACAATATCTAAACCGCATATTTTCTCCACCACTAATCACCAACCCTTTATAATTAATACATGAAAACCCGAAATCAATTATTCTTGGCATAAAATTACCTCTAGAATTACGAATATACATACAGTTATCGCTTTTAAAATCACGATGGTTGAAATTTAATTTAATATATAATTCTTCTAATACTTTATTTATTCTTATTAAAATATGTGCCATTTTTTTTCCTACGTGAGGGTCTACAGTTAATGACCAAGTGGTTGTAAGTTGCCGTACAGTTTTATACATTTTTTGTGATATAACATAACAATACTTATTTTTAATATCATACCCTATATCAATCACGAAAGGGGCAAAGGGTCCTACTATATCTAATTCTGGATAGGATGAGTTCTTTGTTTCATCGGCAACAATTATTTGAATAATTGTTTCTATTATGGCGTCTTTTAAGTCAACTCCTGTTTTTGTTAAATCTATATTTTTAACTATATACACTTCACCTGTTTCTGTAATACACTCATTTACTTCTCCAAATGTACCTTTTCCTAGATATGTGCTTTTTGTGTATATCCGTGTTATACCATCAAGTCTATTAATATTGTACTCTTTATTTCCAGAATTATATTTTGCAAGTGAAATACGTGTTAAAAAATCAGATGGTATAACAGATTTTTTATTTGCTGGATCGATTTCCCAATTTAAACCATATGGTTTTAAATCCATCTACTCTCTATTATATATTTTATGATTTATTATTAATTGATGGGTTTATTAGAGAACAAGAAAGGTCTGTGCTTTGTGATTCAACGGATATAATTATTTCATTTGTATCAGATTTTCTATTATATACTTGTGTGTGTTCCATTTCACCACAGATTTCTGGCAATACGAAATTGGGTATTTTGCTGAATTTATGATAACAGTTCTCACGTATAAATTCCGGGATTTTAGCATTTCCATCAACAGACACTTGATTTATATCTTGACGCAAATATTTCATAAATGTTTTACACTCTTTACGCGATTCGGGTGGAATGCCGATTTCTTCTTCTATTTTACGACGTATTGTACCCCATAGTATTGAGTATTGTCGGTGTTCTGTAGCACGAATGTTATATGCCATTTTTTCTTGAAGCATATTTGTAATGCTAACAATAATAGATAATGAACCAAATGCCCAAGCCAATTGAAAACCATTAACAATTGTGCCACCGCTAATTACATTTGTTAAACCACTGATTGCTGTAAGTACATTAGATACAATTGTAATTATACGCGCATTTTTTTCAAAATATGAATATGCTTCTGTGTGCATCCATTCAAAGGCCTTTGCCTGATCACACCATTTAGCCAACATTAATTCTATTGAAGTTGACCATACTAATTTATTATTTATTATATCATCCTCTTTTACAATACTCATTCTATTTGTAAGATGGGAAAAAAGTAGGTGTGTGGTATTGGTTGAATCCCTTTGAGGGTACCATGAAGTACCGAAGTTAATTGTCCCTCTTTTTGGGAGAGCAATTAACTTACCCTACTTTCATAGCAGAGGTCGTACAAATTTAGTTGGCTTTAAAGGCAACTAAATTTGTTATTGACAGGTATTGTAATCTAATACTGTGTTATATTCATAACAAAAATAAAAAAAAATAGAGTCAAAAAAATAGAGTGGAAAAAATAGCGGGACGTAGTTTCGATCTACGGACCTTTGGGTTATGAGCCCAACGCAATTCCTCTTTGCTATCCCGCTTTGAATTATTTAAACAGGAATATATTGTCTCAATTTTTGATATTTATTCCATATAAATTTGAATTACATGGATTTTATTTACCGTTTTTTAAATAAAATGGTTTTTTATAAGCAAAAACATATTGATATCGGTTCTTTAGGATTATCTAACTTAGAAGAAACCGTTCTTGTTAGAGGATGTGTGCGGGATGCCCGTATTCAATCAAACTGTGCCTTTATTAAAATATTTGACGGTTCAAGTTCTAACTGCTTACAGTTGATTGTTGATGCTGATCTCTTTTCCATTATTGAAGGTTTGACAAACGGAGCATCTCTTGCTGTATCAGGTATTGTTAAAAAACATCCCAAAAAAGACGAAGTTGAACTTCATGTACGGGGTGTAGATTATGTCGGACGTATTGACGACCCCAAAAACTGTATTCTTGGGGCAAATCGCCCTAGTTTGGATGCTTTGCGCGATTGCCCAACTGTATGGGGGAAGTCCCCGGTGATTCATGCTGTTCGTCGTATTAGTAGTGGGCTTTTACATTGTTTGTCATTAGAATTTCATAAACTGGGGTTTAATAAACGGGATCCGTCTATATTAACTATTAATGATTGTGAAGGTGCTGGTGAAATGTTTACCATTGACCCTCTACAAAGTGATAAATTCTTCGGTCAAAAAGTTGGGCTTACGGTGTCTTCGCAATGGGGTTTGGAATTATTTGTACAGAGTGAAGAAAAAGTATGGACAGATAATCCGTCTTTTCGTGCCGAACCATCTGATTCTTCGCGACATTTGGCTTCATTCAAACACATTGAATGGGAATTTGCATGGGCCGATATTCACGATTTAATGGATTTATCGGAACAACTGACACAATCCTGTTTCAAATATATATTGGATAATCATCGCGATGATTTGCGTGTCTTAGATATGAGCGTAAGCAAGGGCATTATTGAACGAATGGAAAATCTCATAAAAGTTACATATGTGCGTATAACATATGATGACGCAATTAGTCTTTTAAAAGACGCACCCGCGGGTCGTTTTGAAAATATAGTCGCGTGGGGGGAAGATTTAGGGTCTATATATGAAAATTATATAGCCGAAGAGGTATTTAAAAAACCAGTGTTTGTGTATAATTATCCTAAAAACCTCAAATCGTTTTATATGAAACAAAACGACGATGGCAATACAGTCCAAGGTTGTGATTTATTAATGCCTGGTCTCGGAGAACTAATAGGTTCTTCTGTAAGGGAATCTGATTACAATAAATTAATGGATGTTGTGAAAACTAGAAATATGTCATTAGAAGGTATTCAATGGTATTTGGATTTACGTCGCAATGGGTCAAAACCCAGTGCAGGAGCGGGATTGGGATTTGAACGTCTGGTCATGTGTTGTACAGGAATTAAAAATATACGATGTTGTACTGCTCAACCTGTATATTATAAAGGTAAGATGATATTTTAAAAAAATATTCCTAAAATGTAGAGTATGAAAAAGGCTCTGCTTATTGGGATAAATTATTCTAATGAACCGTTGAAAAAATTATTAGGTTGTATAAATGATATATCCAAAATAAACGCCAAAATTCAACAACTATATAATGATAATCCTGTTAATATTAAAATCATAACTGATGAAGACGGTATTTCAGCATCGCGAAATAATATACTCAAATATATTGAATGGTTATATTCGGATTTACAACCTGGTGATACAGTGTATTTACATTATAGTGGGCATGGTGAAAATGACTTTATGAAAAACGGATATGATTTCCGTATGTTAACTATAGATGGGAAAAAGATTGAATATATTACGCACAATGAACTACGCAAATATTTAGTAGATAGAATTCCTACCGGTTGTAAATGTTTTGTTGTTTTTGACTGTTGTCACTGTGGCAATTCTTTTGATTTACGATATAATTATGATATAAGTGGTAACATTACTACTTTTGAACAACATTTGGAATCTGACAGACTGGTTGTATTTTTAGGCGCATGTTTGAACAATCAAATCGCTGAAGATCGTTATGGCAATAAACGACTACTACAACGGGGTGGCACTCTTACAAATGAATTTATCAATGTATTAAATAAACATGGGAAAAATGTCAAACTTAAAACGGTTTTTGAAGAAATTATAGGGGGTTTAAAAAAATGGCTTTACGAACAGACTACACAAATATATTCTAGTAAACCTATTAACATAGAGGAATTTATGATATTTGAATAAACTTTATATTCTATACCATGAAGTACCGAAGTTAATTGCTCCCCAAAAAGAGGGGGCCAATTAACTTTCGCTACTTTCATAGCAGAGGTCGTTCAAAATTAGTTGCCCTACAAGGCAACTAATTTTGATACTTACCGGTAGTTTATATTCTATGGTTTATATTCTATGTTTTATATTAAGAAGATGCGCAAAACAAAGCATAAACAACAAAATAAAATAAGAGGAACACGCCGTCAAAAAGGCGGTGCTTTATGTTCCGATGATAAAGATATTTTTAATTTGGGAAACAAAATGGGTGACAATTATAAATTTGATAATCTAGCGTTTTCCTTTTTCAATGTTGCTGAAAATGATAGAGTATATATTACTAAAATAACATGTTTATCAAAACAAGTTTCTAAATTTGGAAAAGGCTACAATGATATATATGATTTTATGAAACTTATAAATCATATGGGTACAGTTGGAGCAGGGCATAGTGTTGTTTTTTCTAAAATATGTTGTGATACCGATATGCGTCCGATTGGTTATTTGGTATTTGAAAAATCAAAGGGGACACATTCTGGTTTAGTTGGTGGAAAACTGTGTAAAGAGGGAAAAGAATGGACACCCGGCATACAAATAGGGGTGACGGAACAATTGGGTGAATCCGAAGACCCCTTACACATATCAAAGGAGAATCCAAATGCCATTATTAAAAAATTAACAGGAAGTGGAGATGATTACAATGATATTGCCGACCTTTATACTAGGATTTATAATGAAATTAATATAACTACAAAATCGGGATTACTAGGGGTAGGACCCAAAATTCTACATTCACAAATATGTTGTGATGAAGATTTGAACCCTGTTGGTTATTTAGTTATGGAGCGTATTCAGGGTTCCTATGTACGTGAAGATACTATTAAAGAACGAAAGGCAGAAATAAAAGGATTAATTGATACATTATATGATAATAAAATTCATCATATGGATATTCACAATCGGAACATTCTTTTAGGTACAACGGAAAGTGTATCGGAGTCACGTATTTGGATTATTGATTACGGTGATGCAGAAATAACGCCCGATATTTTACCTGTTGGATCCCGCGATCATGTTGTTTTTGTTATTTCCGATATAAATCCAAACGATAAAATGAAACCTATATATCTAAATTAGTTTTTGATTTACTAACTAAATTCGTACGACCTCTGCTGTGAAAGTAGCGAACTTACCGTCTTGTATAAAAGTTAAATGTTATTATTAATACTATAACATTTAAATTTTAGTAATGCGATTTTTTATAAGAAAAAAAACATGTGTATTCTAATATATTGATGGCAACTTTCGGTTCGGGTAAGTTGGCCGTATGTGACGGTATTGCACCTATAACACAGGCACGTGTGCTTGGTACAAAAGGAAATGGTGTTGGATTTAGTTCTTTTACAATCCCGTCTGATTATAATGCTAGTCTAAATAGTAATTTAATTCTTAAGGTTAGTTATGATGCGAATGTACATTTAACAACTGGAAATACAGGCGAATATAATGTTATTATTAGTGGCAATGAAAATGGTAACGATGAGGTTATAAATTATGCTATTGTTAATTCTGGAACTACAGCACCATTTTGGCCATATCCTTTAAAGCATACATTAGAATTTACTGGAAAAACGTTTTTACCGGATAAAACATACTATGTTGGATTTTATGGTATAGATGAAACTACATATATTTATCCAGATGCTTGGATTAGCGTCAGTTTTGATTATGTCCCTGCAGCCTTTTTTAATTCTGGAAAATTAAATACTACTATTGCGTATGTTGGAACCACTGACGCCGGTAAGGCGTACGCATCTTTTACAATACCTTCAAATTTTGATAGTTCAAATACTAAAGATAATATGATCATCTATTTAGATTATTTTACAAATATAAAACTCATAGGAACAGGTAATGGCGAATATCATTATTTAATCAGTAGTTCACAATCAGGGAATGGTGATATATTAGACTATTCATTGTGGAATCCTGGTAATAATAGCGGTGCATCATCCAATAATTATTATTATCCTCTTGGTCCAGGAACACGCGCACTTACGGGAACCATTGATGCTACATTAAATAAAATTGTTGGCAATTTTTCAGCAAATACGACATATTATGTTGGATTGCGTGGTACAAATATTGATAATTGTATTGATGCAGGCGCCTATTTAGGCGTAAGATTTTATTATGTTCCTACCGGTGTCCTTTATTTGAAATATTATAGCAGTACAATGTATTATAAAATGCACAATGTTGTTTTTTACAATGAGAATTTTTATGCTTGTATTAATCCGTGTATAAATGTTGCTCCTACAAATATTTTCAACTGGATTTTATTTGACCCTGTGTATCGTGGGTTTTTATACAATATATACAACGATATGTCTGGTGGCTATAACAAGTATGATATAGTTTTATGGACTGATCAAAAATTCTATATGAAAACGGATATGACTATATTTGGTCTGAATCCTGATGTAGAGGGAAGTGGTTGGGGACTATTTGTTGATAGAACCGCATCTATGATGACTTTTTCGTCTACAAATAATATCGGCGATATTTACGTTAAAAATATAAGTTCTGAACCGTTAAATCTTTATTTTAATAAGAGTACTTCAGATGCAGATGAGAATGAATGGACGCGGTTTGTAAATAAATTTCCAAAATATTATGGAGGGTGGTCGTCTTCAGCTTATTATAATTATGGGGATATTATTATTAATAATTCTGAATTCATTATTAAAGTAATAGCCAATCTTGTTCATAATAGTAGTCCACATAGTATATCTATAAATGAAAGCACTTGGACCGATAATTACAAGACTATAACAAATAGTGGTACATTTACATATAATAACAATTTAGGGACCACAAATAGTCTATATGATTGTGGTCTCTATAATGGTGCGTATTATATTAATATAAATGGAGATAATATTCCGATCAATGACCCCGTTAATATGAGTGTATGGACTCTTATGAATTCACTGGCACCGTATTCTTATAAAGGAAGTGAAAACACATTTATTCCTTATAAAACAGATGATATTATATATCAGGATTCTACATTTATAAATAATAGGCCTGGTTGGGAATTAATAAATCGTGCCTTTTATATTGGAATAGTTAATAATTTTTTAGGTTACATACCCAATGGAGGAACAAATGGTATAGGGATTCCAAATAATAATTGGGCCGCAATTACTCCATCATATTGTGGGTCCTTTTTTAGTATAAGGAACAATACAGCAAATGGTTACAATAATTACGATATTGTTTTATATGATGATGGTTATTTCTATATCAAAACCAATTATGAGAAATATGGGAAAACACCTTTAGAAGCAGAAAGTGGTTGGACTCTGTTTTTAAGCAAGTCTTGTGTTAACCTTTCTGCTACTACAAATACTATATCTGGTGAAATATGGTTCAACAATGCCAGTGGGTCTAGCCCAGATTTAAAATATCATGATATTACAGACAATACTTTAACAAATATTTCTCCAAAATTTTATGGTTTATATAATAATACAACATATTATAATTATGGGGATGTAGTTGTTGGCGACAATTGGAGTTTGTATGAGTGTAGTGGAAATTTAGTGGTTGGTGTCACCCCTTCTATTACATCACCTTTATGGAAAAATAATATAGGCAATTTAAGTTGGGTGGGGGCTTGGCCAACTGCTTCCACAGAAAAATATGCTATTTTAACCGATAGTTCCAATATTTTTTATGTCAATATTGATCCTACTAATGAATCTATTGGCCCTGCTATAAATGAGCCAACTAAATGGGTACCACTTACAGTTTATTCCGATCTTATATATTTGGGGGCACCAGATATAAATAAACCATATCTTGTTAATGACGTGGTGTTTGATGTAAGTGGTAATAACAAATTTTTTATATGTACTTCTTCTCAGACTGATAGTTCCGTCTTTAATAACAGTCCATCTACAATACAAGGTAATTGGGCACAATTTGTGCCATCTTATTGTGGTTATGCTAACACTGAATATAATTATGATTTATATGACGTGGTTTATTATAGCATTAATGATACAATGTATATATATTTAGCCGATGCTTATGACAATAACCAGGAACGATTTAATGGTGCCACAAATAACGGGTGGCATAAATTTGTAAAGGGGCCTTTATGGACTTCTGATGTATCATATAGTTATGGCAACATTGTTTTATTTGGACAATCGGCATATGTAAATATTGGTTCCACTACTGCTAACCCTGTACAGGACACTATTAACTGGCTACCAATTAAAGAAAAACAAATACCAAATTATTGTGGCAATATCGGTGATTCTCCTTTTCCAAATGCACCAACAATAGAGGGAAATATTGGTTTTAGTTCGACAGATTCTTTTTACGTTTATAAATCTGGTGCTTGGAGTCTCATTCCGAATGGGTTAACGTATCGTGGTTCACTATACAATATATATAATGATATGTCGGGAGGTTATAATATTTACGATATTGTTCTGTGGGAGGACGGTCGCTTTTATATTAAAATGGACGAATCTATATATGGCAAAACTCCTGATACATCTGCCAGTGGATGGCGACAATTTTTAGACTTAGTTGCTAACAATACAACATTAAATGCCACTGACCCTGGAAATAGTCTGGGTAGTATGATATTATATGACAATGATGGTTCTGAACCGATGAATATTTATTATAATAATACCGGCACTGCTTCAGGAATAGAAAATTATAGACAAATACAAAATAAATTTTCAGTATATTATGGAGAATTTTCTCCATCTACATTTTATAATTATGGGGATATATTTAATCTAACTAGTGGATGGGTTATTAAAGTTAAAAAGAATCTTGTTAAAAATTTAGAAACTGATATTTTTTCTGGAGACTATTATCCTAATACAAATAATGGTTACGATTATATTGATTTATCTGGTACGATTACATTGACAGATAATTTGTCAGGACACAATTTATACTATAAATCAAACGGATTAATAGATGGAATATCATATAAACTATATGAATGTGGTGTCTATAATGGAGCATATTATATAAATATAAATGGCAATACTACTCAAATTAGTAGTCCAGTTGATATGGAAAAATGGACTCTTATGAATTCTATTGCTCCATATGCCTATAAAGGTTATGTAAAAATTACTAATTCTTATATAGTTGGTGATATTGTATGTAAAGTTCAAGCCGAAAATGTGAATTTTTTTACTTGTAATACAAATAGTTTTATAGGTTATATACCATATGAGCAAGGCGATGCTACTGTAGAAAATACAAATTGGACTCAAATTAGTCCCGTATATCGCGGTTCTTTATATACGACATTCAACGATATATCAGGAGGATATAAAATAAACGATACTGTCTTATATGAGAACGGCTATTTCTATATTAAAACCGATGATACTAAATATGGAAAAACACCTTTAGAGGCAGAAAGCGGATGGACATTTTTCTTAAAAGAGTCTGTTCTTAGTAGTGTATTTTCAACTACTACAATATATTCACGGGGAAATATCGTTACATGGGAAGATGATGGAACAATCACACCTAAAATGTATTATTATAAGAAAGCAATAGACAGTGTAGGGTCTTGGAATTCCGATGATTGGGGTTCCTTTGGATTTAAACCAGTCACTTATTATGGTGACTGGAACCAAAATGGGTATTACAATATTGGTGATTTGGTGTTTGGCTCAGATGGTAATATGTATGAGTGTATTAATAATAAAGTAAAAAATGGTTTGGGGCCAGGTGAAGATATTGTCAATTGGCGAATATACAGATATGCTCTTTCCGCGAAAACATGGTCGCCATTTGATACATATAATAAAGGAGATTGTGTATTTTTAGGTAATGAAGTGGGGGAACAAACGGTATTACGTGCTTTAATAGATGGATTACAATCAGACGGATCTGATAATACTGATTTTCCCATATATACAAATCCTCCTACCAAATGGAAATATGTTGCTACAACTAATAAATTCGGTGTTGAATATTCGGTTAAAACATATCCTATACCTATTGCATGGTCTGTAGAAAATCCGTACGATAGAGGTGACATTGTATTTGATTCAAGTGGTAACAATTACTATGTTTCAATAGTTGATTCTAATTCTCTTCAACCTTCCCTAGATATAAGTGGTTATTCTTGGATACAAATGACAAATAACTTTAAAGATTTGAATGTGTGGGACGGGCCTATTTACAGAGGAATATGGGATTCAACACTGGCATATATTGAGAAGGATATTGTATTATATAACAATCATTTGTATTTATGTTTGACTAATAATTTTATAAGAGAACCGACAGACTCTAGTAGTTGGAAACCTATAAATATAATCTATGGTGGATTAGGTTCAGAAGGAACGGATTTTACCGGTGGTCCATATTCTATCGTTCAAAAAGACGTTAACGTGGGTAGATACTACGATATATATAATATATCATATTGGCCAGGTTATAGAAATGAAGAATATAATATTACCGGACCATCGTTGTGGATACAAACAGATCCTAGTGGTTCAGATAGAGGATGGTATAGTTTTATACAATTTGCCGATACGGGTTCGGCGGAATGGTCGGCAACTAATACATATAAAAATGGTGATATTATATTTTATAATGGCAGGTTATTTTATTCTACAATAGATAATAATAATAATTACGAACCGCTCGAACATTTTAACACATTATGGGTAGAAATACCTGACGGACAGCCATTATTACAAAATGCGTGGTCTTCTGCTAATTTATATACATACGGAAATATTGTATTTGTAGATGGTTTGTATTATGTACTATCAACTGCTTATTCTTTGGGTGACAATCCAACTGGAACTTCTGGAATATGGACGGAAGTTCAACGAACTAATTTAAGTTATTGTGGATATATTGCGAATGCCGATACTTCTACTAAAACTGACGGTTACCCGTTATATGGTATAATTCTTGGAAAATACGATTATTTGTATATAAATATTCCTGGATCAAATTATTTTTTACCACTTGTGAATTCGTTCTTAAAACCAACAATAAATGTATCTGGTGATACATTAAGTCCTGGCGATTTTATAATTCATAACGGCATTCTATATAATAATGATACTATTGGTTACGTTACTTTAACAAATGCTTCACCTGAACTAAATGGTGCTACGCCGATATTATCAGGATTGGTACCCATAACTTCTGGAAAAGGGTCTTCTACTATAATTTTATCAGGCGAAAACGGCACACATTATATACAAAAGACTTTTATAGAATGGAAACCTGTTTCAGGAACAGATGTGTCTGGATTTAATTGTATTGCGTATAATAAAATATGGGTAGCGGGTGGAATAAAGGGGGGTTTATATTGGTCTCCTAATGGAGATCAATGGACTGTAAGTGATTCTACAATTAATTTGACTAAAGTAAACGCGGTTTGTTCTGACATAAGCGGCGATACGTGGTTTGCAGGTGGTATTGGTGCTACTGATTCTAGTGGTGCTACTGGTTTGTGTTTATATGTAAGTTACGATGGAGGGCGTACTTGGACTGGAGAAACCAGTGATTTGACTACATGTTATACGATTGTTTTTTATAAGAATAGTTGGATTTTCGGAGGACAAGGGACTCATAATTTAATATACTGTGATAATAATGTAATCTATTGGTCAAATGTTTCTATACAGCAAGGTCCCTCTACAATTAAAACCATTTGTACCGATGGTTCGGGTAATTGGTTAGTTGGGGGAACATCATCTGGTAGCAATGCCACTATGATACGACTCACCACTGGTTTGACAACTTTTAATCCAACTGTCAAAACAGACGTCTCAAGTTTTAAAATCTTATTTCCTAACGGTACAAATCATTGTAAGTCTATACAATATGATCTAGTTAATAAGAAATTTATTATTATTGGTGATGCAGGCTTAGAATCACGTTATGGAAGTGTTGTTATTGGAAGCACAAATGTCATAACAAAAACATTTACATATAGTTCAGAAGATAAAATCATTGGAAATCTTGTTGTTTCTAGCGATAAAAATATACCATATTTGGCATTATCTGAAACTTACGGTTTGATATATAGTTGGGATTTTGAGAGCGGCAATGATTCAGATATAAGTAGTAATTTACTTATTAAAAACTTGTCCGCAACAAATAACACCGATTCAATATTTTGGTCAAGTAGTTCCACACTGCCAGAAACTGGCAAGGCTACTGTTTTTAATATGGGACCAAATACTACATCAAATGTAGCGTTAGATATTATTTATCCACCCGGTACGCGAACTAGTGGAGGTGTAGATACATTATCGGATATTACAGGTTTTAATGTAACAGGTTTAACTAGTACAGGATTCACTCTTATTTGGACAGGTGGCAGTTCGTATAAATCGCAATATACTGTGGGCATTTCTCCTTCAAATGGAACTTCAAATATTATATCATCGTCCAGAGCAACTTTTAGTAATCTTAATTCATATACAAACTACACTGTTACGGTAAGTTGCACAGATTCTTTAATAAGCAAGAGTGCACAGTATAATGTAAAAACTTTACTAACATCCATTACATTCGTAAACGTTACAAATGTAACCGCGAATAGTTTCACTGTGAATTGGACTGGTGGTAGCACAAATGCAAGTTTTTATACTATTAAATTGAATGATATTGAACAAATGTCACCTGTTATAACAAATGGTAACAGAATATCTTTTACAGGACTTATGGATGATACTGATTATATAGTTGATATAACTTGTACAAATCCAGATGTACCGTCTAATACTAGTAATATTAATTATACGGTACGAACATTAAGTTTGCCATTGCCAATCTGTCTTTTAAGTGGAACTAAAGTTCTTACTCCAAATGGATGGGAATCCATAGAAGATATTTCCGTTGGGAAATATGTATACAATCATAACTTAAAACCTGTGAAAATATTAAAAACACACAAATGGGATATACAATGGGGTACTAAAATTTTTGGAGAAACTGTATATAAAATTAAGAAAGGTGAATATGGTTCAACTGAAGATATTTATATTTCGGCTTTTCATAAAATTTTAGTTAACAATTTTGAAATGGTTGAAGCATATCAGTTGGGTCTTCCAAAAGCAACGAAAAATGAAATTGCACCCCGTGGCACTTATACACTGTGTCATATACATTTGGAGGACTATTTTGAAAACAACTTTATTATTGGCGGAAATTGTATTGTTGAAAGTTGGGATGGTAATTTGATTACGACTTCTAGAGCAAATACTAATAATATTAAACATACGAATATCATACAACAATATGGATTAGAAGATTATAATCTAAATCTAACACTATAAAAAATTATTACCGGTCAGTATCAAATTTAGTTGCCTTTAAGGGTAACTAAATTTGTACGACCTCTGCCATGAAAGTACTTCATGGTACCTGATTTACAGAAATGATATAAGTTAAGCGCATTTGAATGCGCTTAACTTTTGTATTCACCGATACTTTTACAGCAGAGGTCGTGTGCTTCATAAAAAGTCTATTATTAAATTAGGCTTTACAGTTTACATGTCGGTATCAAATTTAGGTGTCCCGCAAGGAGCCTAAATTTGATACCGGCATCTACCATGAAGTACCGAAGTTAATTGCCCCCCAAAAAGAGGGGGGAGCAATTAACTTCGGTACTTCATGGTAGAGAAACATGTCAACATATATAAAAAGTAAAATAGATGCTTTATTTATAAATATTTTTAATTTTAATCCTATTTATAATACAACTAAAGAAAAGACAAAAATAGTACATAAACCTTTTTTTGGAAAAAGGCCAATTGTAACATCTGTGCCATATATGTATGAAGAAACTATGGCTAAAAACATGAATAATAAATAGAAATGGGTCAAATACAGACAGTTCCATCACTTACACAAGAACCATCCTTTTTATGTAAAATTTCAGGTGTTGGTTGTCCGTCCCAAACGACTCCCGGAAATACATATATTCAAAGTGTTCCCCAAGTAACTGACCCGTCTATTAATAAAAATACACGTCTTCCTAATTTATATGTAACACAGACCTTTACAAATACAATAAAACCTGTTGCAAAACCCGCTTCCACCACTTCCACGAACGTGGCAACTCCCATTGTAGGAGGGGCGCGTAATAAAACTAAACGTGGAAAAAGGGAAAGCAAAAGTGGACGCAAAAGTGGAAGCAAAAGTGGAAGCAAAAAGCAGAAACGATGGTAGCAATAATAAAAGCCGTTCTGGTCATTCAAGATAACCATGTTTTTACATATGTCCCATCCGCATCAAATTTCTTTTGTTGCACTTCCGGATTTATTGTTCTAAAAGGTGGTGTTCCGAAGGGTGTCACTGATGCCACGGAACACCAGTTTCCAAAATTCTGCGCAAAATCATAATCTACAAGATTCTGTGCAAACCATTGCTCACCCCATCTCCAGTATATTTTTAAATGTTTAGTAAGGTATGTCGCCGCCGTCATTCTAGCCCGATTGTGAATATAACCTGTTTCCTTTAATTGTTTCATGGCCGCATCCACAAAATCAACCCCCGTTTCGCCGTTTTTCCAGGCATCAAATTGTTTTTTATCCGTCGACCATCCTGTTGGCGGAGTTTTTTGAAAATCGTATGGACTAGTTCCATAAATTTGTTCAAAGTAATAACAAATATGACCATAAAAGTCACGCCAATAAAGTTGACGGCGAAATTCAACATCCGTATTTGCGTAATAGACTTGGCGAATACTAACTGTTCCAAAATGGTTGTGTGCAGACAGGTTTGACGTGGGTATAGATGGAATATCCCGCGTTTTTGGATAATCCGTGGGGGTTTGTTTTAATAATTTCTTGGCTTCTTTAGTGCCACCACGTACATGAATATTTTTATTATTGGGGGATTTAGGAAGGGTTGTTGATAAGGTAGATTTTAAAAGTATGTCTGTAAAATCTATTTGATGCTTCGGCTGATTCACAGGTATCTTTCTAGCACTTTCATAAAATGGAGTGAATTTCTGATACGGTTTTCCTGATTTATTCAATACTGTACCTGGATTCGTAAGATATACGTCTTCAGACACAATGTACTCTATGTCGTTGTTTTTACAAAAGTCCTTAGTTTCTTCTGCCCGCTGTTTTGCAAACGGTGTATAATCCTTATTTTCTGAAATGGCTATTATTTTGTAATGTTTTAAAAGATTTTTAAGCGCGGTTTGCTGTGTTGATTTCATAATAGTTAGTTTTCCATGAAGTTGTTCCGTAAGGTCTTCTAAAGAGGCTATCATAAACTGGATACTATTTTCTGAACGAAATGGGTTTTTGGATCCAACCTGTTCAGGTGTAAAAATAAAGAGCGGGAGTAATTTTAATTCAGACTCTTTGGCTTTATTGATGGCGTTAATAAAACCAATATTATCTTCTGTGCGAAGGTCGCGGTGAAAAATATGTATGACAACTGATTTCATATATAACTATTAATATTTATATATAAAATATAGACCTCTGGCTTTATTATGAATTATTTGTTTGTTTTTCTATAATTCTTCCCAAAAATACTGATAAATCTTTCATAATCATATTATTATCGGCAAAATATACATACGATTCCATTGCGTAATAGAGATTTTTGGCAAACAATATACAATTTACGTCGTTTGGTATTGCCCTTTTATATATATCAATAAACGCCTTTTCTGCATCCTTTTTTACCCAGGCATTAAATTTGTAACCCCAATTTTCACGTAATAAATCCTCCAAATCTGATAAAATCTGTTCGGATACCATTGTTATATACTAAAATGGCTGTGTTTATGTTTAAGTGATTTAGATAGTTGCGGTGTTTCCTTTATATGAAATATATATACTTAATAGAGTAAATGATACCCGGTAAACTTAGCCTTAAGGCTATAGAAATATTAAAACATGGAGCGTGTACAGATGCTATTCACGACTTCTCACACAAAATGGCTTTCAATAAAAACGGGATTCATGATGATAATAAAGCGGGTTTGCCGGAACTTAAAAAGGGGCTAACCGTTATTCCTGATCGGAATATACCCACTGGCGATGATAGCAAGGGAGCCGATAAATGGAAAGATGAAAATGAATTTATACAGGCTATATTTGGTTCTGACGAATCGGTATTAAATGCTTGGGCAAATGTTGATAAGCCGTATATGTTTCGCTTTGTGCAAAATATTAGAGAAGGGATTAACGATGACAATAATTTTGTAAAAAATTTACAAGTTGTGAATAGTGCCGAAGGTACCATTGATTATGATGTAAAATTATTACACAAAAATCGCGAAGATGCCGACCCACTTTTTGACGCAAAAATTTTTAAAAATATAATGACATTGGACGATTATGCTACTTTTTTTGAAGAAGAGGGTTCCAAAAATGTAACTTTAAATATATTGACGGATGCCCAATGTGTTGATATTGTACAACTCATACGGGAGGCTAAACAAGAGAAAGGAGGGGCTAAAATTAAAATTAATAAAATTATCAATAGAGAGGTTTTTAATGATCCTGCAACAAAAAGATATAAAACGACGCGTGAAGATTCTGGAGATTTAATGGAGGATTTTTTATGGGATACGGAGCAAAATGATATCATGTATCCTGCTAATGACCCTACAAACATAATATCTGAACCTGGTACAATTCATCGCAATAAATTTTTTTCCAAATTTAATTTTAGGCTTGGCCCTCTTTTACGCACTTCTGACGACGATTTTATCAGTAAACCGGCGGTAAATTTAACCGTTACAAATCCTGAAGATACTACTTGGAAAATAGAGAAAAACAATCCTAATAAACAAAACACCATCTTAAATTGTGTAAAACGGATTGTGGAGCGTTTTGGAAAAAAGGGGACAAATCCTTGCGAAATTTCTGCTGAATTTCAATGTAAACGTTCTGGTGATTGGTTACAGGCGCTGTCGTGTCTGGATACAAGCAGAAGTTATATATCTGCTAAATCTGGCGAAGATGTTAGTTGCAATGGACAGGCAATAACATTGGTGACACTTGATAGAGTTCTTCTTGCGTATGCTTTATTTATGGGGTTAGATGTAATTTATACATGGATTCAGAACGATAGCGATGAAGAAGATGATATTGTTGAAGGGGAAGAAGACGGAGATGAAGATGAAGAGGGGGCAATTAGCGCAGTAAGCGCTACAGGAAGACCACGCATTATATTATATTTTAAACGCCAAAGAACCATTGATTATAATAAAAAGGCAACAGAATTGTACAAAATTTTAGTTGATAAAAAAATAGGCAAAGTTACAGAAATCAATGAATACATTGAAAAATATAATGGATGGCTAGATTCAATACAAACACGTGTTATAAATGAAATCAATAATTTAACTGTTTCTCTGAAAATGGATGCCGATTTAAAACGCCTACATCCAAAGAACTGTGAATTACTTCTACAGGCTTATTGGAGATATACCGCCATTGACTATAATAATGCAAAATTAGATGGATCTAAAATGAATGACGCTTTTACAAATGTTGACAGATTTAATAAGGAGTTTAATAAAAATAAAAATGATGAAAATGCTAAACTTTTAATTGGTGCTATAAATGATTTATCTAGTCAAATTGATACTTTTAACAATTGTATGCGCAATTTTAGCGACGAAAATAGTATTATCAACGCAAATTCCTCTTATCTTGCGTTACCACATTATAGACAAATGATTGAATTATTGGTTGAAAGGGAAACACGTAGTACGGCCGAACTTGTTAAATTAAAATTAATTGAAACTCTTGGACGCTTACACACGTCTCCTTTTGGTCTGACAGAAAATATGTTTAACACGATGATAGAAAATTTGGAATATTATTATAATAAGATGACTAGTGTGGGAAAAAATTTACCGATAATGCTTTCGTTTATTAACCATGCAAAGTTTTTACAAGGTGAAAAGAGTAAGACTATAAAAGAACAGTCGGCTGAAATAGCTTTAGCAACTGTGAAAGATGAAATAGAGAAAGCAAAAAAAATGGAGATCGTTGCAATTAGTACCCCTGAAGAGAAGGAGAAGAGTCTTGAAAATATTATAGAGACAAAGGCGGAATTTTTGAATACAATAAATACAAACAAAAAATTAGGCGCAAAAAAATACAAAGAACTAGTGGGAAAATTATCTACAAATATTGATTCATATATGAATATAATACCCGAAGGTTATGATCACGATATGTTTGAGGAAATGAAGGAGATTATTAAAGATGTTGGTTCGGAGATGACTGATGAAAATATTGAAACTATGAAATATATGTTAGCAGAAGATGCTTATGTAGATTCTATTGAATATAAACTACAGTCTATTCGTGATAAAAAAGAAGAAAAACGGAAACAATTAAGAGCCTATCAGGAATATAAGGATAATAAAAATATATATGTGGCTCTTTCAGAATTAAGACATTTGAGTGTATTGTTAAAGGAACTAGAAGAAATCGCAAAAGACATTGCTAATGGGAAAAATATGGATTTATTTGAAAGAAAATATTCTGAAAAATTATATAATAGCACCGATGCGTTTGATACAATGTTTAGTGCCGAATGGAGACTTGAAGTGGACGACAATGTATTAAATAACGATACGTCGTCTTTGCGTATTTTACAAAATAAAATTACAGAAAGCGCATTATCAGATGAAGTAAAAGCGGAAATGCAGAAATATTTAGCCGATTCTTTAGATTGTGCAGAAAATTTTGCTAACGAAACGAAAATTGTAAAAAAAAGAGTGACATCCGAATTGAATGAGTTGGCTGAAACTGTTAAAGAAATTCGGAATTTAGAAAAACCAGAAAAAACTATGACTTTGAAAACAGTTGTTAAAACAATTTTAGATCCAGAAACATATTTGAATATGATTGGGTGGTCTATGCGTTATTTACAATCTGGGAAATTATTCGGCATTTCTAGTGAAGAAAAACAAGAAGAGCAACTATTAAAGGCAAGAGAAACTATACGATATGATGATACAAATACTTTTGTAACGTTTTTTATGAAGGGTACACAAAAATTGGCCTTCAATAAACCCCATACAAAAAATAACAAATGGACAGAATATGATGTAATTGTTAGATATCGTGATTTTATTGAAGATATTTGTTTTGGTGGCGGAGATGTCAAGCCATTTTATACGCGCGATGGAACAGATTATGAATTATGTAATATGATACAAGAAAATATGGACAATGAACAATATAACGACACAAAAAAATACAAAGCTTTTGTTACAAAAGGTGGTGTAGAATTACCTTTTAATAAACCCGCTACCAATGATAATATGTGGTCTGAAAAAGATATACTTGAAACATATCGCACATATGTTGAAGCGGAATGTTCTAAAAGAATTAAGCCATATTGTGTTAATGACAAACAAACATGTGATTTTTGTGGTATTTTAAATATGAATTCTATGAACAAAAAGGGTGGGGGCAATGATGATGGTGGTGCCGATGGTGCCGATGGTGCTGACTATAGTACCCAATTCTTCGTCGTAATGTTTTTAAAACAACTATACACAACTCTCAATAATTTTGAGACAGGTATGGACTGTAATTATATATTATGTGAAACTGTTGTAAAACTTGCTATTGCCTTTTGCGGAGATAGTATGAATATGACGAATGTTGAAGCAATGTTTTATAACTATTTGGCCAACGGCGATTGGCTAAAAAATGATGCTTCTAAATTTATGAAAAATATGAATTTTGCTAGTAATGTCAGTGATTTTGCTAGAGGAGAGGCTTTGGAAACTATGAATCTATTGTATGCTAAAAATCCTATACCAAGTTTGAACTCTGTACAACCAGTTTTACCTGAAAATGCCGTTAAAATTTATACAACTCTTGAAAATTCATTGAAAGGACGATTATTACACGAACGCATAAAATTCATGAGTGAAATTCTTTATGATATAATTAAAACGAACGACGGCGATATAATAAGTACCCAAAAATATAAACTTAAAGGGAAATATGATGCCAAAGAAAATTATCGTGTATATAAGAGTCTTTCAGGGGAAAAAAGAGAACAAGCATTTCCTAAATTACCCTTACATATTCAGAATCATTTGCGAAAAATACAACAGAGTAATCAACGTTATACATTTAAAAGGGGTAATTTTAAACCAAATACGATAAACAGACGCACAGTTATAGAAGCAATTGGTGGGCGTAAATCTAAAGTGTATAAAAGAGTTACAAGACGTAAATCGTGGTTTTAGACCCATTTAAAATTTTCCATATTCCGGTCAGTACCAAATTTAGTTGCCTTTAAAGGCAACTAAATTTGGTACTTTTCGCTAATTTGTTTAATGTTATTAATATAAATTGAATTCACAGTTATATTCAATTTATATTTAAAATATGGAAAAATTTGGTGAAGAAAAAATACAGTTAGCAATGGAGAGACTTGCAAAGATTAATCATTTTACTAATTATGCTAATACTAAACTACAGAATTTAAAGAATGATGTTTCATTTATAGTTGGAACTGGGTTTAATGTAGCGAAAACAGGATTATTATCCGCTTGGACAAAATTTAAAAAAATAATTCATAATCCACCTATTGTCAGTGATACTGCAAATCCCGAAGAGCGCCCGGTTGAGTATTTTGGTAATTTGGCAGAGTGTTCTGACAAAATTTCAAATAGGTGTTGTAAAAAATCGGTTGATTGTAGTGGTAATATGGTGAAGTGTTCTGACGCAAATTCAAATGAGTCTTGTGAAAAATCGGTTGATTGTAGTGGTAATATGGTGGAGTGTTCTGACGCAAATTCAAATGAGTCTTGTGAAAAATCGGTTGATTGTAGTGGTAATATGATAGAGCAGTATCAATTTTAGTTGCCCTTAAAGGCAACTAAAATTGTACGACCTCTGCTACACCCGATACTGACCGGTAAATGAGTTTTCTACGATTGAGTTTTCATTTTAACATACATTTTAATAATATCTAGTGATACATTTCCATTATTATATTCGGATGTTGAAATTATAATATCCGCAAATTTTTTGGTCGGTTCTATAAAATTTACATATGCAGGTTTAACATTTGTTTGATATAATTTTAATGTTTGTTCATATGAAATCTGTCTTTCTTTATAATCGCGAATCAGTCGTCTTGCTAAACAAATATCTGGATCAAGCCATGTAAAAATTTTAAGATCAAATAAATTGCGCAAACCCTCTTTCTGTAAAACAAAAAGACCTTCAACTATTACGACTTTTGTTCGTTTTCCATCTATTGTTCTTAATAAAGATACATCTGGATTACGTTGATGTGTTATAAAATCGTATGTTGGAATATTAATGGTTTCGCCGTTTTTTAACATCATAATATGATTTTCTAATAAATCTAAATCCAATGAATCCGGTCTATCCCAATTATAATCATCCGGTGCTTTTTGCCCATTTGGATATGGTTTATAATAATTATCGCAGGAAATTATTTCTATGTTATCTAACTCTGAATTAGATAAATCGTTTTTTATGATATTGGATAAATGGGTTTTACCACAACCCGAAGCACCCGATATACCTATTATAAAAAGGGCCTTTGGTTGTGAAACCATCTGTATGGTGTAAGTATTAGTTTTTTTTGTATTGTTCGCGTTTGTTTGCTACATTTGTTTGCGACGTTTATTTTACAGTGTTATAGGCATTTCCACAAGAGTAATTTTATCAAGATTACATTCTTGTTTAGATTGAACCGAAATAAATCCCTTTGTTTTATTAAATATACAAGGTCGTTTCAAATTATGTAGTCGGGATCCATTTGTAATAGTCCTTTTCCAAATATTCCAGAGTTCTATAAATGACGGTTTTTCCAAAGATTCCACATACTGTTCAATCATATTCATTTCATCAAGAAATTGTGTTTCTTGTTGTGAGTGTTTTTTATCTCCGATAACAAATTTGCGATATTGTTCATATGCGCCACGCCAACCAAGTTGTTTTTGATACATATACGAATATTCGTGTAAGGCATTCACAGTTTCTAAAAGTTGAGTTTCACCATGATTACACCATGGAAAGGTGTCTTTGAAAATTAAATCAAACATCTATTCTGTTTTTAAATCAGATTTTATATTAATATCGTTGTTCATTTTTTTTATAGAAAAGTCTATTATTTCATGACATAGCATATTATTACGTACTGTGTTTCGTTGTTCAGAAGTTGTTAAAGTTTCTAACCATAATTCAACTATGGGGTTTAGTTTGGGATCTCCTACCATAATAAATCCAAATGCACTGATATATGCGTTCATGGTCCAAGCATTTGTTTCCACGCTTACAATGGCTAAAGGTGAATATGGGCTTTCTACCGGATATGTAAGAATGGAACAAGTACATGTCTCTGGATATGATTTTTTGATAAGGTTTTTCAAAATATCATAGTGGTCTAACAAATCATTAAAATCGTATGTTTGCATTTATTAATTTTATATTTATAAAATGGCTTTATTACCGGTCAGTATCAAATTTAGTTGCCCTTTAAAGGCAACTAAATTTGTACGGCAGTATTACTCTGCTATGAAAGTATCAGTCATTAGACTAATTACATTTGTGCGTTACATGTTTTCTGGGTCGTTCTGTCATTTCTATTTCACTTGTAAGTATTTCGTCTTTGATCCGTTCAATATCATTGTGTTTTAGTAAACGTTGAGTTCGTTTTGCTCTCATATCAATTTGTTCTTTCAATTCGCATGTTTTCTTTTTCATAGATGATATAATCCGATTTTCTGATTGTATAATGTCTAATTCTTTCTGTAATATTTGTTGAGCCAACATTTCTTTGTGTTTCAGAGCCTCTAAATCAGAGTCTTGGATTTGATGTGCAAGTCTTTCTGTAGATGAAAGTGTATCTAATTTGGCTGTATTTGCGTTTGCGCTTGCAAATTTTTGTTGTTCGTATTTGTTTGCCAATGTTAGTAGTTGAATATCTCTATTTGATAACGTTTGTTGTGTTTCATTATTTTTGACTTGTTTATTTAGTTCTGTAAAGTCAAACATATTATTCAATTGTATTTGTTTACTATGCTTTTTTATGTCGTATTTCACATTTTCAAAATTCTGATTATTGTTATATCGTGTCTGTCCATTTTGTTCACGTGTTTCTTTTTTTTCAGATTCTGCATCTTCGTTTATTTCTGCAATTAAATTTTGAATTTCTTTATTTAAAACACGCTTTTCATCTTGCACGGTCTTAATTACACTATATGATGAATCGTGAAGTGATTCGCGAATAGTATTTGTTGTATTTAAAGTCGTTAAATTGGAATCGGCTTTGCACTTTTCTAATTGAGTATCTAAATTATGTTGAGTGTTTGCAATGGCAGTTTTTATATTATTATGGTTTTCCTGATGCCGTATTTGGGTATTGTTAAAATCCCGTTCTAAAGAATTTATTAAATTTAGTGTAAGGCCTTGATTTGTTTGATTTATTAAGGTATTTGTATTGTAAATATCTCTAGATAGATTGTTCAAGGATTGGTTCGTTTTATTTGATATCTGGCTTATATAAGAATACATCTAAATGTGTATTGAAGTGATTTCGGGTATTTAAACCTGATTTTATTGTGGTTTAACGAGTCCGTATGGTTATTCTTAAGGGCAACTAAATTTGATACTGGTCGGTATTTGAAAAGTTATTTGAAATATATACAATATTATTTCAAATAAAATTATTATTAACCTTGTACTATGAAATACCGAAGTTAATTGCTCTGCAAAAAGAGGGGGGGCTATTAACTTCGGTACTTTCATAGCAGAGGTCGTACTAATTTAGTTGTCTTTAAGGGCAACTAATTTTGATACTGACCGGTATTATAATTTAACGACGACCTGGACTGCCCCCACGTCCTCCGTCGTGGTGGTGATGATCCCAACCATCCCGTCGCCTTAAACGAGCCCAGAGAAGTTCGTCTTTGAGCCTAGATGTCTCATTGTCTTTGATTAAGAGATCCGTGACCGTGGCACGTTCATCCACTTTCTCCTTGATTTCACAACAGCATTCGGCCATCTTGGATAATATACGAGATTCAGAACGCGCCTGTTCCAACTCTGCACGCCCCAACTGAAGAGACAAAAGTTCCTTGTTCTTGAAAGCCTCCATTTCAGAAGAGGAAATTCTGTGTGCAAGACGCTCTGTACTTGCTAGAGTGTCCTGACGAGCATTGGAGGCATTTTGGGCTGCAAATAAAAGGTTATCGGATTTGACTTGAAGAGCCTGTATCTGAATATCTTTTGCGGCCAGAGCATTTGCCGTGCCTGTTAGTTGGATATCTTTGCTTACATTTGAGAAGTTAAGGTTGCTATTGAGAGTGATATCAGAAGCCTCTTTAGAAATAAGATCTCTCACGGTTGCAAAGTTACTGGAATTCTGAATACGACCCTCAGAAGACTGCTCATAAGTGGTGGCACGACCCTCTGCAGAGTTGCGCTCTACGGAAGCCAGGGTGGACGCAATGTTGTCGGATAGAGTGGTCTTTGCATCACTAATGCTATTCTGGACTAAAGACCTGGAGTCGGCAATAGCCATGCGTACATCCCCTGCAGTCTGAACGGTGACCATGCGACCATCACCACCATTGCGTTCCACGCGGGTGCTTACATCGGCACCTACACGGTCAATGGAAGACCTGGTATCATGGCCATTGCGCTCAACGGCCATTCGTGTATCATTTCCATTGCGCTCAACGGCGGTTAGGATGTTGAGACTCTGGCGTTCTGCACCGGCAAGAACCGCGGTGCCGGTTTGGAGAACATCTTTGGAAACACCAGATATGTTTTGGTCAGAGGTAGCAAAACCGTCTGACAGTTTATTAAGTAAAAGTATTTCACTGGTGTTGGGGTAGGAATCATAGGGGTAGCAGGGTTGTACAAGCATCTGGTAAGGGTTAGAAGCAGGCGCGGCCATCTTTTTATACTTCTATATGCGGTTTTTTTCGGGACTTGCCCCCATATAAAATATGGTAATACGGGTCGTTTTCCACACGTTTATATGAACCGTAAATCTTCGTTTGTTTCTGTTTTCTATCTGGAGTATAGAAAATGTATACCCCGTCTATTATTACGCATGTAGTCAGTAGCGCTTTTATACTCTTTGCAGTACTTGTAACTGTTGTTTCATATGATAAAATTCTAAAACTTGATATATGGAGTATAATAATATTATTGTTGCTCTATGCCTTGGTTATAGGGGTACATGCAATTAGCCACCTTGGTTTAGAAAAGGAATATAAATATTTACTTTATACCGGTACAGATAAAAAATAGAAAAAATTGAAATCATTTAATAATAATGTAAATTATGAGTCGCCATTCAAGTAAAATGGCATATTCTATTTCTCAACTCAAAACTCAGGACTATGCGTCTGTAAAAGACATCTTTCGTGAGACATTTCTACAAGAGGGTGTTCCCATAGATACTTTGGGCTACAGATGGCGGAATCGGTCTCTTTCTAATAGTTTTGGCGTTTATACATATGCAGGTGACCTTATTGGGTTTGCTATTGTATCAGATGGTAGTCATTTCCAGGAACAAAAACAGAAAAAGACCACTACGAAACCTGACAAATCTGTGCCAAGCCGTTATTTATCTCTGTTGGCTCTTCATCCAAGTTTCAGAGGAACAAATATTGGGAGTCAGCTTCTGATTTTGTTATTACAAAAAACCATTCGTGACGGAAAAAGTCTGTGTCTCTATCCATTGGATAATGAACGACTAAAAGAATGGTATAAACGATATGGATTTTATGAGTCTGTAAAGGAATACTATAACTTTCATTTTCACTATACCCGAAAACAAGCAAAATATTTGGACAAAATACAGACGAATGGTCGACACTGTCTAATAAAATAAATCACATTATATAGATGCGTAGATTCACTTTAAAAAAACGCATTTTCAAACGAAATAAGAGTTATCGTTTGAAAAGGAAGTTGGGTGGTTCTTCTGGACACAATATTGGTATTCTTCCGTCCAGTTTTTGTTCTGTAGCCCCCGATTACCTTCCTGTACAGCCTACAGAACCGTTGATTGCCGATAGTGCACCCTTTCCAAAACCATGGGTAAACGTGAATTCAAACATTCTTTTTGTTGCTTTAGTTATTTCACAAGATTCTGCATTGGGAGAAAAAATTACAGAAATCAACACTATTCGTAACATTGCTTACTTTGAGCCAACTGGGAACGCTCTAAATCAACCCCATATAAGTTTGTTGAATGTATATATTCCGGAACTGGAGTCCGATGCACTTCACTCCATTTTGAATTCAAATAAGGGGTTTGAACATATTGCATATAAAATAAAGGAACTTGTTAAAACCTATATAATTAAACCTCCCTACAATAGTGTTTTACGTTCAACAAATAATAAATATGAACATTTTGGGAATTTTGTGGTGAAGAAATATACAGATAATACACGTGGTGATTTTAGTCGGTTTTTGAATGAATATTATACTCCCTTTAAAACGGAGTTTGTAGCGTTTTTAAGCGCCCTGTTACATGGCGCGTCGTTGTCTGTTTCATCTTGTTATCCTGCTTATTTTCCTAAACATAAACCCGTTCAGGTATTTCGTCATTATTCGGTTAATAAATCTTCGCCGATTAAGTCGTCTGATTTTGCTATTTCTAAATATTTTGAAGATGATTTGAAACCGCACATTTCATTATACAAATCGTCATATGAAGAAGATAGAAACGATTTTATAGAGGGGCTTAAAAAAAGGGATTTGGAGGTTTTGAATGAGGTTGAATTATCTCCCCACGTTATCTCATCTGTATATATTTCTTATAATGGATTTTGGATTAATATACCGACGTTGAATTCATATTAGAAAACGGAAACTGGCTTAGGGATAAAGACATGTATAAAAAATGTGATAAAATTGAAATCATTTTATACAAAGTTTAGTTATGCCGATTTATTTACACATTATTATGACTAAAGAAGTTATAATGTCAAATCCGTTTGATAAACTCCCTCTTGACGTGATTCACTATAAAATACTACCACTTCTTCAGTATGAATCGCGAATTGCACTGAACATGACTGTACTAAAACCATATGAACGCAAGGGTACCCCTCTTGCCGACAATACCAATATGAAGTTTCGCCTAATACAGGCTATTACACACGTTAGACGTTTACTTTGTAGTGTAGAGTCTGAAACACGAATAGACAATCGCATTAAGACTATAATTGAAATGGTCAGCGCTCTTCGTAAGCATATTGTTCTATTTGAACACATGTCAAACTTTAGAACTATATGTCTTCATAAGTTGCGTACTTTTAGCAGTCCAACGGAATATGAAAATTTGGAAGCGGACCCCATTTTAAAAAATACACTTTTGACTGAAACAACGTCCCTTCTTTATGACATTGAGAATAACTATCCATTCAAATATAATATTAGTGAGGTTATACCAGGGAAAACATCTTTTATTAACGGGGCAAGTCCTCACCACGTTGTGATTTCAGAGAACTCTACATATGATGTTTCACTCTTCCCTACATACCAGGGTTCAAACAACGATGATGAAAACCGGAGTTATGATAGCGATGTTGACTACGAAGACTATTATAACGACGATGAAGTGCAGAACTATTATAACGACGGTGAAGAGCAGGACTATTATAGCGACGATGAAGTGGGCTATTTTGATTAGACCGGTGAAGATTTAAAAAATAAACACATTTGATGCGCTTATTTTTTAACGTTTCCGGTATTTTCATAGAAGAGATCGTAAAAATTTAGTTGCCTTTAAGAGTGATTAAATTTTTTTCTGACCTGTATTTTTAAATCTTTATATATATTAATGCCCTATACACAGACAAGAAGAGTGAAAATACGAAATTTGGAACCTGTTAAAATTTATAACTCTACGCGTAAAAATTTTAAATTACCTTCCAAAAAACCATATAATAAAAATCGCGGTAAATATGGTGTTATTTATGGTTTTCAAAAATCAACTGACAAATATATTGTTAATGTTGGAAAAAATCGCGGTGTTGCTGTTAATAAAAATAATGTGGAATTTTTAGACTCTGCAAATTTTACATCAACACCTTGTGAATCATGTGGCAGAAAACCACATGAACACACAGAAGAGGAAATGCTTTCCGAAATGGGAAAAGTTGTAAAAGGTAGAAATATGAGTGAAGAATTATATGTACCACAAGATGATTTTAAAATTACACCGAAAAATAATGGCTTACTATATACTTATGGTCTTGCGACTTGCACCGCGTTAGGATTTAATTTAGGTAATAATCAATTTTTGACACACATAAGTGCGGGTACAAATGTTGATACTATTATTGAAGCAGTTCTTTCCTCAAATAAGAAACCTACGAACGTTGAAATATGGTCAGGAGTAGGCGATGACGCAAAAGCGGATATTCTCTTAAATAATCCCAGTGGGCGTTCATTGAAGAAAGTTTATACAATTACAGATGCTCTTGGAATAAAAAGAACTGATATAAAAGTACACAATGTGTGCTATGCCGAAATAGTTCCTTAGTTTGCTTTTGTTTTTATCTATAAAAATATTATTAAATAATAAAGAATGGGTAAAAAATCTAATCTTTATTTTTTTCTTGGTATATTTATACTAATCCTATACATTGTTTATATATTTGTAAAAATGTATTATAGAAATCGCACTATAGATATAGTTATTTCCAGATATGAAGAAGATCTGTCGTGGTTGAAAAATTTACCAATTAAATATTCTAATCTTTATATTTATAATAAAGGAACCCCGATAGATAATATTGATTTACCAAATGTACGTATATTTCAATTGCCAAATCTAGGTAGAGAATCACATACATATTTCTATCATGTTGTTAATAATTATTATGATTTGGCCGATATGACTTTTTTTCTACCTGGCTCAGTATGGGCGACAAAAGACAATCTAAACAATTTTTTCAAACGAAAAAAATTGTTCAAAATAATAGATTCTATCAAAACGGATTTTAAATCAACTATTACCGGTTCTAAAAATGAGGTTCTTATAAATAATATACAAGATTTCACTATTGATAGACACGAACTTACAAATGAAGAAAATAAGAAGAAAAATTCCGATAGTTCCCTAGAAAAAAGTAAATACAGACCCTTGAAAACATGGTTTACTAAACGCTTTCCAGGTGAAAAAATTACGTGTGTATCATATCACGGAACTATGGCTGCTACGCGCGAATCAATACATAAACGACCCATTGAATTTTATAAAATATTATTGGACGAACATTCTGTAAAAAATGCAGAAGTTGTACATTATTCGGAACGAACATGGCATAGTCTATTTTCAATAGACAAATGTTTGCAAGATGAATAATATACCGACCAGTATCAAATATAGTTGCCCTTAAAGGCAACTAAATATGTACGACCTCTGCTTCATGGTACGCTTTCATTTATAATTGGTATAAGTTCGGTACTGACTGGTATTTAGGTTTTTATATTAACTAATAATGATTATAAAAACTTATTTTTCTTACGTGAAACTAACATCTCCTTCGTCGTAGTCCATAAAATCCTCTGCCATATGGGTAACTTCTATAATATGGGCTATAATATGGGCTATAATATGGGCTATAATATGGGTTATAATATGGGCTATAATATGGATTAGAATAACGACTGTAATACGGGTCAGAATAATAGCCATTATAAGGATATGATGAGTCTGTTAATAGTGTATTTACCGCGGCGTCAAAAGCAGACATATTTATACTTATAATACAGATAATAATTTTGTTTTGTATGATTTAACATGGCGTACCGTGAAGTATCGGTCATTTTGTTTCCCTTAAACGCAACTAAAATCGTACGACCTTCGCTACTGTATTTTAAGTACATTGTCATTATATGATTTTATATCGATGAAATCTAAACATGATTATACCGGGTATAAATAAGATATTACGAAAATATTATTAACGATTCGTATTTACAGGGCGGTATCAAATTTAGTTGCCTTCTAGGGCAACTAAATTTGATACTGATCTCTGCTATGAAAGTTATTTGCTCCCCTTTTTTAGGGAGAAATTAACTTCGGTACTTCACAGCATATGTTCTGCTTCTTTTGGATTTTGTTTTTCTTCTAGTTTTATTATTTTTATTTGAACTAACTAATCTTGTAGTCCAATCTTTTCCCTCTAAAAAATCACGCATAACCCTACTAACAATTTTAGGGTCGCCATTTGGATTTTCTTGCTGTGTATTTAAAAAATCATAGGTATTTGACCATGAACTTACACCACAGTTCTTTTCTAAAATATGACATATTTTATTGTCATGCTTAAAAGTCAAAAGCGTATTGGCCATTTTTTTAATATTTGAAGGTATTATAGTTTTATTATAAAATACAGTTTCATATATAAGTTGTGACATATCGCGTCCTTTTAAACCACAATAAGTAAAAGAATTTGTAGTATTAATTGTAAGACCCTTGTAATTTATACAACTGAATCCGAAATCAATAATACGTGGCATTATATAACCTTCGGTATCACGAATATACATACAATTATCAGATTTAAAGTCGCGATGGTTAAATTCTAATTTTTTGTACAATTCTTCCAATATTGTGCTTATACACAAATAAGTGTGGGCAAGTTTTATACCAGTAATATGTTTCGGTTCGTTTTTCCAACCAATAATTAAATCGTCAATTGTTTTATGCATAAGTTCAGAAAATATATATCCAGTGCGTGTTTTTGTATTGTATGCTATATCGTATATTGTTGGAGCAAATGGTCCCTTCAAATGAAGAGAAGGATATCTTGAATTCTTTGTTGTTTCTGCTATTATAATTTGTATAATGGCCTCCATAATTACGCTTTCTATATCATCGTTAATTTCTTTAACAATACACACTTTATTTTCAGTTGTACATAAATAAACAACACCATATGTACCCGAACCTAGTTTTGTAGTCCGTGTATAAATACGCTGTGTATTATCCGGGCGTTCAATTGTATAGATTTCGGTGTTTTTATCGTATTCAATGTTTGACATTCTTTTCAAAAAATCTGTTGGTTTCACCGATTTTTTGTTTTTAGGATTAATCTCCCAATTTAAACCAAATTGGCGCAAATTAAACATCCCTATTTTTGTAAATGTTTTTTTGCTCTTTGTCTTTCTGATATTATTGAGAAGTGTTTTTGGCTAAGGATGTAGTTGCCATTTTGCATGGGGTACTTTTCTTGTTTTTGCGCATTGTTTTATTTTTGTTTCATCTAATCCCCATCCCTTTCTTGTTCGTAAGCCGATTCTGTTGAGTAATTTTTGCGTGGCATCTTTTATTCCAAACGATCTCATTCATGCATTAGCATTTTTAACATTGTTTTCCTAAGGGGGGTTTAATTTCTTTAGAAATCCTTACCGATCAGTTTCAAATTTAGTTGCCTTGTAGGGCAACTAAATTTGAACGACCTCTGCTATGAAAGTAGCGAAAGTTAATTGCCCCCTCTTTTTGGGAAGCAATTAACTTCGGTACTTCATGGTACTACATTTTGAACATATATTCTTTTTTTTCTTTTTAATAAAAATTTGAATACATAATGTTTTATTCTAATTTTTAAAACATTATGCCTTCTTATATATGTTCAAAATGTAGTAAAGAATTTACTACACAATCGGCATATGACCGACATCTAAAACGAATTCGCCCATGTATTCCAAATAATGTTACTGAACATATAGGGTCAGATCTAAAATTTGTTGATTTATTTTGTGGAATAGGCGGATTTCATTTAGCGTTAACTAGTTTGGGTGCACAATGTGTATTAGCATGTGACATTGATGATAAATGTAGGGATGTTTATAAAGAAAATTTCGGTTTAGAACCAAAAAAAGATATTTTAGAATTAAAGAGTGAAGATATTCCTCCATTTGATATTTTATGTGGGGGATTTCCTTGTCAGGCGTTTTCGCATGCAGGAAAACAAGGAGGATTGGACGATACACGTGGGACATTGTTTAGAGAAATTTGTCGTATTTTAAAGGATTGTCAGCCAAAATACTTTCTTTTAGAGAATGTTAAAAATCTAAAAGGTCACGATAGTGGGAAAACTATTCAGATTATCTATAAATCATTACATGAGGTTGGGTATACGACACATGGGAAACCTATACTGCTTAGTCCACATCATTTGGGGGTTCCCCAACACAGAGAACGTGTGTTTATTTTGGGAATTCGTAACGATTTATTAATGGGTTGTAATGGAACTCTTAAAGCGTTTCCTGATATAAAAGCATGTAAAACTGATATTACGTCTATTCTTGATTTGAAAAGCCCCATTATTAATTCTTTACGAATTTCTAAAACGGACGAATCTGTTTTAAATTTGTGGGACGAAGTCGTTCAACATTTCAAACAGATTTCATTAAAATTGCCTACTTTCCCCATTTGGTCGGATGATTGGGACTCCACGTATGAAATAAATAACATACCCACGTGGAAACAAAAATTTATTACCAATAATAGAGAGTTCTTTCGCGAACACAAACAGTTTCTTGAGTCATGGTTGCTTCGCGCTAGAGAAAATGCGGGGTTTGTTGGAGCAAAACGCAAATTTGAGTGGCAATGTGGAACTATGCAAAAAGACGATGGTATATGGAATCTGCTTTTCACTTTTAGACCATCAGGTATACGTGTAAAAAGGGCTAATTATTCACCCGCTTTAGTAGCAATGGCTCAGATTGTAAATGTTGGAAGTCAAAAAAGGAAACTTTCACCACGTGAAGTAGCACGTCTTCAAAGTTTTCCGGATTCTTTCAAAATTCATACATCGGCAAATGTGGCATATAAACAGTTTGGTAATTCAGTAAATGTTGCAGTTGTTAAACGGATGGCGGAATTCTTGATTAAGGAAATGGTTGTGGCATAAGGTCAAATACTTTATTTAGAATGGTTGTGGCATTCCACGAACTTGTGAGAGAACTGGTTTTTCCTTTATGATATACTCCATTATTAAATTTTACTTGCGTTTTCCCTATTTGTTTATCATTTATATACATATTTAGGTAAATTCCAACACTTTCAATGCGGGGAGTCCAAATAAGATCCGATTTTAAGCCACGAATATCATATATTATATGTGATGTACATTTAGTATTTACCAAGCATATCATATCTGCAGGTTTTTCGCCTGCAGTTACACGAAGCAAATCCTCCATAATAGCGATCTTTTTTTGAAGTGGTAAATTGTTATAATTAGCACTTACAATAGATGCTACAGCAGAACACGCTTCTTGGGATGCAGTGGTTTTTATTCTATCTGGCCATTTTGTTTCATCTGAACCGTATTTTGTGGTGAGTTCTGTTTTATATTTTTTTACTGCTTCATTTGCGATTTGATTAAATTGTTCAATATGACTGCTATTGCAACCGAATCTTTTACACGTGGGATTAGAAAGACATTTTTCAATGTCGCCATTTTTTTTTCGTTTCCCTTCGCATACACTCACACTCTTTTCTGTACCGTCTGCCATTACTAAAATCAAATCACCTGTACCGCCGTCACCATCATCTTGTGTTACATTTCGGATATTTACTATATTTGAAGTAGCGATTGGCTTTTCGCGAATATTTACAAATATTGTTGTGATTTTTGATGCCGATTTATTATTTGTTTGCGCTATATCTCTTATGATAGGGGCAAGTTGATCGTAATCGGTGTTTGTTAATCCCATACAACGAAGAAAATAGAGAGCCGTATAAATTTCATAACAATTGCCGGTATTCTTTTGTTTTGTAAAAGGGGTTAAAACCGTTCGTGCTATTGATAAAATGTGTGACATGTTTTGAAAAATTATCGGTTGTATATGATTTCAATTTTCTAAAATCCCTACTGACCGGTATTTAAAAATTTAGTTATATCTATATTTCTATCGTGACGTGTTAGTTTGATATATGGTATTTCTTTAACAGTTGCATTATCATTATTAAATTTATCTTCTAGGCACGATGACGGTTTGCCATCGCATAATATGCTAAGTTTAAACATGCTATCAAATGAATTTAAAAATATAATATTTGGAAGGTTTTTTATCTTCTTTTGAAGGATATATTCTATACACATATGTTGTGTTAGGTAAACATCATTATCTCCTGTTGTATAGATTTTTGAAATATCGGTTCCCGATTTTATTACTACATTTTTTTTGTATTCTAAGAACCCCATATTTATAGCCTTTGTATATTCATCTAACCATAACTTTATTATTATACTGTTTTTGGGAGCAAATATTAACCAATTATCAA
>Ga0209617_10000037_pt1 | contig 44026 bp, 32 predicted proteins | sample LakEriepJuly2011_2_FD_187459 | JGI IMG/M metagenome (GOLD analysis project Ga0209617, IMG submission 187459) | Freshwater microbial communities from dead zone in Lake Erie, Canada - CCB epilimnion July 2011 (SPAdes) (version 2) | ecosystem: Environmental > Aquatic > Freshwater > Lentic >...
CATTATCTTTGACGCCCCGCTAGGGACAAACACACATCATCATGGGAAAATTTGGACCAACCGAAATCATTCTTATCCTGGCCGTAGTATTACTCTTTTTCGGAGGAAAGAAAATCCCCGAACTCATGAAAGGCTTGGGGCGTGGCGTGAAGGAATTCAAGGATGCCAGCAAAGGAGAAAATCAAGACGCTCCTGAAAAGAGCGAAACCAAATAAGGAGCGCTTTCGTAAACTCATCGTTGCACTGCGCGCTCAATACGCAGTACAATGTTGAAAAACTCCGAGGGTGCGTGTTTTTCATCCGCAGTATTTCCACAATTTGTGGGCTTTATCGGAGTTGTAATACGACGGGTTGAAATTTTGTGATTCCCCGTTCCAACGCTAAACCTAGGAGATCATGAAAAAGTACATCTTTGCTTGTATGGCTTTATTCAGCGCACTGACCGGTGTGGCTGAATCGGTCAAAGACTCGTTGCCGGTGAATCCACCGCTCAGCCTTCGCCCGGATGATCCCGAACTCGCCGAAATCGACAATATTCTCGTAGCCGGGTATCTCAATCACTACTGCTTCAGTGCAGATGCGTGTTTGCTAAACGCCTTCGGCTATTCCCCTGAAACCGTTCCGGCCTTCACATCGGAAGTCGTCTCCAGCCGCCTAGCCGTGTTGGATCGCAACACTCCGTTCAATTTGGTCTACAACTCCACCGTACAAGGCTTCATTGATCTCTATGCCGCCCGTCGCCGCGATATTTCCACCAAAGTACTCGGCATGTCGGAGCTCTACTTCCCGATGATTGAAGAATACCTGGCGAAGTATGAAATTCCACTGGAAATGAAATACCTCTCCATCGTGGAGTCGGCCCTTAACCCTGTTGCCATCTCACGCGCAGGTGCCGGCGGATTGTGGCAGTTTATGGTCGGAACAGGCAAAATGTATGGATTGGATGTTTCCAGCTATCAAGACGAGCGCTTCGACCCATACAAATCAACCGACGCCGCCTGTCGCTATTTGAAGTCGCTTTACAAAACGTTCGGCAACTGGGAACTGGCACTCGCGGCCTACAACAGTGGCCCGGGCAACGTTAACAAAGCCATTCGCCGTTCAGGAGGTAAAAAAGATTTTTGGGCCATCAAGGCTTTTCTACCCAAAGAAACCCAAGGCTATGTACCGGCATTCATCGCCGTCAACTATGTTATGAACTACGCTTCGGAATACAACATTTATCCGAAAAAGCCACTGATTACTTTCTTCGAAACAGACACTGTTGGCGTCTCCAAACGCGTCGATTTCAAGGCACTCGCCCAGGTGATTGATATGCCTATTGAAGACATTGCCTTCCTCAATGGCACCTACAAGCTGAAGGAAATTCCCGAGAACGGCCAAAAGCATTACCTCATTCTGCCTGTTTCTAAGGTCGGTCTATACATGGCCAATGAAGACGTGGTCTATGCACAAAGTGAAATCAAGCGCTACGAACCTGAACTTGTAGCCAGCACGGCAAACACCGCACCCGAAGGAAGCGAAGGCAAGGTTGTCTGGGAAACCACTTGGAAGACACACAAAGTACGCAAAGGCGAATCACTCGGCTCAATTGCCGATAAATACAACGTCTCGCTTGCCGATCTGAGAAAGTGGAATACAATCAAATCCTCACGCATCGTGCCCGGTCAATCCCTGAAAGTTCAGGCCAAGACGAAGAAGGTTATCTACGAAGAAAAGAAACCCGCAACTTCAACTCCGGAGGAAACACCCGTTGCAAAGGAGAACAAAGAGTCCGGCGAAGAGGAGAATTATCGCGAGTCAGCCGAAACCAAAGCAACAGCAGAGGCCAAGACCAAGACAGAGAAAGCAACCGCTCCGGCTAAATCCGCTGAACCAAAGTACAAGTACTACACCGTACAAAAAGGCGATACCCTTACCAAGATTGCCTCAGCGAAAGGCGTCACCGTAAATGACATTAAACATCTCAACAAAGGCTTGAAAGAAAACAAACTCGCTGTTGGACAAAAAATAAAAATCAAGCAAATTTGATTTTAGAAAAAGCCGCTTTAGAAGCGGCTTTTTTGTTGAACCTTTTTTAGGGCAGGCCCGTAAAAAGCCATGACATGAAATCCATCCTGTTTCTTTTTACACTGACAATGCTTGTCTCATTTCGCGCAGAAGCTCAAACGCCGCTCGAAATTGCACAAGCACATTATGCTGCGGGTCGTTACGATGACGCCCTAGCCGCTGTGGGTGTTGCCGTTACAACAGATCGTTCGGCGGATGCTCTCTTTTGCAGAGCCAACATCCACCACAAGCTCGGACATTTCACCGAAGCACTCGATGATTACGACCGCGCGAAACTCGCAGGCTATAGCAATGATGAACTCTATCTGCACCGCGGGATTTGCAAGGCGTCACTGATGATGTACGAATCAGCGCGTATCGACCTCATGCATTACCTGGAATACAACCCCGATGATGCACACTCCTATTACTGGTTGGCTTCAATCGAATACATGAACATGGAGAACAAGTCGAGCCTGCGCTACTTGGATGAAGCACTGGCCATCGACTCTACATATGCCGACGCCTATTACCTCCGCGCAGCAAACATGGCGGAACTCAATAAGATGAATCTGTCACTGGAGGATTTTCAAAGCGCGCTTTATTACAATCCCAAGCTGCAGAGGGCTAAACTCAACATGGCGGTAATTCTGATTGGCATGGGTCAGTACGATAATGCACTAGAGCTTCTGTCTGAGCTTCGCCTGGAAAATGTTGACTTTCTTTCCGAGGTACTTTACTACCGCGGTGAAACGCTCTATTACCTGCATGACCTGGATGGAGCCTGCAATGACTGGAACGACAGCGCCAATATGGGCGACCGCGACGCTCAGCAAAATCACAAACGCGTTTGCGCCGACAAAGGCAAACTCAAAAACAAAAAGCGGACGTACTTCCAGTTCTAACGAGCGCTTTCCCAACGTGGCCAGTCCAACGTGACATCCCAATTGGCGCGCACCGAAATTTTACCCGGATACACATGATTGACCTCGGTAGGTTGAAATGGGCGTATCAAAACAGGGTCAAACCTGCCGTTGGCATTGGCATCCTCCGTAATGACAGCGCTGTATTCCCCGGGTACCAAGCCTTGAATAAATAATTCACCTGTACTGAAGTCAGTTCCGCTCCACACCATGCGATTGCTGCGGTCCTTCAACTCAAAAACGCCACTTCCCTTGATTGGCGGCAACTTAACGCGCACGGCACCGAGATCTTTGGATTCATAAATCGAAAACTTTATGCGCAACGTATCGTTCGTTTTACCATAGATGTCGGTCAGCGCTCCGGGTAATGCAATGCACTCATATCCTGCTCCGGGCTTTCTTTCATTACGGATTTCAAGTCTATCCGGATGCGTTAGCACTGCGCTGAAAGGTACGCTTGCACTGTCGCTATACAACTGAATGCGCGTTGAATCGAAACGAGCAACGTAACAATCCACATCCCACACCAAAGCATCCGTCAGCCTTTGCTTCGCGGAGCCTGTAGACTTCAAGCGCACAAATGTCCGCTCCGCTCCATAAGCGTTCACCTCAACGGTATCGCGTTTAGATGGCCCCAGATCAACTTCATACCGAAGCTTGCCGGATGCTGCAATAGCAGGAGAAACAAAGAGGGTGTCGTTGCGCATCCATTGATGAATCTCTTTTCCTTCCAAAGACCGAGCATTCACAGGCAGCAGATGCGGGGCCACATAACACCTGAAGCCACCGAGAGAATCAGTAACATAATCTTTGATGATGGGGATCGTATCGAGCGGAATACTCAACAACAGCGCCTGCTCCACAGAGTCCGTATCAGCACCTACTTGAATGGTGTCCTTCCAAACAATGGCTTCTCCCGAATCCCAGTGGTAGTTGCCGTTTTCATCACTCATGCAACACAACAGATATTGTCCCGGCCTGAGGTATCGCAGCTCAAACTTGCCGCGGTCATCTGTGCGTGAGAAATAAGCCGGACGCGCATCCTTATCCCAAAAAGCAGGAAGAGAGTCGTAGAGCAATACTTTCATTTTGGCAGCCGGGGCATCAAGCAGCGCATCCTTCACGCTTCCCTTGCAGCGCAACGAATCAACCATTGATCCGGTACTGAACACATAGGCGAAATCAGCTAGCGGATTGCCTTCATTCAAGTCGCTAATCGAACTGCCAAACTGAAACGTGTATGTCGTATTCGCCCGCAACGTATCATCCCAACTTACTACGAGCGTGCGTTGCTTCAATTGAACCTGCGGGGCCTTGCTTAGTGGCGGTGAAACCAAAAGCTCCTGCTGCACATTGCGCAGCTGAATGTATTCATCAAACGTCACTTGAAAAGATGAGCCGTCAAACCAAACAGAAAGGGAGTCCGGACTGACATCCAGTATACGTGGTGGCAGCGAGTCTTTGGTCCCCCCGGATACAGAGCGCACTTGAGCACAGCCGACCATCAGCAGGCAGAAAACCACAAAGCCTATCACGCTTAACCTACCCATGCGAAGCCTCCTCCAGCAAACGAACCCATTCACTCAAATGAGAAACATCCGATTCATTGAAATCATCCAATTGAGCACTATCGATATCCAACACAGCCATCACACCGTGCAATGGGTGCTTAACCGGAATAACTAATTCGGATTTTGACAAAGCGCTACAGGCAATGTGGCCGGGAAACTCCTCCACATTGGGCACGAGCACGGTCTCAGCGCGAGCCCATGCAGTTCCACAAACGCCCCTGCCCTTGGCAATTCGCGTGCAGGCGATTGGTCCTTGAAAAGGGCCTAGTACAAGCTCTTCTCCCTTGACCATGTAGAATCCAACCCAATGAAACCCGAAAGCCTCATGGATCAGTGCGGAGAGATTCGCGGCATTGGCGATGAAATCGGTTTCTCCCGCGAATAGCGACAGTACCTGAGGCGTTAGCGCCCGATAGCGCTCGTCGCGAGAAGATTCCCGATTGAAAATCAATGATTCTGCCATGCCGCGAATTTAATGGCACAACTATCATCTGCGAAGGTTGTTTGTTCAAAGGAGAGACCTCTATATTTGAACCGTTCCTGCAAGAACACCTTTCAAGCAAATTAGAAAACCGAGATTCAATAATAATTTCAAACGTCGATAGCGATTATCGTCGAAAAACCTAAGACAATGTCAAGTACTACTTTTGCTCAGCGCCACATCGGGCCACGTCAACACGAAGTTAAAAGCATGTTGGACGCTATTGGTGTAACCTCCGTCGATCAGCTTATTGATGAAACCGTACCAGCCATTATTCGCAATCAAAACCCGCTGGCTATTGGCCATGGATTAGCAGAGCACGAGTTTCTCGCATTAATGCGCGAAAAGGCATCCAAGAACAAAGTGTTCAAGAGCTATATGGGACTAGGATATCACCCCACCATCGTGCCGTCAGTTATTCTGCGCAACGTGCTTGAAAATCCGGGATGGTACACGGCCTACACGCCTTATCAGGCTGAAATCGCACAAGGCCGATTGGAAGCACTGCTCAACTTCCAAACCATGGCTACCGAGCTTACCGGACTGCCTATTGCCAACGCTTCCCTGCTCGATGAAGGAACAGCCGCTGCAGAAGCCATGATTCTGTTCTTGCATAGTTTATCAAAGGAAAAAGAACAGGCAGGTGCAAATAAGTTTTTCGTTGACAACGAGGTTTTCCCACAAACCATCGATGTATTGCGCGGTCGCGCCAAGCATCTGAAAATCGAATTAGTGTTTGGTGATTATGCCTCAGCATCGTTCGATCAGAGCTACATCGGCGGGATGGTTCAATACCCTAACAATAGCGGTCAGATCAACGACTACAAACAATTCGCCGAGCGCATGCATGCCTGTGGTGGATTTGTTTCGTGTGCCGCAGATATCATGTCGCTCACACTCATTACGCCTCCCGGTGAATGGGGTGCAGACATCTGCTTCGGCAACTCCCAGCGCTTCGGTGTACCGATGGGATTTGGTGGTCCACACGCCGCTTTCTTCTGCGCCAAAGATGAGTTCAAGCGCAATATGCCCGGCCGCATCATCGGCGTCTCGAAAGACCGTCATGGTAATGTAGCCCTGCGCATGTCGTTACAAACCCGCGAGCAACACATTCGTCGTGAGAAAGCGACGAGCAACATCTGCACAGCGCAAGCGCTGCTCGCAGTAATGGCTTCTTCCTACGGCGTATATCACGGTCCTGATGGCCTCAAGAAAATTGCTACGACCGTTCATGAGCGCGCCAACCGCATTGCCGCGGCCATGGGCAACGCTCAAATCAACACAGCCTATTTCGACACACTCAAGATAAAAGTGAATGACAGCGATGCACTCCGCAAGGCCGCTGAAAGCAAGAGCATAAATCTGCGCTATTTCAGCGATGGTCATGTGGGTGTCTCGGTAAACGAACTGACCAGTGACTCCGATGTTGCCGAATTGATTGCATTACTCGGTGGAAAGGCAACTGATAACTCGGGTCATGCGATAAAAGGTTTTGAGCGTACTTCAACTTACATGACGCATCCTGTGTTCAATACGCATCGCAGTGAAACGGAAATGTTGCGTTATCTGAAGAAATTGGAGAATAAAGATCTGTCGCTGGCGCATGCCATGATTGCCCTTGGCTCATGCACAATGAAGCTGAATGCAACATCGGAAATGATGCCTTTGACGTGGACTGAATTCGCCGATATCCATCCATTCGCTCCTTCCAATCAAGCGCAAGGGTATGCTGAAATCATCGCTGAATTGCATGATGATTTGTGCAAGTGCACCGGATTCCAAGGGATGTCGTTGCAACCTAACTCCGGCGCACAGGGCGAGCTCGCCGGTCTGCTCGTCATCATGGCTTACCATGAACATCGCGGCGATCACCACCGTAACATTTGCCTGATTCCAAGTTCAGCGCACGGTACCAACCCTGCGTCAGCCGTGATGGCAGGACTTCAGGTAGTCGTTGTCAAATGTGATGAAAACGGAAACGTTGACGTGGTTGATTTGGCGTCCAAAGCGATCCAGCACAAAGACAATCTCGCTGCGCTGATGGTAACCTATCCAAGTACACACGGTGTATTTGAAGAGGCCATCAAAGACATCACGCGTATCGTGCATGAAAACGGTGGCCTTGTCTACATGGACGGCGCCAACATGAATGCTCAAGTAGGCCTCACTTCACCGGGTAACATTGGTGCGGATGTTTGCCACTTGAACCTGCACAAAACATTCGCCATTCCGCACGGCGGAGGTGGACCGGGCATGGGCCCGATTGGCGTCAACGAGAAACTTGTTCCATTCCTGCCGGGCAACGTGCACATCAAAACCGGCGGTCCCCAGGCGATCAACGGCGTATCGAGCGCACCATTCGGGAGCGCACTCATTTTGCTGATTTCCTACGGTTATATCAAAATGTTGGGCGGCGAAGGTGTGACGGATTCAACGCGTTACGCTATCCTCAATGCCAATTACATGAAAGCTCGATTGGAGGGACACTACCCTGTGCTTTATACCGGCAACAATGGCCGTGTTGCACACGAAATGATTCTCGACTGCCGTGATTTCAAAAAGGCCGGCGTTGAAGTCGAAGATATTGCCAAGCGCTTGATGGATTATGGATTCCACGCACCAACCGTATCGTTCCCGGTAGCGGGCACCGTGATGGTTGAGCCAACAGAAAGTGAGCCGCTCGCCGAGCTCGATCGCTTCTGCGATGCGATGATTAGCATCCGCAAAGAGATTGCGCAGGTTGAAGCCGGACTGGCAGACAAGACAGACAATGTGCTGAAGATGGCGCCTCATACGGCCGCAGAACTGACAGCCGACCAATGGAACCACGCTTATTCGCGTTCACAGGCGGCCTACCCAATGGTCGGTCTGCGCGAGAATAAATTCTGGACCTCCGTTGGCCGTGTCGACAATGCCTACGGCGATCGCAATCTCGTATGTACGTGTCCGCCTATGGAGCTGTACGAGCAGGCTACCGCCTAGTTTTTTGGCCACCGCATACTGCACAGTGCTGTGTTGATGAATTTCATGCGGCGATGAATGAAAATGTTGGAAATTGCAAGCCAAATCATTTTTTTTTTTTCGCATGAAACACTTGCTATCCTTCCTGTTGATGTGCCTGAGCACATGGGCAGCTGCACAGATTACTGAAGTCCGTATCAACGAGGTGGATCCCGATCAGCCCGGAATAGATACTACAGAATTTGTGGAACTCTATGGCCCCGCAAACCAACCATTGGATGGTCTGATCCTTATCTTCATTACCGGTGCAACAGACGTTTCTTATGACGTTTACGATCTCGTCGGCTATTCCACGGATGAGGCCGGTTTTTTTGTATTGGGTGCTCCGAGTGTGCCTAACGTCGACATGCTGCTCATTCCCAATCCTCAGGGTTCCATCGAAAACGGCGCAGATGCTATCGTGCTTTACGAAGGCTCTGCTGCTGATTGGCCCGAAGGAACAACGGCTAACGCAGATTTTGCTATAGACGCTATTGTATATGGCACAGAGAATACAGAAGATGCAGGATTGATCATGCTTTTTGCTCCAGGACAAACGCAACTGGATGATTTGAACAACTCAACTACTTCGTTTTCACGTGTTCCAAATGGCGGAAACCCGTCTGACCTGGCATCTTACATCATTCAGGAGCCAACTCCCGGATTCACCAATCAACCGAATTGTTCCGGAGGACAAGTCATTCTCAACAGTGGAATACTTGAACAGTGCGTTGACTCGACCTACCAACCGACAGGCGTTACGACCAACAGCGTGTTCGGTAGCGCCTATGTTTATGTGCTTACCGATACGGCAGGCCTCGTGCTCGAGTCGAATGATGTTGGTCTCTTTGATCTCAACACTTATGGCCAAGGCACATTCCTGATTTGGGGAGCTTCTTTCAACGGAACACTCGAAACCGGAGCTTTAGATGCAGGCGCAGTGCTCGACAACGCTTCCGCTTCAGAATGTTTCTCCCTTTCCACGAATGTCATCAGTATTCTGCGTCAGGATTGTTTGGCTACGGGATGCGATGCTGGCGTGGTTACACTGGATAACGGCCTTGCTTACATCAGCTATTGCCAGGCAGATGCCCCCGGAACACTCACTTTCGAGCACACCGTTGCAGGCACTGCGAATCAATACCGCTATTTCCTGACCAACGCGAATGATCAGATTTATCAGGAAATTGCAGGAACAACTTTCAACGTCAACAACCTGCCCGTAGGAGAGTATCACCTTTACGGGGTCTCCTATTTCGGAAATTTACAGCCACTCACGATTCAGCCGGGCGATATCATTTTTGATGTGTTGGCTGACGGCGGATGTGCCGCTGTATCCGAAAATTACATCGATATCCGAAACCTCGATTGCGTGCTTGAAAACGGCTGTACACGCGTCATTATCTCTGAATACGTGGAAGGTTTAGGCACTAACAAAGCGCTTGAATTATACAATGCCACCCCTTTCCCAGTTGACCTTGCTGATTACGATATTTTCTCCTACAACAACGGCGATACCGCATTCATCGTGCTGGATACACCGGCCGGTATTTTGCTTCCGGGCGAAACCTATGTCGTATGCAGTTCACAAGCCGACGCCGCGTTATTAGCAATCGCAAACAACACAACGGCGTCTATGACCAATTTCAATGGCAACGATGCAATCGTTCTCACCTATAACCTGGAGGCTGTAGACATTATTGGAATCATCGGCGATACCGTCAATCAGTGGAACTTCGGTCTTGCTTCTACAAGAGACCACACGCTTCGCAGAAAATTCGAAATCAATGCCCCCACTACCAACTGGGAACTATCAGCCGGTCAGTGGGAAGTTTTCGAAGTGAATGACTTCAGTGGCCTTGGCTCACATAGCGCTCAGGTCTGCTCTCAACAACCCTATCTGACTTTCTCTCAAACCGCTATTCAAGTCAATGAAGGCGTGAGTGTTTTCTCCATTCTGGTGGACGCTTACAATATCATTGGAACCACCAACGTGCTGGTCGATATGATCCAAGGGTCGGCGACTGAAGGCGTTGACTTCACCAATACGTTTCCTGTACAATTCGAGTTTACACCGGATTTAACTCAAGGAACCATTCTGATTGAAATCGTTGATGACGAAGAGGAAGAAGACATTGAAACCTTCACGCTGACCATGATTGAGGCTACCGGCCAAGCTGTGTTTGTGAATCCATTCATCACCGTGAGTATTCTCGACAACGATCAGAGCTATCCATTCTACCCTATTGCCACAATCACTTCACAAAACGCATTGGGCGTATTGGATAGCATTAACACATATTGCGCTATTGGCGGTATTGTTCACGGTCCTAACTTTAACCCAACCGGCTTGGAGTTTACCCTGATCGACCCAACAGATGGTATCAAAGTGTTCTCACCAAGTGATGACCTTGGCTATACGCCGGTGGAAGGTGACAGTCTGGTGGTATATGGTCGCGTAGATCAGTTCCAGGGTATGGCCGAGTTCTTCCCGGATTCTCTTTTCGTCATCAACAGCGGAAACACACTGGAAACCCCATTTGCAGCGGGCCAATTAGGGGAGGAAAATGAAAGTCATATGGTGATTCTCGAGTGTGTAACATTGGTCGATCCAACACAATGGAACCCGCTTGGCAGCGGCTTCGATGTGGAAGTGACTGATGGAACCAACACAAACACCATGCGCGTTGACTTCAACACGGATATCTTCAATTCACCTGCTCCTGATGGGCACTTCACGGTGGTGGGTATTGGCGCACAGTCGGATGAAACCTCTCCTTACAACCTTGGTTACAAGTTCTATCCGCGCTACTTACAAGATTTCTCCAATAGCGTGGTGTCTTCATTCACTATGCCAAGCACCATCGACTATACAGATGCAGGCGCCACCGTATCCTTTGCGAGTACAGGTTCAACGGGTACTTACGAATGGAGTTTCGGTGATGGCGCAACAGCAACGGAAGCTTCTGCTGATCATGCCTACAGCTATGATTTCCTCGCGGCCAATCCAACGGTAACCGTATCACTCAGCACGACGATCGGAAGCTGCACGGATGTGGCCACTAGCGCGGTACCTGCCATCTACCAACTTTCCGTGGAGGAAACTGGCGGGCAGTTTAACCTCTATCCGAATCCTGCAACTGACCGCATCACGCTGAGCACAACTGCAGCAGCCAGCGGCTGGTCGATCCTAGACGTAACCGGACGCACGGTATTGAGTGGTGCAACCGGTTGGTCCGGTTCATTGGATATTGCTATCCATAACCTCTGTCCAGGCCTCTATCACTGCTGTGTTTTCATGGGCAATGACTCACACACCATCGCCTTGATTAAAAATTAATTCAATCATAATATCCTCACTAAGCCGCCCTCCTGGGCGGCTTTTTTCATAAAAAACACGGGCTCATGCAATCTTTTGGCTCGGAACTCAGTCTACCCGATGTGGGCCTTAACATGTATTCTGTCGAACGGCGCTTGTGCGCATGGCAATACTGACTATTTTCACGGCTCGTTGAGCAGATTCCATCAACTGAAGTGTTCAATGTAGCGTGTTAATTACTGCCGCGATTGATTGTGCCAATGCCACTTAACTAGAGTTATCATTGAAATCCATTGACTGGGAAGAATATCCGATGATGAGTTTAAAACACCACGTAAACCGCTTGCTCATCGCCTTGGCGATGATTGCAGGCTTGCTCCAATCCAATGAATCGCAGGCAACAGTATTGGGAGGAAATATTACCTGGCAATGTTTGGGTGGAGATCAATTTGAGATTTCGCTGCGCGTTTATTTGGATTGTTATGGCGCTCAATCGCCAAATCCAGGTCCAACTAATCTTCCCTATCCAACTTCAGTCGACCTTATCTTCAACTCAGGCTGTGCCGGGGTAAGCTCCTTTTCTTCTCCTGCAGGCAGCCCCATCGAACTAGAAATTTCCGAACTCTGTGCGACAGAACTATTGAACAGTTCCTGCGCCAATACAGACAGCCCTACTCCGGGCGTTCGGCAAGTCACCTATACAACCACCGTTACATTGGCCCCGAACTGCATTTGGACGATTATCTGGAACGAGTTCAACTGGAGTTTGCAGTACATGAACATGACGCCCGTCTTCAATCAGCGCGCCGTCATTCGCAGCACTATCGATACCAATTTCCCCTGTGCTGATTCACCGCAAATCGTGTCCACAGTAGCAAACCCCGCCGTGCAATACTTCTGCTTGGGTCAAAGCGACAGCTTCACTGTCACACCTTCTCCGGCATCCGTAAACAATGCGTTAACGTTAGCCACTGCTCCACTCACCTACAACACAACTACCGGTGCGGTGAATGCCGTTTCGGGTTATACCGTGCCGTCAGGACTAACCCTAACGAGCAATGGTAATGGCACATACGATGTAGACTGGGCTGCACCCGCCACCACTACGGGGTACTATATTCTTCCTATCGAAATTGAAGTTGTCTCCGGTGGTAATGTGATTGGAACAATCCTGGAAACAACGACGATCACTGTGCGCAACTGCAATCCCGTTCCCACACTTTTCGAGCCGATACTGCCCGCCGATGTGGGTCCGCAAACCACATTTACAGATAATGCAGCCGCCAATGATCGGATGAGCGTCTGTGCCGGAGACTCCCTGATTTTCTCCGTTGAGGCTACAAATTTCGACGTCACCTTGAATGACTTTACAACGCGTGTCATCGACGTTACCTATGCGTTCAGCCCACCTGCGCCGGGCCTTGCAGCATTAACCATGACCCAAGTGGGAACCAACCCTGCGGTGGCTACATTCAAACTGCTGACCACGGCAGCAATGGCTTCAAACACACCGTACCTCTTGCAGATTCATGCTGAGGATGATTTTTGTCCGACACCCGGATTCTCAGATCTCACGCTAGAGGTTTTGATTAAACCAAGTGTCCGTCTATTCAACAACGACACTACAATTTGCTCCAACATTCCTATGACCTTGCAGGCAACGGGTTTGCCAACACCCAACTACCTCTGGAGCGTCATTTCCGGTGATCCGGGAGCTGCGTTTACCGGAGCGGCACTGCAAAATATTTCACCCGACAGCACAACGACCTATCAGGTGACTGCCGCAGGAATTGATCCTACATGTCCATCATTGGAAACCATCACGGTATCTGTTCCTTTACACAGACTTGAATTGATCGTTACCGATGAGTCCTGTTCAACTCTCGGTTCGGCAAACGTAACACCGCTCGGCTCGAACTCACCGAACCTATCCTACAACTGGGTTGCAGGTGCGGGCGGTACCAATCTTGCTGCACTTTCCCCACCGACCAACCAAGATCAAGATCAGCTGAACAATTTACAAGGAGGAACCCCCGCTATAGATTACACGGTGACTGTCACTGACAACACCTTCGGTTGCTCGAACAGCGAAACCATCAGTATTGAGGAAACCGTGGGTCCAGAGTTCACACTGTCCTTCCCCACTACTGCATGTGTCGGTTCATCGGTTAACGTGTCCATGACATTCACTGCGGGTCAAGGTCCGTTTGACGTGTGGACCGCGACAACTCCAAACGGCACCTTCACCAATCCCGATTTCAATAACGTTGCCAGCCCTTACGTGTTTCCTATCACCATTACGAGCTCAGCAACCAATACGACCGACTTTGACATCCTGCTCATACGCGATGCAAACGGTTGTAATTCGGAGGCAGGAACTGTACCTGTGCCCGTATCCATCAACAACCGACCGCTCGTGACAACCTCGCTGAGTGCAACATCCGGCGCCACCGCGCTGACCGCTCCCATCGAACAATGCGTCGATGCCCCACTGGAACTTGTGCTGGATCATAGCGATAACAACAGCTACAGTGTTGTTTACTCCATCAATAACGTCAACCAACTCGCCGTTACAGTTGCCGATGGCGGCATCATCGATGTGCCAAACCCGAACGTTGCGGGCACCTTTACCTACGACATTGAATCAGTCAGCTACCTCACAGCTCCACTGTGTCCAAGCACCGACGCACAAAACAGTGTAACCGTAGCTGTGGATGTGGTAGCGAAGCCTACGGCAACCATTCCTGCAGGACCCGTTACGGCGTGCTCCGGCCTATCAGCCGTAATCCAAGTTACACTTACCGGAACCGGCCCCTGGACAATCGACTACACACGCGATGGAGTTGCACAACCTGTAATATCGGGTATAAATAGCAGCCCGTACCTCATGACGCAAACTGTAGCGGGAACCTACTGCATTACTCAGGTAACCGACGCCAACTGCAGCAATTCAGTTATCGGTGAGTGCATCGACTTGATTGTGAATACGCCGCCTACGTTCGTCGACTTTACCGTCAACTCCATTGCTCCGGCTCCTACCGGTGCAGGCGCTGTTGATGTCTGTGAAGGGGCTGCCATCACTATTGAAGTCAATGCGGCAAACGTACCGGCAGCTTCTGCAAACAGCGTGACCTACGTGTTTGCTGATGACCAGGGATTAGGCTTCGGTCAAGAAAACAATCAGTCATCAACTTATCAAGATGCCACTTACATCCCCACTACAGACTTCACCCTGACACTTCAAAAAATCTATTTGTCTGCTGCTCCGGCATGTTCTACGACTGTCAATTTGGACATTGACATCAATGTGCGCAACACGATTACACTCACTTCGGTTGATACCATCTGCGACGCCATTGCCGAGAATTACACGATTGAATACACGCTTGGCAGCGGGGTTACTCCTTACACGACCGTTGCGGGCAGCGATGTTGGTAGCTTTGTGGGAGCCGTCTTTACTACTGCATCCTTGCCTTCAGGTGGCGCCGGAGGAACGTGGGTTTTCCGTGATACCTACAACTGCAATCAAATCACCGAAGTCGATCCGGGCCATAGCTGCCCGGTAACTACAGATGCAGGCGAAATGTCGAGCACTCCGATTGTTTTGTGTTCGACAACAACGCCTGGACAAGCAACCGCTACTCAACCTGCAACGGATCAGTTCAACCTCGACGGTAATGATGCCGTGATGTTTGTGCTGCACACCGACCCGAATGATATTCTAGGCAGTGAAATCGCGCGCTCTTGCGGCAATGCTGTTTTTGGTGATGCAGGCAATCCACTCAGTTTCGGTGCTGCTTCCGGGCCGAATACCGTTGTGAGTGGAACAACCTATTACATCTCATGCGTAGCCGGTAATAGCAATGGTGCGAGCTGCGTCAACGAAACGCACCCCAACACGCGCTTCTCTTCAACTCAACAACCCGTAACGTGGTATTCAGCCGGCACAGCAGCCCTCTCTGCTCCCGGAGTCACCGATGCTTGCTCCGGCCAGACCGTCAACTTGGAGGTCGACTTCACCGGCGATGCACCGTGGACGTTTGTCTACAGCATCAACGGCACGAACCAACTGCCAGTAACGGTGAATCTGAATCCATATGCATTGAGCGTTGGACAGAGCGGTACCTTCACACTGGTCTCACTCACCAATTCCGCCAACAACTGCCCCGGGACGGTATCCGGAACTGAAACCGTCACCATCCACCCTGCACCCGCAGTTACCATGAGTGCAGATGCTACAATTTGTGGTGGAACGCAACACTGCTTTGACCTCGACTTTACTGCGGGAACGGAACCATTTACACTCGTTGTCAATGTTCCCGGCGTTGCAGCCAATGAGACCGTAAACGGCTTGTTGACCGCCGATCAATACTGCAATGATGCTGAAGGGTTGTATCAGATTCTTCAGATAACCGACAATTTCGGCTGCACCTCTACCCCTACCGCTGAAGCATCCATTGATGTTTATCCAATCGCCAATGCTGCTTGGGTTGTTGCGACAGAAAGCTACTGCCCGAATGAACCTGTAATCACGGCTGAATTCCTCACTTCAGGTGATGGTCCGTTTGTAATCGACTTGCAAGGGCCAAACCCTGCCAATCCACCGGTAATCACCAATAACGAAATCACCATCGCTGAAGCAGGTGATTACACGTTGGTAAGCATTGAAGACGTTCACGGCTGCGTTGTCGCGCTGAACGACATCTTCCAAGCCGTTGAACTTACCGTACCTGTCGCTGATGCAGGTTTAGATATTGCCCAGTGTGCCGGCTTACCCCTTACCATCGGAACTCCGGCAGAGCCCGGAATAACCTACAGCTGGTCGGGAACACAAGCCATTCCTGCAGGCCAGAACATCGTGGCTCAACCGAATCTGACCATCAACAACATCGTCAATAGTCCTTACACCTACGCACTGACCGTTACCAACGGCCAATGCGAAGACACAGACGAAGTGGTGGTGACCATTCACCCTGTACCCTTTGTGAATATCAGCAGCAGTGATAACCTGCTGTGTTTCGAGGCGCCCAACAATGTTGCAACGATTACTGCTGTTGGACAACCCGCATATACCTATGCCTGGAGTACTTCATCTTCGATACTGAGTGCGCTCAACGCTGACATCATTGATGTTGATCCCGATGCCGACGAAATATTCACGCTGACCACCTCTGAAGACTTCGGAACTGTAGTGTGTTCGACGGTAAATGACATTTCCGTCTTCGTAGGGCCTGAGCTAGAGATTATCAATCTTATTTATCCGGATCAAATGTGCGCGGGCGAATGCATTGACGCCGGTGAAATTGAATTCGATCCGCAAGGAAATTTCGGTCCTGTAACAGCCACCATCGATGGCAACGACTTAACCATCCCCATCTGCTTCGACGATCCGGAGCAACATGAACTTTTGATTGTAGATGGAGAGGGCTGCGAAGCCACTGCCGATTTCACCATTAGCGTTCGAGACGCAGAGGTGGTTATGATCAATACCGATCAAACTTATCCTTTCTGTTATGCCGATACCGATGGTTCTGTTTTAGGCTACAATCCCGAAGCAACGCTCTACATCCTCAGCCAAAACGGATTCAATATCGACGTGCTCACTCAGTCGCCTTTTCTGTTTGAAAATCTCTCCATTGGTACGTACGATGTCACCATGAACGTTCAACTATCGAACGGACAGGTTTGTAGTAAAGACACCACTTTCTCTATTGAGGCTGACTCACCTGAAATCTTCCTGGACGTTGATCCGCCGGCACAGTTGGGATGCTTCAATGAGGAAATAACATTCACTGCGCAACCTTCGGGTGGTGTAGGGAATTTTACCACCAACTGGTTTGGTTGCGCCGAAATCACTCCTTGTCCGCTCACCACCGGATTAAGTATCGATATCGCGATTACCCAAGACACGGTTGTCTACCTCTACAGCACTGACGCTATCGGTTGTTCTTCCGACACGATTTCAGCTGTCGGTAGTTTATCCTCTCCGCCTTCGTTGCTCGTTCAAAATGGTATTGATACCCTCGCCACCTGTCAATACAACTGTGAAGAGCTTACGGCTTATGCCACCGGTGGCACAGGCGACCTCTCTGTTGAGTGGTATGTGTTGGGCAGCGGCGCACCATTCATCGTTGCTGATACCGTAGAACGTTGCTTTGTGATCAATCAAATCGAGGCGTTTGAAATCCGCATGTTCGACGGCGGATGCGCTACGAGTTTATTGGTTGATACCCTCTGGGTCAATGTTCATGACACCCCTGAGCCCATCATGGATGCAGATGAACCCGGCAATTGTTACCCCGACACCATTCGTTTCAGCTATTCGTTGCTAGATCCCAATTACAACGATGTAACCTCGTGCGTATGGAACTTAGGAAATGGTGCATTCGTCGAATATTGCGGCGATACAAACGTAGTCTACACTGCTGCGGGCCAATTCTTCCCGACGTTTACCATGACCTCCGAATTTGGTTGCGAAGCCACCGACACACTGAATAGCCCAATCATCATACGTGGTTATCCTGAGGTTGATTTCACCTGGTCGCCACAACCTGTAGATGTGCTCAATAGAGAAGTCCGATTCCAAAATCTGACCGACGGTGCGGATAGCATCTATTGGGATTTTTACAGCGCAGGCGAAAGCTCAAATCCGAATCCTTTCTGGACATTCCCCGATATTGAAACGACAACGCCTTATACAGTATGCCTAACGGCAGGAAACGAATACGGCTGCCTCGACACCCTATGTCAGGATATTTATGTGGAAAATGTGCTCCAGGTATTTATCCCCAATACCTTCACTCCTGATGGCGATGGCTTAAACGACGTTTTCCTGCCCGTTGTCAACGGTGAGTTAGATGGTTCTTATCGCTTCTGGGTTTACAACCGCTGGGGCGATACCGTATTCTATACGGAGGAAGTCGGCAAGGCGTGGACCGGAGGATATGATGGCAATACCTACTACATACCGGATGGCTACTACCTCTGGAAAGTACAGGTTGAATCACTCGAAACCGGCAAGCTCGAAACCTACTCCGGGAATGTGTTTATCGTTCGATAAGCTTCCTCTGCCGTTATTTTTTTCTTCGGCGGGCAACTTTTAACCTCGGAAATACATCACCTCTTTCGCCGTGCCTTATGACCGACCAAGAATTAGCGATCAGATGCATGAAGGGTGACCGCTCAGCACAACAGGCTTTGTGGAAATCCTACTCAGGTAAAATGTATTCGGTTTGCAGACGCTACTTCGACCGCGAAGATGATGCTCAGGACGCCCTGCAAGAGAGTTTTATCAAGGTGTTTGGTCATTTGGATCAATGGCGACAACAGGGGCCATTGGGTGCCTGGATTCGGAGAATCGTGGTGAATACATCGCTCAACCTCGTTAAGAGCAGAGCGAATCAAGCTAACTGGTTGGCCATAGAAGCTAAGCAGGACTTGAAACACCCCGATGCCGACGCCGTCGCCCGGCTGGGAGAAGAGGACCTTATAAAACTTATACAAGCGATGCCAACGGGTTATAGAACCGTCTTCAACCTGTTTGCCATCGAAGGCTACTCTCACAAAGAAATTGCAGATGCCTTGGGTGTGACGGAAAACACATCCAAAACACAATATTTAAAGGCCAAAAACTGGTTAAAAAACAAGTTGGAACACAACACTACACACCACCTTGAAAAACACGGATGATACACTGCGCGAACAGCTGCGCAACAAACTTGACGCGTACGAAAGCCCGGTGCCCGATGCGCTGTGGCAAAACGTCGCTTCGCAATTGCCGCAAGCAAAATCCGGTGCCGGTAAGTTCAGCTTGGCAAAGATCGCGGCTATTGTGGTCTCGGGAGCTATGCTAACCGCGACCGCTCTTCTACTGCGCGAAGAGAAAGCCAAGGTGGCCGAACAACAACCCGCAGCTCCAATCGAAACCACTGCGAATGAAGCATCATCACTACCTATTATCAAAAATCAACCGGTCAATGATTCGGTTTTGAATACACCAATACAGCAGCCCGTCGCAATCAAGACCGATGGTAAATCACCTATTCAATTGACGTCCGGCAATCCTGCGACCGACGCTGTGGTTTCGACGGGTTCACCAACAACACAGCCTGCAGCGGTCGTGCACGATGTGGCATCGATCAACAGCGAAGCGCAGCTTGTTTCAGCAGCGAATCCTTCCGTACCACCAACCAAAGCTGACCCACGATTCAGCGTGATTGAAACGGATCAATCAGGGCTTACCTTTTTCTTCATCCCGCAGCATACAAGCGCAACGACCTACTTGTGGGCCTTTGGGGATGGTGAAACATCCACCGAACTCAGTCCCTCGCACCATTATGATGAATCAGGCGAGTATACCGTCAACCTTACGATGGAAGTAAACGGGGAAACAGAAGTGTTTCAGCAGTCCGTAGCGGCTATTCCCGCCGCAGCGCTTGAAGTACCCACCATTTTCACCCCGAATTCCGACGGCAAAAACGACACCTTCGATGTAATGTCGCTCTCTCGCCATGTGACGATAGACGCTATTCGCATCTTTAATGCCGCCGGAACGCTTATCTACAGCGGTAGGGGTGACAACGCATGGGGTGGTGATGACATGCAGGGAAATCCGCTACCCGACGGAAACTACATCTATAAAATCAATGCAAAAGACCTTCGACAACAACCCGTTGAAAAGAGCGGCACAGTATACCTGCGACGATAAACAACGAAGTATATTTGCGCGAAGCAGTTTTTAAAACCAAAACAGCAATCAGTCCTTAACGATATCACACGCATGAAGAAGAATTTCCTTGTAGCTGTCATCATTTGCCTGTTAACTCACCTGGCTGCGGCCCAGGAGCACTACTACCAGGCGCCACTCAACGCACGCTACTCACCAAAATTGACTGAAGAGGAACTCTACAGTAAGCCATTCTTGCAAAAAATGTCGAAGCAGGATTGGGTGCGATTCCAGAAAGATCCACGCTTCGATGCAACCCGCGTTGCTGATTTAAAAACGCAGTGGAAAGGAGAGTATCAGGCTTCCCGCAAACAATTGCGCACAAGCCAAACCGCGGGAGAATCCAATTGCAACTGGATTGAACCAACAAGCGATTACGAGAACCCCAACACCATTCAATGGCCTGGAAGCCCGGGCAACAGTACCGACAATTACAGTGCGCCTATCAACCTGGGATGGAACTTCAACTTCTTTGGGTCGAATTACAATCAGATCGTCATTACCACCAAAGGAACCATCGTGCTGGGTAACCAGGGATACATCGACTTTACACCATCGGCATTCCCGGATCCACTGGGCACAGAGACCAATCAGCAATACAACCACCTAGCGGCCTTCTGGACAGATTTCGACTTCGCGGCAAGCGGTGAATTGTATTACCTGCTCACGCCACAGGCACTTTACATCAATTACATCGATGTAGGCTATTGGCCTAACTTCGGTGATAAGACCAACTCGTTTCAAATTATTATCACGCCCGACGGTAGTGATGTAATTGGTGGTGGTAACAACGTGCAGTTCGTTTACCTCGACATGCAATTCGTCAACAGCCAAATCAGTGGTGCAACAGGAGGATGTCAGGCCAACAACAATTTTGCTATCGTGGGTGCCGACCGCTCGAGCGGAACGCAACACTATGCTTTCGGCCGATTCAACCTGTGCAATTCTACGGCATGGGATGGCCCTTACGGCGTTCAAACCAACAACCAAGATGGTGTTGACTGGCTCGACGGTCGCGTGATTGAATTCAACACCTCTGTCGACAACTTCGTTCCTAACCAACCTCCTGTGGTTATTGGTGAAGCCTGCGACACCATTACCATGTGCGTTGGGGAAGAATTCAATTTCAACCTCGCCTTCACAAGCCCTGAATCCAATCAGTCAACCAGCATCACCTGGACACAAAGCAGTACCGGATTCAGCGCTACTTCAACTTCAGGCAACGCGGCGGTGCTCAATAACGCTGCGTTTGTTGGCAGTCTTGATAACATCGGAACAAACACGGTAACGATTACCGCAACCGATAACGGTATCCCGGCGGAAACAACAACGGTTACCTATACGTTTTTGGTGGAAGACATTGTTCCGCCTCCTATCGAAATCAGTGGTGTTTTGAATATCTGTGCCGGACAAGTCACGGAGCTTACTGCGACCGGTGGCTTTGACTCCTATCAATGGAGCAATGGTGAAACCGGAATTACAGCTGAAGTTTCACAACCGGGAGAAGTTACCGTCGTCGGTTACTTTGGATTCTGCTCCGCAGTTGCCACCGTTGATATCGATGTGACTCCTTACTTCATTCCACAGCTGGAAGGCGGCAACGAGCCTATTCAAATCTGTCCGGGCATTGATACCGTCATATGTGTACTTGGCGATTACGCCAGCTACGAATGGCAGGTTTATCCGGGCTTGGATGGAGAGTTCGTGGCCGGCGCTCCGCTTGATGAAGCCTGTACTCAAGTAACCGGAAACATCAACGGTAACTACCAGATTCTTGTAACCGACTCTGCCGGCTGTCAGGGTTTCAACATCAAAGTCGTAAACACATCTCCTGCTACTCCTTGTCTCACCAATGACGATAATAACGGCATTCGCTGCGATGGCTTTGACCCGCTTGACTTCTGTGGATATTCAGTGCCCCCCGAAGACAACTTGATCATTTACGCCCTCAGCACCAATCAAAACGGATGGCAGGGATCCTTCATCAACATCTACGTTTATCCTGCTGATGGCGGTCCTGTTGAAGAATACTTCCTTACCTCGTTCGCACCTCTCACGCTTTTCGACGACATCTTAATTGGAGTTGGCGATAGCGTGTCCATTGAATATTTCGCCAACGGAAACAACTTCGCAGGGAATTCGCTTTGGGTCATCAACTGTGGTCAGTCGAGCCCAACCATTATCCCCGCACCACTCACTACCGGAACCGTTTGGTCAGGCGCTTCAACCTGTGTGCCAACAGAACTTACAGGCACATGGAGCGTCGATGGCCCAGGCGGATGGACATTCACCAACAATACGCAAATGACCACCGTATGGACGCCCACACAATACGGCGTTTACGAATTGTGCTTCAGCAATGCAAGCTGTCCGTTCGACTATTGCTACGACATTGAATACACTCAAGCGCCAAGCATTACACTCTCTCCGGGGTTGAATCTGTCGCTGTGTAACGATGAAACCGGTGCACAAACAGCCATCGTGAACGATCCTTCCGGCAACGCAACGATTTCGTGGTCCGGCCCGGGTGTTACTCCTGCCGGAGATTTGCTCACCGCGCAAATCGGCCCCTACACAGATTACACCAACACAACCATCAGCGCAAACGTTACCAACGCCTGCGGTACATACAGCGACTCGTTCAACGTATCGTACCAACCTGATGTGCCGGAACCTTCGCTCCAGGATGTTCCATTGTGTAATTCAGGCAATGCAACACTTGACCCGATTCCATCCTCACAAGATAACCCGGCGTTGCAGTACGACTGGAATCCCGGCAACAATACAGGCTCTACGCTTACCGTAACCGCACCCGGTACATATACAGTTACCGTATCCAACGATTGCGATGAGTCGAATCCGGCAACAGCAGTTGTGACGGGTGTTGCTGCAGCTACGATTACCAACAGCAGCGAACTTCCGGCCAACCTGCTGGAGTGCAACGACGATGCTGTATCACTGGCTGTAGAGTTTTCCGCTCCTGCGGGATTTTCCGATAGCGACTATTCTGCGTCTTGGACAGGCCCGGTGAACTCTTCAAACGCAACCGTTATCGCAACAGAAGACGGACAATACTGCTACACAGTAACCGATAACTTCAACTGTAATTCTGCAGCAGAAGGCTGTGTTAATGTCGACCTCTCTTCGGCTCCAACCACGGCATCAGGCAGTGCCGAAGTGCTCGCGCTTTGCCCGAACGAATGCAAGGAACTCGAAGTGATTTCCGCAGCTGAAAATCCAAGTGTGAGTTGGACAACCAACTGCCCCGGACAGGTTATCAATACGACGAGCGCTGCGCTTTCCTACTGCGCCGACAACGTTCCACAAAGTTGCCTTGGTGACATTGTTGAGCTATCGGCTACCATCAGCAACGGTTGTGGATCAGCTACTGCTACCTGGCAGATTCAATCCAACGCCTGCGAAGTGCGCATTCCAAACGTATTCACACCCAACGGAGGTCAGGGTAATGACGCCTTCAAAATTGAAGGTCTGGAAAAATACTCCGGTGCGGAGTTGAGTGTGTTTGATCGCTGGGGTAATATCATTTATGAAAACACCAACTACCGCAACGATTGGCGCGCACAAGACCTTTCTGATGGCACGTATTGGTATATCCTGAAACTGCCCTACGGTATTCGCACTGAATACAAGGGTACCGTTCAGATTATGCGATAATATTCCTCTCAGTTATAAATTAGGCCATGCTCATGCATGGCCTTTTTCTTTTCTACTTTCGCCATCCATGAGTAAGGTAAAAACAGCCTATTTCTGCCAGCACTGCGGCACACAATCGCCCAAATGGGTGGGAAAATGCCCTAATTGCGGTGAATGGAATTCCTTCGTAGAAGAGATTATTCAAAAACAAGAGTCAGGCGCTGCAGGCATTCGTACCACACAGAAGCTGTCCAAACCTCGTCCTATTCATGATTTACAGTCCGCACAGCTGCCCCGCTATCCGATTGTAGACCAAGAGCTCAATCGCGTATTGGGTGGCGGCCTCGTGCCCGGCAGCTTGATTCTCTTCGGTGGTGAACCCGGTATAGGGAAAAGCACCCTGATGCTGCAGCTGGCACTCAAACAACTCAATCTTTCCGTGCTTTATGTGAGCGGAGAAGAAAGTGAAGAGCAAATCCGCATGCGTGCAGAACGCCTCGGATTGGAAAACCCACGCTGCCTCGTCCTGATGGAAACATCGCTGGAGAACATTCTGCTTCATGCTGAAGAAATCAAGCCCGACGTGCTCATCATCGATTCGATTCAAACACTCGCTTCACAAAACATCGAGAGCTCACCAGGCAGCGTGTCGCAGGTGCGTGAGTGCGCCTCCCGCATGATGAAGTTTTCGAAGGAAACGAATACCGTCGTATTTCTGATTGGTCACATCACCAAAGAGGGAACGCTTGCAGGACCGAAGGTGTTAGAACATATGGTCGATACCGTGCTGCAATTCGAAGGCGATCGTCATCACATCTATCGCCTGATGCGCACCACCAAAAACCGCTTCGGCAGCACGAACGAGCTCGGTATTTACGAGATGCAGGGAGCGGGCTTGCGCGAAGTTGCTAATCCTTCCGAGATCCTCATTCACTCGCAAACCGACGACCTGACAGGAGCCGCCATTGCCGCCACACTCGAAGGAGCACGACCACTGCTGGTGGAAATTCAGGCGCTCGTAAGTACTGCTGTCTACGGCACACCGCAACGCAGCACAACGGGTTTTGATGTACGTCGACTCAACATGTTGCTTGCCGTGCTCGAAAAGAAGTGTGGTTTCCGTTTGGCGATGAAAGATGTGTTCCTCAACATCGCCGGCGGTATGCGCTTGGAAGATCCCGCCATGGACCTTGCCGTCATTACCGCCATTCTTTCCAGTAATGCAGAGATAGCAATTCCCAAGCTCACATGCTTTGCGGGTGAAGTCGGATTGAGTGGTGAAATTCGTCCGGTCACCCGTATCGACTCGCGTATAGCAGAAGCTACCAAACTTGGTTTCGAAGAAATCTACGTTTCGAAATACAACAAAGGATTGGATGGTTTTTCGAAAAAAATCAAGGTGATTCCTGTGGAGAAAGTGGGTGACTTGTTTAGCCGAATTTTCGGGTAACTATTCTACCCCCGACACCACCACCACAAACTCCCCGCGTGGCTCATGCGCGCGAAAATGTTCAAGCACCTCCGTGGTTGTGCCACGCACGGTTTCTTCGAATTTCTTACTGATTTCGCGGCTCACCGATATGGCGCGTTCCGGTCCGCAAAACGTCTGCAGCTGCTCGAGTGTTTTCATCAACCGGTGCGGACTCTCATACATGACCGTTGTTACCTCACTGGCAGCAATCGCCTTGAAGCGCGTCTCTCTGCCCTTTTTATGCGGTAGAAATCCGATGTACTCAAATTGCTCGCAGGGCAAACCACTCACGACAAGCGCAGGCACAAAGGCCGTTGCCCCCGGCAAACATTCTACCTCAATTCCTTCGCGTATGCATTCGCGCACCAATAAAAAACCTGGATCACTAATCGCCGGCGTACCCGCATCGGTCACTAAAGCAACGCTTTCTTGTGTGCGGATTTTTTCAACGAGGCCCTTGACGATGGTGTGCTCGTTGTTCTGGTGATAGGAATAAACGGGTTTATCAATACTGAAATGCGCCAAGAGTTTCCGCGACTCACGGGTGTCTTCGGCCAGTATAAAATCACACTCCTTGAGAATGCGTAAAGCACGCAAGGTGATGTCTTCCAAATTGCCAATCGGTGTTGGCACCAAATAAAGCTTCACGCTGTGCTTATTGATGGCGGCGTTCAATCAACAGCATGAAGTCACTCGTTATCAAGGAATCCGAGCTCCAGCCGTATTTCGAACGTAACAACTCAACATGTAGCAAAGCATCCTCGCGCGAGGTGCGGTTCAAATGATCAATGGCCAATTCGTAGTCTTGATTATTGCCTTTGAATAGTTCACGTGAGAATTGGAAACGCTGATTTAACGTGATGGCCTCTTTCAAATCACTGATAGGCTTGTGTTCCAAACTCTCGGCAAGCGTTTCGCGCGCGCCCATGGTCTTCGCCAACATCTCGTTTACACTTTCTGTTGCGGGTAATGCGGCCAAATCGAATAGTGTATTTGAAATCGGCGCCTCTTCACGTTGCTCTGATTGAAAGGTAAACAGCGGAGCAACAGGCTCCGTCTTGGTAACTTCCTCGATAGCATCGATGAGCGAGACCTGGTTGGTCGGCTCCCATTTCACTTCTTCACGCACCGGCTCAACGGGTGCAATCTCCTCTACAATCGACGTTGTTTTAGAAACGCCGTTGACGGATTCATCATACGCCTTATAGCGCAACACCACTAGGCGCTCAAACAACTCGCGCGTTTGCTCGGTTAATGTTTCCAACTCCGCGGTGGACAATTTTCCGGCGGTAAGCAATTGCACGTTGAATTCAATCTCGGCGGCTAGTTCGCTGAGGCGGGTGTACTTCTGCGTGTTTTCCATGATAACGTTTGTTTAATCAAAGCTATAACTACATCTTCGGGGAAATCAGGCCCCTTTAGCAAAGTTTTTCACGTTCCCTTTTTGGCAAACTCGACACAATTAGTTCGTAACTGTGGTCGATCAGCTCCTGCAACATCCGTCCGTTGACATCTCCATCTACTTTCACCGTATTCCAGTGTGTTTTATTCATGTGATAGCCCGGAGTTACAGCATCATATTGCTCGCGAAGCTCAACCGCCCGTTCCGGATCACATTTCAAATTGGCGCTATTAAACTCTTCCAAATCACACAAGGCAAACATTTTTCCCCCGACCTTAAAAACAAGGGTTCGGTCATCAAACGGCAAATGCTCCGTTACACCGGGCTTGGCCAAACAATACAAGCGAAACGTCTCAATATCCATGTCAATCGTAGGCTGCGCAAGGAACATACATCTTACTCCCCTCCTTGCACGCACGCAAGCCAATCACAATCTCGTGGGTGCTTCCTGCAGTGTAACGGATTTTATTCATCGTTACATCGTAGGCATAGCCGATGGTCACGTAGCGAATGGCCGACAACTTTATGAGCGCAGCAAATCCATGCCCTGAACGTGCGCCAACTCCAACATCCACCATGTCTTTGAATGACAGCATAAGCTGCATATCAATAGAAGGCCGACTCTTTCCAACATAATTGATGAGATATGCAGGCTTGAAGGTCAACTCAGACGTAACACGCGTGGCATAACCGTTGGCAAACGTGATGTGACGACGCACCTGCGAATCCGTAAAACCGTCAATTTTTTTGTTGTTCAAACTGCGCACGGATAATCCATAGAAACGATCAGGCCGGTATAACCAAACGCCGGCATTGAACATGGGGAAAATGAAATCATTCACAATACCGAAAATCGCCGTCTCCGCATTCTGATTCTCAAACGTCATTTGACCGTAATCCACGCTATACTGGGAAAACCCAAGGCCGATACCGGTGGCCAGAAAGTACTTGTTCGACAACCTCTTGTGGTAGGCGTAATTCACCGTGATGTTGGTGTAGCTGAACGGACCGGCATCATCATTTTCCACCGTTGCACCCAGACCATTGAAATGAAACTCCGATTTCTTACCAATCTTACCATGGATGTTGGCAAACCCTGTTGTTGGTGCATCTTCAAATCCCTTCCACTGACGACGTAGGCCAAACTTCAAATCCAGACATGGAGCCGTTCCTACTACAGCCGGGTTGTATTGCATGTAGTTGTAAGTGAAATAGGTGAACTGCGGCAATTGCTGGCCGATGATTCGTCCTGCATTTAGCACAATTAAACCTATGACCAAAAAAACCCTCATATCAATGCACTATGCTTATGGTGCCCAAAATTGGCGGTATAGTAACTTCCAATGAATTCAACTCGATTACGAAATAATAGGCGGCTGTAGGAAGATAGCGGCCCTTATACGTTCCATCCCAAGGCTGCTGATAACCAACAGACTTAAAGACACTCTGCCCCCAACGGTCAAACACCTCTATCTGACACGTCGGAAAACGCTCGATTTCACCAATATTCCAAACATCGTTGATGCCGTCGCCATTGGGAGAAATCGAATTGTAAATGTCAATTGGTGTTCCGATGGTGAGCGATACGACATCAGTGACATCGCACTCACCCACTTGGGCGCTTACTTGAAAAGATGTTGTTTCTTCAGCGAAAACCGTAGGGTTGATACTCGAAGGGTCATCCAGGTACTGACCGGGTGTCCATTGCACGGGGCCTTCTGTGCCGTCAACAAACAAACCCGCTGACTCTCCTAGTGAAACGGATAACGGCTCGACACGCGCCACGATATCGAGAGCGCTTCCGGTAATGGTCATGTTGAACGCGCAAGGCCCGTAGATGGGATCATGATTCGACCCCACCACAACGATGTAATCGGTATCCGCTTCCAATGAATCAGAAGGTACGGAATAACTGAACGACTCATCATCACTGCCGCACGGCCAGTCATAGGAATCAAACGAAATACACGGTTCAAAACCATCAATCAACTCAAATACGGTAACGTAAATGAAATCATTGTCGCCTTCGGTGGTGTAGTCGCAATCCACAAATTCGATGTCAATGTCTATAGAACCTCCATCTTCACTGTTGGTGTGAAAAGAATACCAAGCGGTAGAGGTCACGCTCATGCAATTATTGAAAAAGATGGACGGAAGAAGCGAGTCTACTTGTTGCTGCTCATCAGCGCACAAATAATTTTCCAGGGCCTGATCACAGGCCTGCCCGTGCGCGGGAATTCGACCCAACAACAGCACGATAATCCAACTAAAATAACTGCTTCTCGGTAGCATGAGCATCCAAACTTCGACGCTGGCAATTTAAGAAAAGGCGCTCTGATAGCCGCACGTCTATATCAGCGTTGACATTCAGTTATACACAACGTTATTCAACAGCCGTTAGTGCCTTGATGGTTATTGAAATTCAATCAGCACCGTGTTCTTTTCCACGGGCACGCCTTTGACAGCGCAAACGCGCTTGATTACGGCGTCCGTTGCACTTTTTATGACATTCTCCATTTTCATGGCTTCCAAAATGAGCAATGGCGTATCCTTCGTCACCGTATCGCCCTCCTTGACCAGTATATTCAACACCAATCCGGGCATGGGCGCCTTCACCTCGGTAATGCGCTTCTTTCCGGCAGATGCCATACCCAAGCTTTCCAGCAACTCATCGAACTTGTCCTTCAGTTGCACCTGATACGTATTGTTGTTCACCTTCACGGTAAACTCCTTGGTTTCAGGATTCGATGCCACCACTTCGGCCACCATCGAACGGTTATCGATTAACCAATGCGAATGTGCATTCCCAGTGCTCACGACATCCAGCGTATAGTTTTTACCATCGACCTCTGCCCGACCCTCCGCCATATTCAATTGAAATGTCGCTGTGCCATTGACTGTTGCTTTGACCATCTGCTCGATTTTTACGCGAAGCTAGGTAACTTCGCGTTATGGCCGGCATCTATTTCCATATCCCGTTTTGTCGACAAGCTTGCCATTATTGCGACTTTCATTTCTCCACGCAAACCAAATCGATGGATGAAATGGTGAAGGCTCTGATGCGCGAAACCCAGGCGCGAGCGGCATACTTGGAAGGGGAAACTATTGAGACCATCTATTTCGGCGGTGGAACACCCTCACTGCTCCCAACCGACGATATCAGCCGCATCCTCGATACCGTAGTGAAATATTACCCCGTCAGCAATGACGCAGAAATTACACTGGAAGCCAATCCGGATGATCTGACTTATTTGAAAATACTAGAGCTCGCGCGATCGCCCGTGAATCGACTCAGCATCGGCATACAAAGCTTCCGTAACCAGGACTTGATGTGGATGAACCGTGCCCATAACGCTTCTCAGGCCGACTTTGCCGTGAAATGTGCACAAGACCGCGGATTCAATAACATCACCATCGACCTCATCTACAGCATCCCGGGAATGAGTGACCGCGACTGGTTGGATAATATCCGCAAGGCGGTCGATCTAAGCGTTCAGCACATCAGCGCTTACAGCCTCACCATTGAGCCCAAAACCGTATTCGGTCACCAATGGGCGAAACAAGAACTTCACGCGGTAGATGACAGCGTAAGCAGCGGGCATTTTCTGACGCTGGTCCATGAACTCACCCGCAGCGGCTTCCAACACTATGAGGTGTCGAACTTTTGCCTGCCCGGCATGGAATCGAAGCACAACAGCGCGTATTGGAAAGGTAAAAAATATGTGGGCGTTGGACCTTCTGCTCATTCGTTCAATAGCGATAGTCGTCAATGGAATGTTTCCAACAACGCTCGCTACACACAAGGCTGGCTGAGTGGAACTCCACACTTCGACGTGGAACAACTCGATCAACGCACCAAGTGCAACGAATACCTCATGACGCGCTTGCGCACCACGTGGGGCGTTGACCTGGACTATATACATACCACCTTTGGCGTTGATTTGTGGAAAATCGAAAGCGACTACCTCCAACAGCTGTTGCAGGATGGCATGATGACGAAAGAAAACACCACACTCAAACTCACCACCAAGGGGCTATTGCAAGCCGATCGCATCGCCTCCGAATTGTTTATTCTTGAACCATGATTACGCACATTCAACATCAGGGCAACACGTTCACGATCGACATTTCGCAACCGATCGATATTTCTATTGCGCTGCATGCCGAGGGGCCGCGTGCTTGGTACGCCGGTAAAATGCGTTTCGCTCCGGTTATCAATCAATACTTCACGGGCAGTGTGAAGCTCGGCGGAAATGTCAACTTCAACGATGTGTTTTTCAACCCGCATGCGCATGGCACACACACCGAGACCTTGGGACATATCTCACGCGAATTGGTATCGATCGAAAACGCATTGACTCGCTATTGGTGGTTTGCTTCGCTGATTACCCTTATGCCGCACCTATGCACCGATACCAACGACATCGTGACAGCAGGTGACAGCATCATCACGTTAGAACAACTGCAGCAAGCGCTTCCTGGTGAGGTGCCCGAAGCGCTTGTCATTCGTACACTGCCCAATTCCGACGAAAAAAAGTCGCGGCTATACTCCAACACCAACTTCACCTATATGCATCCCGATGCGGCTGCTTGGCTCGCTGCACAAGGCGTTCAGCATTTGTTGGTGGACATGCCTTCGATCGATCGCGAAGAAGATCAAGGAAAACTATTGGCGCATCATGCGTTCTGGAATTATCCGTCAGAGCCTCGCTTGCACGCAACCATAACTGAAATGATTTACGCCGATCAATCGATTGCAGATGGCATGTACATGCTCAATTTGCAAGTGGCGTCGTTCATGAATGATGCTGCGCCTTCGAGGCCGGTTCTTTATAAACTCTTGCATAATTAATCTTGGATTTTCTCTTTGCGGCTCTGCGGTAAAAAACTCAACCGCAGAGGCGCAAAGAAATTGCTAGAGGACTTCTGCAACGGTGAATACCGAGCCGCCGATAAAAATCAAATCATCTTCTTTTGCCGCTTCAACTGCAGCACTATAAGCTTTCTTGACAGAGCCGTAAGATTCCCCTGTCAACTGAAAATCCGACGCTTGCTCCTTGAGCATCTCCGCGTCAAGTCCCCTAGGGATATCGGCCTTGCAGAAATAATAGGTAGCCTGTTGTGGAAGCAGTTTCAATACCCGCGTCACATCCTTATCTCCCACCAAACCCAACACAAAATGCAGTTGCTTGTGGGGTGTTTGCTGAAGTTGTTCAAGCACGGTGCGAATGCCGTCTTCGTTGTGCGCTACGTCGGCGATGGTTAATGGCGAATCACTCAACTTTTGCCAACGCCCCAGTAACCCGGTGAGTTCCACGACGCGCTCGAAGCCTTGCGCGATGTGTTCTTCATTAACGTTCCACCCTAACGCCGTAAGGACGCGAAGTGCCATGAAGGCCGTTGCTCTATTCTCGATTTGATAATGTCCCTTCAGCGCACCGTCAGGAACGAGCGCACTCGGAATACGTGAAGCGTCAATCATCGGCGCTTGGTGTCTCAGCGCGGTTTGAATCATGACTTCGCGCGCTTCTTCGCGCATGATACCAATCACCACCGGTTTCTTCGGCTTGATGATTCCCGCCTTTTCTGCAGCTATTTTTTCGATGGTATCGCCCAGCAAGTTCATGTGGTCGTAACCAATGTTGGTGATCACTGCAACCTCCGGGTCAATCACATTAGTGCTGTCGAGACGGCCGCCAAGACCGGTTTCTATCACGGCAATCTCAACGCCTTCACGCCTGAAATACCAAAAGCACATGGCCACGGTAATTTCAAAAAACGACGGCTGAATGGATTGCCACGCTTCGTGGTATTGATTCACAAATTCGACTACCGCATCTTCCGGCATCATCACGCCATTGATGCGGATACGCTCACGAAAATCCTTGAGATGAGGAGATGTGTAAAGTCCTGTTTTGTATCCGGCCAGTTGCAAAGCAGCAGCAATCATGTGTGATGTGCTTCCCTTGCCGTTTGTCCCCGCGATGTGCACGGTCTTTAATCCTATTTGCGGATTGCCCACCAACTCTAATAATGCCCACGTATTGTCCAACCCGGGCTTATACGCCGCCGGCCCCACGCGATGAAACATGGGGAGTTGAGAATAGAGGTATTCGAGGGTTTGAGGGTAGTTCACAAGGTGCAAGAATAACATAGAAGCGGACTCGTAAGGACGCACTGCAGTGCGTCCAACTTCAGATAAAGCCTAGTGCAACTTAAACGTAATCTTAATCGTCCCCTTCTGCTCGTTGCCTGCGGCACTGCTATTGAACTTCGCTTTGCGCGCCGCATCTTCTGCCATTTTGAAAAGGGTTCCGCTGGAGGTGTTCGACTTCGCAGCGTTAGCGATTGCCTTGGTGACGTTTCCGTTTTTGTCGACCCAGATATCCACGGTCACCGTTCCTTCATCGGGTGCGTTTCCTTGCACTTTCGGGTTATTCAGAATCTGACGTCCGGAGAGCGACCAGTTGGGTCCCGATCCGCCGCCAGTGCCGGTTCCAACACCTGTTCCATTTCCGCCACCACTGCCGCCTCCAGTTCCGGCGCTGCCGCCACCGCCGAGCACACCGCGACCGTCAATGCTTCCGTTGGGATCACCTTGTTGACCTGTGCCTGTCGTGTTGCCACTGCCGCCTTTGATATTGTTGAACGCGTTGTTGAGGTTGTTCGAAACCTGCTGCTGCGTCTGCTGCTGTTGAGTATTGTCTTTGCGAACTTGTGTGTCTGACTTGCTATTCTCAGACTGCTTCTTATCGCTGATGGTTGGGGCCTCTTCTGACGAATCGTCGGTGATGGCGTTCGTCTCCTCTATGGCCTCAGGTGTAGGCTCTTCCATCACAGGCTCCGGCATAGGCACATAACCCTGTCCGTCGACCATTGTACCGATGCCCGCCGCATCGAGCGACATCATGCCGGTGTAGCCTAAACCGCCATTACCACCGCCACCACCGTTGCCGCATTTCAATAGAAATAACAGACCTACGATAGTGAGGTGAAACAACAAGGTGCCTGTAAAGGACCACCTGCGATCGGTTTCTGCAAGATTTGCCATGTGTTACTCTTCCTTCGGCTTGGTCGCAATGAACGGATTCCAGCCATTTTGCTTCAGTACAGCGAACAACTCAATTGTTTCACCCGTTGGTACATCGCGATCAATATTTAACACAACTTTCTTGTCGGCCGAGTTACTTAAAATCGCCTGAAGCTTCAGCTCCACATCTTCTTTGGCCACCTCTGTGTTGTTCACCAAATAGCGCAAATCCGAAGTAATCGTAACCGTCACAGTCGACTGTGTTGGCGTGCCCGTTGAGGTCTTCGGCAAATTCACCTGCTCTCCATTCACCGCCAGCGTACTGGCAATGATGAAGAAGATGAGGAGCATGAAGATGATGTCGGACAACGCCGACATCGCAGGCTCCACATGTACTTTATTTCTTCTTCCGAAATCCATGGGTTAGTGCGTTGGTTGTTCGAGAATATCCATGAACTCCACTGCGTTCGCTTCCATCTTATTCACCACTTTGTTGATGCGCGTCACCAGCGTGTTATAACCCACATAGGCAATCATGAATACGATCAGACCTACCGCCGATGAAATCATCTTCAGGTACAAACCTTCGGAAACGGTGCCGATCTGAAGGCTGCCCGCTTCGGCGATATCGCGGAAGATGACAATTACACCGAATACGGTACCCAAGAAGCCGAATACCGGCGCTATACCCGCAATCGTTGCGAGAATGGCCACATTGCGATCGAGCTTGGCTGTTTCCAATTTACCCACGTTTTCGATAGCCTTCTTGATGTCTTCCATCGGTTTGCCGATGCGACTAATTCCCTTCTCAATCATACGCGCCACAGGGGTTTGCGAGGTGCCACACAAGTTGCGTGCGCTGTCAAGTTTTCCCTGACTAACATACTCTTTTATTTTCTCCATGAAGTTGGCTTCTTCCTTATCAGCACGGCCAACTGTGAGTGTGCGCTCGATAATCACGTATACCGCAATCACACTCATGATGAGCTGCGGCACATAGATGTACCAACCTTTCATGAGCTGATCCATTACGCTGAAATTGCCAACGGGTGCACCAACAGTGGGTGGAGTAATACCTACGCCATCCTGAATGGCGCCTGAAAGAGATTCCTGGAGAAAAAAGAGAATGTCCATGTGTTTGTTTGCGGATAAAATGTGTCTGCTACCTCTTGCCGGGTAGTCAACGCGAAAATTGCCATGGAATTGCCGACGCTTGCCGAGCGAAATGAAAACTTATTTAGTGGGGGGTGTTGATAGCCCCTCGGCTGCGCTCGGGGACCGCCTTTCGAGGATTGTAGGGGTGTAGGATTGTAGGATTATAGGGGGCGTTGTTCACACTCATTCTAATTCTCATTCACGCTCTCTTTCTCATTCTGTTCCTGAAGTTTTTAGAATGAGAGCGAGAATCAGAATAAGAGGGCTCACCCCCCTATAATCCTACAATCCTACACCCCTATAATCCTAAAAACACATAAAAAGCACACCCCGCCAAATACCCCAGCAACGCCCACGGCGCAATGTTGCGCAAGTACCAGGTGAACGTGATGCGCTCGATGCCCATCACCGCCACACCGGCTGCGCTGCCAATGATGAGTATACTACCGCCTGTGCCCGCAGTGTAGGCCAAAAAGTGCCAGAAGGCACCGTCTTGCACAAACAAATCGGCCCAGGCATCGCCCACCACAGCAGGAGAGACTTCGTACATGCCCATAGAAGCTGCCACCAAGGGCACGTTATCGATGATGGCCGACAATAAACCGATGGCTATATTGATGGCATAAACGTTTCCTAAACTGTCTTTGAGAAAAGTCGAGAGCTGCACCAACTGACCCGTTTCATTCAATACGCCCACCGCCAATAATATCCCAAGGAAAAACAACACCGAGGGCATATCAATCTTGCGCAGCGCCTGCAACGGAGAAAACTTACTGCGCTCCTCCATAATCTTTTTGCTATGAATCAACTCGGTGACCATCCACAGTAAACCAAGAGAAAACATCATACCCATAAAGGGTGGTAAGTGCGTGACCGTTTTAAATACAGGCACCATCAGCAAACCGCCAATACCCAAGATGAACACCAGCTGTCGATCGCGTTTGCTGGCTTGGCGCTCGATATGCTCCTTGTACTCCGGGCGTTTCACTTCACCCTTCATCACAAACGACAACACCGTGAGCGGCAAAAGCAAACTCACGAGGCTTGCTAAAAAGACTCCGGAAATAATGGACCCCGCCGTTATTTGTCCGCCAATCCACAACATCGTCGTAGTAACGTCACCAATCGGCGACCATGCCCCTCCGGCATTAGCCGCAATCACAATGAGGCCTCCGAAAAACCAACGCGTTTGCTGATCGTCGATCAACTTGCGTGTTAGCGAGATCATCACAATGGCCGTCGTGAGATTGTCTAGCGCTGCCGATAAGAAAAACGACAACAGCGCAATGATCCACATGAGCTTCACCTTGTTGCGCGAGGCAATGCGGTCAGTAATCACCTTAAACCCTTCATGCGCATCAATCAATTCCACAATGGTCATAGCGCCCATCAAAAACAACAGAATACCGGATATCTCGTGCACATGGTGCATGAGCCTTCCATCCAAAAACGCATACACATCTGCCTCGCCACCTTGAGCCACATGCTCGCTCAGCGCATGTGCCGATCCACCACTGATGAAATACAACGTCCAGCACAACGTACCCGTGAGTAACGCTGTAGCGGCCTTATCAATTTTAATGGCGTGCTCCATGGCTATGCACACATAGCCTAGCACAAACACCACCAGGATGGCTATTTCCATTTAGACTAGTTTTTTCAATGCTATTTCGAAGGCCGCTTTGGTGAGACCGGTCTTCTCGCGATGCACCGCATGAATCTGCTGCAGCGCCTGGCGAATCGTGACGGAGGTATCTTCAAAAATGCCGCGATCGGTCATATCCACGTCGCCACTGCTCATCAGGTAAGCAAATACACGCGCCATACCGCAGTTAGCAATAAAGTCCGGAATCACACTGATGTGCTCATCGGCATACTCTGCGATAGGGCCGTAGAAAATTTGCGCATCGGCAAACGGCACGTTAGCGCCGCAACTCACAACACTCAATCCGGCATTAATCATGCGCTTCATCTGATCATCGGTAACCAAACGCGATGCTGCACAAGGCAAAAACACATCGGCCTTCACATCCCAAATCTTCGCATTCACTTCATCAAATGACATCAGGCCCTCTGCATGCAACTGCATGCCCTTGCGTTCCAAAAACAAACGCGTCACCTCTTCATATCCCAAACCTTCCTCGCTGATGAGGCCACCGGTGCGGTCAATAATACCGACGATTTTCGCTCCGGCTTGTGCGCAGTAGAATGCCGCAGCAGCAGCTACGTTGCCCCAACCCTGCACAATGATGCGTTTGCCTGATAAGGTTCCACCCCACAACTCGTGGTAATGGCGCACCGATGCCGCAACTCCATAACCGGTAATCATATCGGCCACCTTGTACTTGCAAGCGAGGTCAGGCGTATACTGTGCGTCTTCAAGCACTTTGATAACGCCTTGACGCAGGTTGCCAATACGCTTCACCTTCTGCGCTTCTGTTGGACCGAAATGTCCATTGAACACCCCTTCCTGCGGATGCCAGATACCACAATCCTCTGTGATAGCGATGACTTCGTGAATTTCATCCACGTTCAAATCGCCGCCAGTGCCATAGTAATGCTTCAACAGTGGTGTCACCGCCGCAAACCAACGCTCCAATACTTCATGCTTGCGCGGGTCGCGTGGATCGAAGTTGATGCCGCTTTTAGCGCCGCCTATCTGCGGACCACTCACCGTAAACTTGATTTCCATCGTCTTGGCCAACGACTCCACCTCGCGCTTGTCGAGGCCTGCACGCATGCGTGTTCCGCCACCTGCAGCGCCGCCACGCAGTGAGTTAATCACCACCCAACCTTCCGCTTCACTGAACGGATCTTTCCATTCAAAAACAATCTCAGGACGCTTGTTTTCGTATTTGGCCAATAGGTCTTTCATAGATACAATTTTCGGGACGAAGGTAGAAAGCGAAAGCCTATGATGCGCTATAAATAGCTCCACCAACGCTGTCGCGTTTTGCCCCGGTTACAGACGCTAACGCATTCGGCTCGCCCGCCATGCGCAAGGCGCCTAAAAAGGCGAAGATCAACGCCTCTTTGAAGTCCACTATTTTCTTCTCGGGCACCACTACTTTATGCTGCGTATGCTCCGCAATTCGTTCCATCAAAAAACCATTGTGCGCACCGCCGCCCGTCACCAATATTTCTCCCTGTTCGCGTTTGCGCAATGCTTCAGCAATCTGAATGGCAATGTGTTCTGTGATCGTGCGCAAGGCATCATGCATGTTGACCACGGAGCGATCGACGACCGGTAAAAATTCATTTACCCAAAACTCCTTCCCCAACGACTTGGGAGCAGGCTGCTTGAAAAAGTCGAGGCTATTCAGTTGCTCCAAGAGCGATTCATTCACGCTGCCCGCATTTGAAAGGGCACCATCACGGTCGTAGGCCACTCCGAGTTTTTCGGCGAAATGATTCAACGCCATATTGCATAAACCGATATCGAATGCTTCCATGTGGAGCGATTCCTTCACCGATACATTGGCGATTCCTCCCAAATTCAAACACATCGGATAGTTTCCAAACAGCCATAAATCGCCAATAGGAACCAACGGCGCACCTTGACCGCCAAGCGCCACATCCGTGGTACGGAAATCAGCAATCACATCCACACCTGTCGCTGCGGCAATGTGTGGAGCACTGCCAATCTGAAGCGTGGTGCCAAGATGCGGCTGATGAAAAATCGTGTGGCCATGGGATGCAATGAAATCAGCGTGGACTGAATGCTCGTGCATGAAATTTTTCACCCAAGCACCATGCTGCTTGCCCAAGTCTACATGCAATTGAGCGAGCTCCAAACCGCTCAACGTATGTGCGGTGCGCAAGCGATCGCGCCAGAGTTCATCGTAAGAAATTGTCGTAGCTTCATGCAATTCGAAATGCCAGCGATCATCGCGGCTGAACGTGCAACAAGCGATGTCCAGCCCATCGAGCGACGTGCCGCTCATGAGTCCTATGACGCGATACACGTTCGAACTACTCATGGTTTGCCCTGACGAATCACAGGTAATAGTGCGCGAATAAGCACCGTGGTATACACCGCGTAAATGCCCATTATAGCCATGGCCAGCGCCTTTTTTCCGGGCAATTGCAAATAGAAATAACCGCCCACAATGCAAGCCGACATAAACAACTTCACCAACACGGAACCATTCACGGAGGCAATAAAACGATGGGGTGATTTAGCACTTGATGACGCAATCATCTGATACAGAAAATAGGTCACAACGCCATAAAGAGGAATCAATACCCAAATGACATCGGGCATAGGTTTCTTCACCGCAAACAAAACAACCATGGCCAACACATACAACATAACGGTGGCAATCGTCAATGGAATCAAAAAGGCTCTAGCATTCATAAGTGCAAATATCAACGCTTACGGAGAACATCGCGTATGACAATATAAACAGCCAGAGTCACCCCCGATAAGGAGCAAATAAGAGTCATAACCGGAGCGTCGAATTGAAAGTAACTATCGAGCTTCATACCTCCCCAAACACCCAAAAAAATCGTGATGGCCATTTGTGTGGCCAACGATGTATACCGTAAGATGGTGTTGTTACCCTGCTTATTGGGCGGCACTGATGGCTGCATCGGCTTGGCCTTCCTTTTTCATTTCCTTCACCTTTGCGCCCATATTACAAGCGCCGGTGAATGATGAGCCCGGCTCTACCGCGAGCTTGTCAGTAAAGATGTCGCCTTCGACCTTTGCGGTGCCCTTGAGTGATAGCATTTGCTGAACATACAACTTGCCCTTAACGAGACCTTCGATTTCGGCATTCTGACAGTTCACGATACCTTCGATGCGACCTGCGGGACCAATCACCAAGCGACCCTTGGTGCTGAGGTTTCCGACAAATGACCCGTCGATGCGGATGTTGCTTTCGCAGCGAATCTCACCTTCGATACTTGTACCTTCCACTATGCGATTAATCCCCATATCGGGAACCATTTCTGTTTGTTTTGCCATGGGCTTGGTTTGTTTTGGAAACATCGTTAGGTCAGGTTAGATCAGCGAAAAACATCAGTAATACCTTGAAAAGAAGTCAAGGTATCGATTGTAGTCTTTCCCTTTGAACAAAGCTATGTAATTCTGCTTGGAAATCAAAAAAACATGATTCCCATTCACGTTGATGTTGGCCAGTTTGTCCGTGTCCGAAGTGAACGCGTTCAAATACTGTTTGCCCTCATCCAATAACTTGAATGATTTAATCAATAGCATGTGATAGTCTTTGTCCAGCAAGTTATTCGTCACTCTCAGCTGCGCCGAGTTAAAGAAAACCAGGTTGAAGTCTGCCGCTGCCGCTTTGGCCGCTTGAATATCGCTACCCTGCACCGGCATAAGCACTGCCAGATAATGTTCGGCCGCTGCATCGAACTTATAGGGGCCGTCCAATTCCTCCAACGACAAAGAGTCGGTCGGAACGGTGGATTGCTGTAAGCTGTCGATGGCCGACGTTGTTGGTGGCGCAAGAGGATTCTGGGTAGTCTGCTCAGCACCGTTAATCACGCGCAACAATTGATCGGCACGAGCCGCCTCCGGTGTACCCGGACATTCCTGCACAAGCGTGTTCAACTCGCGCTGATAGTTTTCCTTAACTCCATACGGCGCATCTGAATAACCCACACAAACAGCGCGCAACAACTTGTACTTACACAGCAATCCATTCTGAGCGTCTGCGGCAATGACACTATCACAATAGGTCTTCGCTCTGCCATAACTGCGAGCGCTGTAAAAGGAGTAAGCACGTTCATAGGCTTCATTCTCCTTCGCCTTTTTCATGTCCTGGATGTCGAGGTAACCGGGATTATCCACCAACATCGCCCAATCCGTTCCGGGGTAACGGCTCTTGATTTCATCGCCCCAGTACTTTGAGTTACAACTTTCACAAAACGGATTTTTGACATACCCCTTGGTATTCTCTTTGGCCATCCAAGTGCGGAACAACTGATAATACGTTGTGGGGTGATAGCTGCTCTCATCCATGTTGGCCAGCAACTCCTCCCATGTACTGATGGCATTATCATCATCATCAAGCTTCTCCTTGTAAACCACACCGGCGTTGTAGTAGCCCTCCGATGCGTCCGCCTTGATGCGCGTCATTTCAGATTGGTTGTCGCAGGGCAACGATGATTTTAAATCCTCCGCGCTTGGCGTTTTGTACTTGTCCGAAGGCGATGATGCTGTACTGTCTGTAGCAGCCTGAACAGTTTCAACCACCTCTTCACCCGGCCCAAACGACTCAGCAAGTTTCGCCTGCAAGCGCCAGTAATCCTTCAATGGGCGCTCGCCCCATTCGTCCTGAAATCCCGTCTTGCCGCTTTCAAGCAAACCCTCATTGTAACACCAAAATGTGCCACTGATGCCGTTAGCCTCAGCTGCAGCGGCCGCCTCTGCAGCGATCCGTTCGTCTTCTATGCGCTGCTGTTCTGCCGCATAAGCCAGGTTCTTGGCGATGTCTTCCAACTTCTTATTTAACGCTGAAGGATCCAACGCGCAAATCGTGTTGAGACTGTCATACAACTCTATTGCATCCAAGTAACCCACCAATTCCGTCAACGATTCAGCTCGTGTTTTAATGATGACATAGCGCTCATGCTTATCGTCGATTTTCTTCAGCGTGCTGTCATAATACGCTTGCGCGGAGGCGTAGCGACGTTCGTCAAAATACAGATCAGCCAAACGTAAAAACGCCTTTACACGCTGCTTTTCATTTGTCGTATTCGCTTCTATCGACTTCTCGTAATAATCAATGGCATCTTCTCGTCGTTGCTCTTCCCAAGCAATGTCTCCGAGCGCATAGTAGATCTGGTCCACATAATCCGCGTTCTTTTCATCCTTCAACATTTTGAAGAGTTCCTTTTGAATATCTCCCGAACTACCACCAGTGCGACTATAGGACAGCGCCTTATTGATGCGCGCGTGAAACTCCAACTCATAGGTGGGGCGGGAATGCACAACCGCTTCGAAATGAGTGATGGCATCACTGCTTCGATTCATCTGCTGGTACAGCTGAGCAAGGATATAATGAGGTCTTGCACGCTCTCGCTTTCGCTCCATAAAGCCAAGCGCCAGATCAAGTTCCGTGGCCGCCTTCTCCCACTTTTTTTGGTGGATATACGCATCGGCATACGACAAGTGATAATCCGCCTTCAATCGCGATGAAACCTTGTCATCTTCAACATCATTCTCCGCGCGCACCAAGGCTTGAATAGCCTTGCCATATTCCTCTTGCTCATTGTACGTCTTAGCCAACCACGTATTGCTTTTCACAGCTACTTCAGGCTTCTTGAACTTGCGATTGACGTACTGAAAAATATCCGCCGACTTATAAAAACTCTTCTTGTAGAAATACGCTTGGCCAATCACCATGTAATTGTCGTCAATCCACTTATTGAATTCCGGATGCTTCTTGTCTTTAGCTCCTTCGTCCTTGATGGTGTGCTTGCTGATGACCTTCTCGCACTTGGCAATGGCTTTTTCCATGTCCGGAAAAATGGCCTTCGCCTCTTCCTCGGTTCCATGAATATAAATCGGTAATAATTTGTCGTAATCCTCCTTGTGATTTGCGGCGAGTGTTCCGGCTCCTTTCAAAACAAGCTCATTGGCATTGAAATAACCGTTGTAGTGCCCGGTCATGTTATGGTATAGACGATAGGCTGTGCCATCCTTCTTGTTGGAACATCCACCAAGAATAAACGCCAGTAACAACACCAACAAATACCTATTGAGTACACTTATTTTCACAAAACCTCGAATTTATTGCCCGCTTGTAACAGGAAAGCGTCAAAAATATTTCATTTTTGTGCGGAATAGCTAAGCCCAAGGAAGAATTCGACACCAACAATGGTCGCGACCCCACAAAACAAACGGAAAAAACTGATCAAGAAGCTGAAAAGTCGCTTCAGGCTTACGGTGCTCAACGAAAACACATTCGAGGAAAAACTCTCCTACTCACTCACTCCCCTCAACCTGATTATCATGTTCGGGGGGATGCTCATCGTCTTTGGCGCATTAATTTATCTGTTGGTTGCCTTTACTCCGCTTAAAAACTACGTTATCCCGGATTATGCTGCTACCGAATTTCGGGAAGAAGCACGCCGCGCTCGATTGACCGCAGACTCGCTATTAGAGGTTTCACGCAAAAACGAAAAATACTTCAATGATCTCAGAGTCGTTTTAGCGGGCGGCTCTCTGAGCAACGCCTCCGATTCCATTCCGTTGGAAACACAAGACGCCTCGCTCAACTATGCGGTAAGCGACGTGGATGAAGCCATGCGCCAAAAACTATCCGAACAAGATCGCTTTAGCATTGAAGCTATTGACAACGAAAAAGAACGCCGCAAAGGGGTTATCCTGTTCAAACCCGTTAATGGTACCATTCTAAGTCCGTTCGATCCGAAAGCTGGTCATTACGGCATTGATCTGGTTGCCCCTAAAGATGATCCTGTGAAAGCGGTGCTCGACGGTACCGTTATCGCTGCGTCATTCACAGCAGATGACGGAAACATTGTTTCCATACAGCACAACAACAACATCATCTCGGTGTACAAACACAACGCAGTGCTGCTGCGCAAAGTGGGCGACCGCGTGAAGGCCGGAGAATCCATCGCCTTCATCGGTGACTCAGGCGAGAACAGCGAAGGTCCACATTTGCATTTCGAACTGTGGGAAAATGGCGCTCCTGTGAACCCTGCGCTCTTTATGTCGTTTGGTGAATAGCCCGCTATTTCGTATTGAACTCGTTCATGGTGCGCGCCAGTCCAATGTGGCCAAATGAAAAAACAGCTTTTCCTGCTCGTTCAATGTGCTCATTGAGTGTTTGCTTCTCTTCATCACTCCACTCCCCTAAAACGTAATCAACCTGTTGTCCCTTTCCGAACTCCGCACTAATGCCAAAGCGCAAGCGGGGGTAATTCGCGGTCTGTAAAATTTGTTGAATATGTTTAAGCCCGTTGTGGCCGCCATCGCTGCCCTGCCCTCGCATGCGCAACTTTCCGTATGGCAGCGCGAGGTCATCGGTTATGACCAATACATTTTCCAACGGGATCTTCTCTTGCTGCATCCAATAACGCACGGCATTACCGCTAAGGTTCATATAGGTACTTGGCTTCAACAGCACAAAGGTCTTTCCCTTGTGCCTCAACTCACAGACATCACCATAACGGTCTGTCTTAAAAAAAAGATTGGACGCCCCGGCAAGGGCGTCCAATACTTTAAATCCTATGTTGTGACGCGTTTGCGCG
>Ga0209617_10000038_pt1 | contig 43573 bp, 28 predicted proteins | sample LakEriepJuly2011_2_FD_187459 | JGI IMG/M metagenome (GOLD analysis project Ga0209617, IMG submission 187459) | Freshwater microbial communities from dead zone in Lake Erie, Canada - CCB epilimnion July 2011 (SPAdes) (version 2) | ecosystem: Environmental > Aquatic > Freshwater > Lentic >...
CATCGCCTACCAGATCGGCACCCGCCAGGCCTCGACCACGCTGCGCATCCGCGACGGCGAAACCCAGATCCTCGCCGGCCTCATCAGCGACAACGAAAGCCGCAATTCCTCCGGCGTGCCGGGCCTGCACGACCTGCCGATCGCCGGCCGCCTGTTCGGCACCACCAAGGACTCGCGCGACAAGACCGAGGTCATCCTGCTGATCACACCGCGCGTGGTGCGCAATGTGGTGCAGCCCTCGGTGGCCGGTGCCATGTCGCCTTCGGGCACCGAAGCCCAGCCGGGCGCCATGCCGCTGACGCTGCGCGATGATGCCCAGGCCGTCCTGCCCACGGCAGGTTCGGGGCTCGGTGGTTTGCCGGGTGCGCGCCCTGGCGCGGTGGGCCGGGCCGGTGCCGGCGCTGGCGCCCCCGTGCTGGGTGTGACCGGTCCGGAGGAGGTCTTGCCCGGCGCGTCCTTCCAGGTCATCGTCAACAACCCCACGGCCCAGCCCATCACCACCACGGTGACGGTGGACAGCGCGGTGCTCGACATCGCCACCCCGGGCGGCGAGTCCGGCCGCATCAGCGTGACCGTGCCACCCAAAGGCCGCAAGCCGCTGATGCTGCGCGCCAAGGCCGAGGTCACGCTCAGCGACACCACCGTCAGCATGGACGCCGGCGAGCCCCTGCGCCTGCGCGTGCGCAACCCGGCCATGCCCGACCCCGCCGACAACCTGGACCCAACCCAGCTCGAGGCGCCGCCGGCGCAACCCAACCCAGATGGCAGCACCGGGAATGAATTCCACTGATGCCACCGTCCGCCCCCGCCGGCAGGTGAGGGGCTTCACCCTCATCGAGATGGTCGTGGTCGTGATGATCGTGGGCATCCTGGCCAGCGCGGCCATGCCCCTGATGGCGCTGCACAAGCGGCGCTCGCAAGAGGCCGAGCTCAAGGAGTCGCTGCGCACCCTGCGCCGTGCCATCGACGCCTACAAGCAGGCGGTCGACAACGGCGACATCGCCAAGCGCCCCGATGACAGCGGCTACCCGCCCAGCCTGGACGTGCTGGTGAAGGGCGTGCCCAAGCTCACGCCAGGCGCGGCGCTGGCCGCAGGCAAACCAGGCGATGCCAACAAGCCGGGTGCGGCCGGTGCTGCAGCGGCGCCGTCTGCGGCCAATGCCGCGTCCAGCGGCTTCTCCCTGAGCCCGTTCAGCACGAGCACCGGCGCGGGTTCGAACGCCACCACCGGCAAAGCCCCCGCCACCATCTACTTCCTGCGCCGCCTGCCGCGTGACCCCTTCGCCGACCCCACCGTGCCCGCCGCCCAGACCTGGGGCCTGCGCAGCTACGCCAGCCCGCCCAATGCGCCGGCGCCCGGCGCGGACGTGTTCGATGTGTACTCGCGCAGCGAGAGCGTGGGCCTCGACGGCGTGCCCCTGCGCGAATGGTGAAGCCCCGATGACGCCCATGACATCGCCACGCCGCCGCGGCTTCACCCTGATCGAGCTGATCGTGGTGCTGGCCATCATCGCCTTGCTTGCCAGCATCGTCACACCGCGCTACTTCCGCTCGGTGGACAACGCCCGCGAAGCCGCGCTGAAGACGTCCTTGAACGTCATGCGCGACGCCATCGACAAGTACGCCGCCGACCGTGGCGTCTATCCCGAATCGCTCGACGAGATGGTGCAGCGCGGCTACCTGCGCCAGGTGCCCGAAGACCCGCTCACCGGCCGGCGCGACAGCTGGCAGATGCTGGCGCCCCGCCCCGGCAGCGTCATGACGGGCCGCGTGGCCGATGTGCGCAGCGGTGCGTCCGGGCGTGGCCAGGATGGCCAGCCCTACAGCAGCTGGTGAGGCCATGACACGCCACCGCGGCTTCACCTACATCATGGTCCTGCTCTGGGTGGCCATCAGTGGCGTCATGCTGATGGCCTTGTCACGCGCCTGGCTGCTGGAGTCCCGCCGTGAGCGTGACACCGAGCTCATCTACCGTGGCGAGCAGATCCGCGAAGCCCTCAGCGCCTACGCCGCCGTGCCCGTCAGCACCGGCCGCAGCCGCGCGCCCGAGCGCCTCGAAGACCTGCTCGAAGACCGCCGCAGCGGCCAAGTCGTGCGCCACCTGCGCCGCGTCTGGCGCGACCCCATCACCAACAGCCCGAACTGGGGCCTGCTGAAAGATGCCAATGGCGGCATCGTCGGCGTCTACAGCACCTCGCCCAAGGTGCCCTTGCTGGGGCCGGCTGGCACACGCAGCTACAAGGAATGGCGCTTCGAGGCCGGGGCGGGGGTCGAGCCCGCCGAGGCGGCATCGGTGCCGTCCGCCATGGCCGCAGCACCCGACGGCCAGACGGCCCGTCCGTGAAACGTGAAGCTTCGTCAACAAACCGTCATCCGGTCTACCTACACTCCGCCCATCAATCACCCGGCATCATGACGACGTCCCCATCCATTGCCCCCGACCAGTCGGAAGTGCTGCTGCGCGTCATCGAAGCCGCTCCGCAGGTGTGCAGGCGTCACCAATTTTTTGTCTGGACCCAGGGTGATTTCCAGCGCTGGCTGCCCCACAAGATCAGCATCTGTGGCTCCTATGACCGCGACCAGCGCGACGTCGTGTTCGACATCTTCAACAGCATCCCGCTGCCCGAGGCCGTCGTGCAGGGTCTGCGCAGCATGCGCTCCGAAATCGTCCAGGCTGCCTTGACCTCCTGGCGCAAGGGCCGCTCGCAGGCCGCCGTGCTGTCGCTGCAGCGCGATCTGTTGCCCCATCCCATGTCACTCGCCTTGACCGAGCTGGGCTACGACCAGATCATGGTCCATGGCCTGACCCGTCCCGGCCGTGCCGACGAGCTAGAAAGCTTCTTCATGTTCACCCAGCCGCGCGCCGACTACGGAGCGGCATCGCAGCAAGCGCTCGACATGCTCTTGCCTTGCGTGCACATGGCTTACCAGCGCGTTTGCGTCACCGAGCGCCAGATGGACAACGGCCGCGGTGCGTCTTACGCCAGCTCGGGCCAAGGCTTGCCCCGCCCGACCCCCATCACCGAGCGCGAACGCGAAATCTTGCTGTGGGTGCGCGACGGTCTGAGCAATCAGCAGATCAGCGAAAAGCTCGGCATCAGCGCGCTCACCGTCAAGAACCACGTGCAGAAAATCCTGCGCAAGCTGGGTGCCGCCAACCGCGCCCAGGCCGTGGCCAAGGCCATGACCATGAACGCACTGGGTGCGGCGCACATGCAGTTCGGCGAGTCCCATTATTGAAAGATCCAGCCATGTCGTCTCGACACAGCAAGGGGCTTCGGCCCCTCTCGTTTTTGGTGGTGAGCCTCACGCTCGTGTCGGCGGCTGTGGCACAGATTGCGCCCTTGAACCGTGTGCCCGCGCGCAGCAGTGGCGATGTCACCGAGTTCAGTGACTTCATCGGCACCGCACCTGAGCCCACCCGCACTGGCCCCTTGCCTGACACGGCCTTCAAGCCGCTGTCACAGGGTGGGCCATGGGGCCAGCTGCCGCGGGTGGACCTCACGCCCGATGCCGCACAAGCTTTCCAAGACGCCACCGCCGGGCGCTGGACCGAGGTCAAGGTTTTGCTGGCGCGCGGCACTGTGGCGCCCGACGCCCGCGACGAGCAAGGCCGCACCTTGTTGACCCTGGCTGCGGCGCAAGGCCAGGTGGCGGCTGTGCGCGATGTGCTGGCCAGCGGTGCGGGTGTTGACCTGCCTGGCGCCATGGGTTTGACGCCGCTGGGCGCGGCCGCTTGGCGCGGCCACGAACTGGTGGTGCGCGAACTGCTGATGGTGGGCGCTGACCCCAACCGGCCCGGTGCCGCCCGTCAAACGCCCCTTCACCTGGCTGCCCAGGCGGGCCAGGTGCGTGTCATGGCCATGCTGTTGCGCGCCGGTGCCGATGTGAAAGCTTTGAACCGCGAAGGCCTCACCCCCCTGGGCGAAGCCGCACGCATGGGGCGCATCGACGCCATGGCCCGCCTCGTCGAGGCCGGTGTGCCGGCAGGGCAGCTGGATCGCCACGGCCTCAATGCCGTGCATGTGGCAGCGGTCAACGAACAGATGGATGCCGTGAATTGGCTGCGCGCCCGCGGTGTGCCTGCACAGGGCCCGATCACGCTGTTGCTGATCGACACCATCGGTCAGCGCCCGCCAGCGCTGCGCTGACACCCTCTTTGAGGGTGTCAGCGTGCCCCCCTGTTTGCAGGGGTGCTGTGACGGCGACTGAGCCCCTTGCGCCAGCGAGTGCCGCGTGTCGCAGTGCGCCTTGGTCTGATCGGCTCATGGCCTTGCGCCAAACGGCGAGGGGATCACGTCACAAGCCGTGGCTAACGTGCTCGGGTGATGCACACGCGCATGGGCAGGTCGGTTCGGACTAGGGCAGACCCGAACTTGGCACCGCATGCCTGTCACACGCGCCAAAGACACTGCCAGCAGCCCAGAGCCATGAGGTTCAGGTTCTCGGTAACACAAAGATCCTTCCTTCCCTTTTCGGAGATTCAAATGAAACTGCAACACATCGCCGCCGCCGTGGCCCTGGCCGTCGCTGGCTCCGCCAACGCTGCCGTTGACCAATTCAGCACCGGCAACAGCTCCTTCTTCCTGGTCGCCTACGACAACGCTGGTGGTTCGTTCACGCAAACCGCTTCGCTGTTCGACCTGGGCTTCAACCTGAACGACATCGCTGGCGCCACCGGCAACGCCGCCAACGGCGCTCTGGGCACCCTGGCTCAAGCTGGCACCAACGTGGTGTGGAACTTCAACACCAACACCGTGACCATCAACGGCACCGTGGCCAGCATTGGCACCAACGACTGGTCTGGCAACTTCGCCAAGCTGGTTGCCAACTCTGACGCTGGTCAGATCCGTTGGACTGTTGGCGCCGCTGACTCCACGGGCATCCTGGGCGACCAGCGCTACCTGATCACCGGCCAGCCCAACGCTTCGGCCCTGAGCACCCAGAATGGCACCAACACCACTGGTCTGGCTGGCTCTGCTGGTCTGCTGAACAACACCAACGTGACCAGCAAGGGCACCTTGAGCTCCGCTGACAACGGTGCTTGGACCTTCGCTGCCACCGCTGGCGACGGCGCTGCCACGGCTGCCAACGGCTACGTCATCGACTCCACCATCTTTGGCACCGGCAACTGGCGTACCAAGAACGTGCTGACCACCCCCACGGTTCTGGACGGCGCTCAGCAAAACCTGTGGCTGGCTGATGCCACCGGCAACGAAATTCGCCTGGGTCAACTCCCCGTGGGCCAAACCGTGCCTGGCTTCCTGAACAACAGCACCACGCTGGTCTTCAACTCGGTCACCGGCACCCTGACCATGTCCACCCCGGCCGTGCCTGAGCCCTCGACCTACGCCATGGCCCTGGTCGGTCTGGCCCTGGCCGGTGTGGTTGCCCGCCGCCGCCGCGCCTGATCCATCTCTGCCTCAAGGCCCTGATGCCCAGGGTCTGAAGGGAGGGGCCTGAGGGTCCCTCCCTGGAGATGTGTCGCCCCTGTTTTTTTCGCTTCCACCCTCTTCCCTTTCGGAGCTCACCATGAAATTCACCAAGATCGCTCTGGCCGTTGTCGCCACCGCCGCCATCGCTGGCCAAGCCCAAGCCGCCACCACCTTCCTGACCGGCGCTTCCGCCACCTCCCTGAACTACGTCAAGGCACTGCAGTCCCTCTGCTCGGGTTCCTTCGCTGTGTTCAAGGAAGCCACCGGCACCACCTCGCTGGGCAACTTCTTCACCGCCAAGTGCTCGACCAACTTCGACGGCACCGCCGTTGACGCTGTCGCCTTCAACGTGTCCGGCGGCTCTTACACCGCCGTTCAGGCTTCCCTGGGCACCGGCCTGACCTTCGTGACCGCCTTCACCGCCACCCCCGTGGCCGGCACTGGCGCCCTGGCTGGCATCAACGTCGCTCCTGGCGTCGCCCGCTCTGCCACGGTCACCCAGTCCGAAGGCGGCTTCATGGACGTCGAGCCTGCTGCTTTCGACGCAGCCCTGCTGGCCCCCTTCGGCGGCGTGGACGCCCTGGCCGACAAGGTTGGCGGCGCCAACTTCTCGCAAGCTTTCGGCGTGGCCGTGAGCCGTGACCTGTACGCTGCCCTGCAAACCGCCCAAGGCCTGACCGGCTGCTCCGCCGACACCCTGACCCCGGCTTGCCAGCCCACCGTGTCGCGCGCCCAGTACGCTTCGATCGCTAACGCAGCAACCAACTCTGCCAAGACCAGCATCAACAGCCTGTTCGGCGTGCCCCAAGCCAAGCTGACCCTGTGCCGCCGCGCCTCCACGTCGGGCACCCAAGCCGCTTCCAATCAGTTCTTCCTGAACACCCTGACCGGCCAAGGTCCTGCTGCTGGCTTCGACATCCCTGCTGACGCTGCCACCTACGGTCCTGGCGTGCTGGCCACCTTCGAAGTCAAGGAAGGCGCTGGCACCTCCAACGCCCGTGACTGCCTGAACGCTGGCGGCTACGGCATCGGCGTGCTGTCGCTGGAAAACGTGCCTGCCGCATCCACCGGCTACCGCTTCGTCAAGCTGAACCGCGTTGAAGGCTTCGACGCCGCTAACGCCAACAAGGGCACCGCCCTGGCCGGTGAGTACGAGTTCGCCTTCCAGTCCTTCAAGTTCACCGCCGCCGGCGCTGGCACCAGCACCGTCATCGAAGCCATCGACAGCCAGCTGACCACCATCGGTGCTTCGACCAACGGCCTGTGGGGCTCTGCTGAGTCGCAGTTCAGCCGCAATGGCAACAACGCCAACGTCGTCACCAAGCAGTAATTTGCTTGCCTGACCACCCGCCCCCATCCGGGGGCGGGAACAGCCGAAATGCCACAGTCCCCAGCAATGGGGACTGTTCTTTTGTGATCTGCCAGAAATGAAAAAACCCATCGCCTTTGCCCTCATGCTGCTGTCTGCGCTCTGGAGCCATGCCCAGACGCCTGCGACGCAGCAGGGCCGCGCGGAACCCACTTTCGATGTGTACGAGTACGTCATCGAAGGCAACACCGTGTTGCCCGCCGATGTGGTCGAGCGCGTGGTGACGCCTTTCCTGGGCCCTGGCCGCACCTTCCGCGACATCGAAGCCGCCCGCTACGCCTTGGAGAAGGCCTACCAGGACGCCGGCTTCCTGTCCGTGCTGGTCAGTCTGCCCAACCAAAAAATCGAGGTCGGCGAAGTTCGCCTCGAAGTGGTCGAGACCCCGGTGGGCCGGGTGGCCGTCAGTGGTGCGCAGTACCACCTGCCCAGCCGCGTGCGCGAGGCCGTGCCCAGTTTGGCCGAAGGCACCGTGCCGCACTTCCCGCAAATGCAGAAGGAGCTGGCTGGCATCCAGTCAGCCGACATGCAGGTCACCCCCCTGATCAATGCCTCCGAAGACGGCCAGGCCATCGATGTGGACCTGCAGGTCAACGACAAGCCGGCCTTGACCGGTAACATCGAGTTCAACAACGGCCAGGCTTTCAACACCAGCCGCGGGCGGGTTGCCGCCACGGCCCTCTATACCAACCTTTTCCAGCGCGGCCACACCGTGGGTTTGAGCTGGGTGTATGCGCCCTACCGCCCCAGCGACAGCAACATCCTGTCCTTCATCTACGGACTGCCCCTGAGCCGTCAAGACGACCTGCTGTTCGTGGTCACCCGCAGCGACAGCGAGACACCCACTGGCTTGGGTGGCAGTGCCGCACCCACGGCCACAGTCAGCAAGGGCGACATCTTCGGCATGCGCTGGAACCACCGGCTCAACCCGGGCTCTTGGTCGGTGCGCCACAGCCTGTATGGGGGCTTTGAGTACAAGAACAACCGCGACGCCAACACCTTTGTCGATGGCCTCATCACCCAGCGCCCACCCTTGCGCTACACCGTGCTCACCGGGGGCTACAGCTTGGCTTGGTTTGGCAAGTCAGGTGAACAAACCAACGTCAGCACCGGCCTGAAGCTGTCCACCCAATCGCTGGGTGGCCGCCAGGTGGACTGCAATGGCCAGCAGCTGGAGCAGTTCGATTGCCGGCGTGCCGGGGCCAGCGCCGATTTCCTGACCTGGAACATCGGCCTGCGCCATGCACGCAATGTGGTTGACAGATGGCGCCTGGACGTCAGTGCCAACGTGCAACTGGCCACCGGGCCCGTGCCAGGCGGTGAGCAGTACAGCCTGGGCGGCCCCGCCACCGTCCGTGGTTACTACGACTTCGAACAAACCGGGGATGCTGGCTGGACGACCCGTGCCGAACTCATCAGCCCAAGCTGGTTGAACGTGGCCGGCCTGGACTTCACTGCGCTGGGCTTTTTTGACCGCGGCATGGTCCACCTCAACCGCCCTCAAACCGGCCAGGTGGGCCGCACCCATCTGGGCAGCATGGGCCTGGGCCTGCGCGTCAAGGGTGAGAAGGGCCTGGAGGCCGCTGTGGATGTGTCACGCGTGTTGTTCGACACCGCGCGTCCGGTGGACAACGGTGTGCGCCGCTTTGCCAGCGGTCCCCGTGCCGACCGGCAGTACCGCGTTGATTTTTACCTCCGCCAGGCCTTCTGAGCCTGTGCCTTGTTGATTCCTGAACCTGAGAGCCCTGCCATGAACAAGCACATCCATCGCCTGGTGTTTGACCGTCGTCGCGGCATGCGCGTGCCTGCAGCCGAAACGGCCCGCTCTGCGGGCAAAGCTGCGGGTGGGCAAACGCGTGCCACAGCCGTGGTGGCCGCGGGTGTGTTGTCGGTGCTGGCCTTGAGTGAGGCTGCCCATGCGCAGCAGCGGGGCTCGGCGGAAGGGGCCGTGTCACGGCTGTCTGGCGTGACCTTCGGCACAGAGCGCGTGTCGGCCGGGGTGGAGGCCGCACTCAGCCGCGGCTACCCCAACCTGCCCACTTACACGGCCGACGGCAACTGGAAGCAAAACATCGGCGACCACCTGGACCCGACGAAGTCGGCGGACGGCAAGATCATGACGCTGGTCCAGAAGGGCAAAACGATCATCCTGAACTGGGATACCTTCAACATCGGCCAGGGCTACGAACTGCGCTTTGAGCAAAAGACGGGTGACCGCGCCTTCAACCGCGTTTATGACATCAACCCCTCGGTCATCAATGGCACGCTGACGGGTGCGGGTGAAATCGTCATCGAGAACCGCAACGGCGTGGTCTTCGGCCCCAACGCCCGCGTGCAAGCGGGCAGCCTCGTGGCCACGGCATTGCAACTGACGAACGACGCGTTCCTCAAGAACTTCCGCCTGCTCCGAAAAGGCAAGCCCAACGAACCCCTCACCCCGGCTTTCGGTGGCAACGAGGACGACAAGAACGGCTTCATCGGCATTGAGGCCGGGGCCGAGATCAAAGCCCTCGCCGGTGGCGATGTCATCATGGTGGCACCGCGCATCGTCAACAAGGGCAAGATCGAGACGCCCCAGGGTCAGACCATCCTGGCAGCAGGCAAGACGGTGTACCTCTACGCAATGGCCGACCTGGCTCAGCGCGGCTTGATGGTGGCGGTGGACAACTTCACAGACACGACCCTCCAGAAAGACCTGGGCACGGTGGTGAATGAGGGCGTGACCGAGCCTGGTAAACCTGCAGGCACGGTGGTGGCCGAGCGCGGCACCATCAACCTGGTGGGTGCGGCCATCCGTCAAAAGGGCCGCCTGACGGCCACCACGGCCATCAACGGGCAGAACGGTGCCATTTACCTCCAGGCCATGGAGAGCACCTCCGAAGGCAATGTGGCAGCCAACTCCAACGAAGTGGGCAGTGCGGGCACCGGCAGAGCCCAGTTGGCCAAGAAGCTGGGCGTGATCGAACTCGCGGCGGGCAGCGTCACCGAAGTGCTGCCATCGGCTGCGGGCATGACCGTCAACGACAAAGGCCAACTGGTGGTCGCCGACCTGCCCAAGGAACCCCAGCTCCCAGGGGGCAACGCCACCGATGAGGAGAAGGCTTTTTACGCTTTCCAGCTCGCCCGGTACGAGGCCGACCTGAAGGTCTATAACGCCAACACCCAGAAGGCCACCGACACCTTCTACCGCTCGCGCATCGACATCATTGGCGCCGACATCACCCTGCGCTCTGGCTCCAGGGTCACCGCCAATGCAGGTGAAATCAATGTGCTGGCCGCCGATGACTGGCAGACCTCGGTGCTCTACCAAGATCAAAACCTGCTGGTCAAGGACAAGAGCCTTATCCGCATGGAATCGGGCGCCGAAATCGATGCCTCGGGCCTCGACAATCTTAGGCTGCCCGGCAGCCGCCATCAGCTCAAAGGGCGCTTGTTCTCCATCGAGTTGGCCGACTCGCCCGTGCAGCGCAATGGCGTGCTCTACCGCGCCGAGTTGCTGGGCGATGCCCGCCGCTCCTTCAGCGTGGGCGACGTGAGCGGCCTCTACAGCAACTGGCGTTACACCGCCAATGAGCTGTCCACCGAGGGTGGCATCGTGCGCATGCAGTCGCAAGGCGCCCTGGACCTGGCGGCCGGCGCACGCGTCGACTTCAGCGGCGGCAGCGTGGTGTACGAGCCGGTCCGCATCACGACCTCCCTGTTGTCACGTGACCCGAATTCGGCTGGATTTGTGCGCCTTGACGAGGCTGACAAGGGGATCTTTTACAGCACATTCTTGTCCAACCCCAGCAAGGCCACACCGGAAGAGTTGCAGCGCCTGGGCCTGAAGGCCGTGAGTGGTTCGGGTACCAACGTGCCCGAAGTGCTGGTGGGCAAGAACGCTGGCGCGGCCTTGCTGGCTTCGCCCTTGATGCGCGTTGATGCGGCACTCAATGGCCGCGTGGTGATGAGCGCGCAGCAGCGCCAATCCACCACTCCATCGGGCGCACGCGCCGGTTACTCGGGCGACACCTTGACGTTGACCAACGGCCTGCGTGAGCAGACAGACGCCAGCCATGCAATCAAGGTCGACCCGGTCTTGGCTTTGAAGTCGAACCTCTACACCACCCTGCGTCCCAACGCGGGCACCCTGGTGCTGGGCAACGAGGTGGCTGGCATCAACAACGGCGTGCCCAACGCCTACCTGGGCGCAGCAGTGCGCATCACCGCCTCAGGCGCTTCGGGCATGAACGAAGCGGGTGAGTTCGTGCTGCCTGCTTCGGTCATTCAGGGCGCAGGCTTGGGTGCGGTCAACATTCTGGCGCCCGCCTTCAACCTCGGCGGCAGTGACGGCAGCAGCGCCAACGTGGCGGTGGTGCCCGGCGGCCGCATCGATGTGAGTACCACAGGCAACATCGGGCTCAACGGTGGCCTGACAGCCACGGGTGGCGACATCGCCATCACCAGCATCACGGGCAAGGTGGACATGGCCAAGGGCTCGTCACTCAGCACCGAGGGCACCTTCCGCGATGAGCGCTTTGAGCGCGGCGCAGCGAACGAGGCGGTGGACCTGACCGCAGGCAGCATCAAGTTGTCGGCTGGACAGGGCATGAACCTGAACGGCACCATCGATGTGTCCGCTGGCGCATGGCGTGCCACGGGCGGTGGTTCGCGCAAGGGCGATGCCGGTTCGGTGGAGTTGTCCGTCAACACCAACCGGCCCGTGGCCAGCGCCGAAGTCACCGACACGCTGGACTTCGGTGACGCTCGCTTCGCTGGCTATGACTTTGACGACGGCGGCAAGATCACGATCAAGGGCCTGCCCGCCTTGGTGGTGGGGGCGCCGGCCGCGCCCAAATCGAAGGCCTTGAGCCTGAACCCGGCAGGCTTTGCCAGCGGTGGTTTTGGCACCATCGACATCTCGGCCATCGGCGATGTGACCGTGGCCGATGGCGTGAAGGTGGCGCCGGTCTTGACCAATTACGTGGCCAACCGCATTGCGCGCGGTGCCAACCCCTTGGTCAACGTGGTCGTGCAGGAGGCAGGCAAGAGATCAGGCGTCAACCTGGCCCTGACCGCCAGCACTGAACCAGGCATTGCGAGCGCCGTGCCTGAAAGCCTGCTTGAAGGTGCAGATCTGAAGGTGGGCAAGGGTGCCACCATCGATGTGGGCGCGGGCGGCAACATCACCCTGCGTGCAGGCGGCAACCTTGACATGGACGGCAGCCTGGTGGCTCGAGGTGGCAACGTCAAGCTGGCCATCCTTGGCCAACGTGGCGCCACCGCTGGTGCCAACAGCACAGATTCTGAGCCCTACGGCTACCTCAAAGACCAGCACATCGGTCTGGGTGAAAATGCGCTGATCGACGTTTCCGGCATTGTCAAGAGCTACCACCCGGGTGGCGCGTCTGACGCGCGGCTGTTTGGCGAAGTTCTGGGCGGCGGCACCGTGACCCTGGGCAGTGCCAATGGCACGCCTCAGCGCGGCCGTTTGCTGATGAACGCCAAGGCCAGCATCAAGCTTGACGGCGCATCGGGCGACCTTGACTTTGGGCGCTTCGTTGACAGACAGCGCGTCTCTGCCGCTGCAGGCACGCTCAACATCGGTCTGACCGACGGCTTTGAACTGCTGGGCAACCTGTCGGCGAGGGCGCCCGACGCCACCGTCGCAGGTGGCACGGTCAACATCGCCTTGAGCCAGGAGCGCCTGATTGACCGCTCGCAAAGCGTCGATTATCCCAAGGATGGCGTCGCAGGCAGCGATGGCAAAATCCCCGACAACAAACGCACCATCCACCTGACGGGCACCAAGGCGCAAGCCGAGACCTTTGCGAAGGAGGGCTTCAAGTTCGGCGAAGGCGTGGTGTCGGCCGAGGTCTTGACCACCAGCGGCTTCGACCGCATCGCCCTGCGTGCCGACCACAGCGTGGCGCTGCAGGCCGACGCCAACCTCGTCCGCTTCGGCAACGCCCCCTTGCAGTCAGTCGTGCTCAATGCACCGGTGATCGACCTTGCCGACCAAGGCGTGCACCTTGTTCAGGCCAACCACGTGGGCATGGGCGTTTTCAGCCCAGCCGAGATCAAGCAGCCAGTGTCGCCCCAAGCCACCACAGGCAGCCAAGTGGCCGCTCAGGGTTCGCTGGGCGGCAAGGGTGTCCTGGCCTTGCAGGCAGGCCTCATCGAGGTCTCGGGCGATGTGGCTGTCAAGGGGGCCGATGTCACTACGCTGGACGCTGGCCTCGACCGCAACGGCGGCACCACCCGCAGCAACGGCGAGATCCGCCTGATCGGCGCGCGCGAGCTTGGCACCAGCGACATGACGGGCCGCCTGAGCTATGCCGGTTCCCTCTTCATGCGCGCAGGGCAGCTCTACGCCACCACGCTGTCGGACTTCACGCTCAAGGGCTTTGACTCGTCGACGGGCAAGGTCAGCACCCTGGAGTTGGTGGCGCCCGCAGGCGGCTCCACCAGCCAGGCGCCGCTGAGCGCGCTGGCATCCCTCACGCTGGACGCCCACACCGTGGCCATCCGCGGCCACATCCATCAGCCCTTTGGCTCGATCGACATCACTGCCGATAAGCTGGACGTGACCGAGGGTGGCCGCCTGTTGGTCAGTGGCCTGCGCAACGACGGCAGTGCACTCATCGTGCCTGTGGGCACCACGGTCAACGAAACCCAGTGGGTGTACGCCACACAAGGCGCTGTGGGCACATCAGGCCAGACGGAAACGCTGGATCCCAAGACCAACAAGACGCTCAAGGACCTGAGCGGCCTGGTCGTGGACAAGCGCATTTCCCTCAACGGCACCACCTTGAAGCTCGACGGCAAGGCGCAGGTGGATGCCCAGTCGGGCGGTGACCTCCTGGCTTGGGAGTTCAAGGCCGGCGTGGGCGGCAGCACTGACACCTACAACCGCAAAGGCGTTTACGCCATCTTGCCCAGCAACAGCTACGACTTCGCGCCCTACGACGCCGACATCAACGCCTCCAGCAGCAAGCTGGGCAAGGGCTTGAGCGCTGGCAGCCAGGTCACCATCAAGACGGGCAGCTCGGTGCTGGCCGCTGGCACCTACACCCTGATGGACGCCCGCTACGGCATCCTGCCGGGCGCCGTGCTGGTGCGCGCTGATAGCCTGGCGACGACGGCCGACTTGCCGCGTGCGATTGCCAACGACGATGGATCGGTCATTGTTTCGGGCTTCATGGGTGGCTCTGGCGCCGCCAGCAGCACGGGCAACCCCAACATGGTGTTGGTGCTGGAGCCTGAAGACACCTTCCGCAAACAGTCCGAGGTCATCCGCACTTCGGCGAACGCGTACGTCGATACCTTGTCCAAGCGCTCGGGTGAGGCCATCTTGCGCCCTGGCGATGCGGGCATCGCATCCTTTGTTTCCAAAAATGCGTTCGACCTGGTTGCGTCAGTGAACCTAGCGGGCCGTGACGGCTTGCGGGGTGGCATGCTCGACGTGGTCATGCCCGACATGGTGGTGTCGCGCAGCGCTGCGCCAGTCGCGGGCAAGGGCCAGGTCAGCCTGGACCGCTTGAACAGCATCGGCGCCAGCAGCATCTTGTTGGGCGGCACCCGTGAGAACTCCGCCGATGGCGTGACGGTCACGCGCAAGGCCAACACCGTCAGCCTGGCCTCGACCTCCTCCACGGAAGGTGCAGCCGATGAACTGAACACGACGGGCGAGTTGCTCGTGGTGGCCAAGAAGTCCGTGAAGGTGGACGACGGTCTGCGTGTGGCCTCCACAGGCGCCGACACCGGTGACAGCCGCCGTTACGTGATCAAGGGCGATGTCGCCGACCTGCCTGAGGGCGACGTCACATCGCTGCCCAACGGCGATGGCGCCACCCTGTTGGTGAGCAACCTGAGCAAAACCGAGCTCTCGGTGACCAACGTGAGCACCACACCCACTGGCGACCTGGAAGTGGGCAAGGCAGCCCTGCCAGGCAGTGTGCAGTTGTCCGGCAACGCCGTGCAACTCGATGCCACGGGTAATCTGAGCATCGACCCCAACACCCGCATCACCACGGGCAGCCTGGGCCTGGGCACCCAACGCGTGGCGGTGGGCGCCAATGCCTCTGACAAGCTTGACGCCAACACCTTGTCGATCTCTGGTGAACTGTTGGGCAACATCAATCAAAGCCAGCGCCTGCAACTGCGTGCATACAAAGGCATCGACTTCTACCGCGACGTGACCCTGGGCTCGTCCAGCATGGACAAGATGACCCTGGACACGCCGCAACTGCGTGGCATCGGCAACGCCGACCAGGTGGCCACTGTGAAGGCGCGCGAGGTCGTGCTGACCAACACCACGGGCCGCGCAGCGGGCACCGAGTTGGGCACCAGCCAGTTGCGCGTCGAGGCCACACCGGTTCTGCAAGACGGCCGCACAGGCGGCCTGACCGTGGCCACATCGCTGCCCTCGACCTCGGCCGTCACGGCCAATGGCCAGGCCTTGGCTTTTGCCAAGACCGTGCTCGACAGCCAGGGTGACATCGTCCTGGACGGCCGCGGCAACCTCAAAGCACGGGGTAGCCTGGAACTGTCTGCGGCCCGCGTGACGGGCACCGGCAAGGCCCAGCAGGTGGTCGATGCCGATGGCGTCCTGACCATCACGAGCCGCGAGGGCGCCAAAACCTTGGGCGAGTCGCTGGGCGCTGGTGGCGCTGTGGCCTTGAAAGGTGCGCGCGTGGAGCAACGCGGCGTGATCGACATTGAGTCGGGCACCCTGGACATCACCGGCGTCGGTGAGGCCGGTCGCAACGACACGGTGGTCGACACCGTGGTGTTTGCCGAGAAATCGACCACCAGTGTGGCGGGCCGCAGCAAGCGGGTCAGCACCGACTACGCTGTGTCGTCGAACGGTGGCAGCATCTCGGCCACGGCGACCAGCGGCAACGTGGTGTTCAATGGGTTGCTGGATGCCTCAGCGGGCAAGCCGCTGGCCAACTTGAACGGCAATGTGGCACAGGCAGGCTCGGTGAGTCTGAAGGCCATTGGCGAAGCCGAAGCCGGCAAGTTCACCGCAGGTGCCGTGGTGGTGGGTGCGTCAGGCCAGATCAAGCTTGACGCACCTGCCGCTGCCCAAGGCGGCAAGCTGGCGGTCGACGCCCAGCGCGTCATGGACATTGACGATGCCAAGGCAGTGGCCGCGGGCGTGGCCTTCACCGGCAGCAAGCTTGATGCTTTGGCCAAGGCGGCAGCAAGCACAGGCCAGGCCCTGGGCAAGATCGACATCCGCGTCCGCGAGGGCGATGTGGTGCTGAACACGCAGTTGCGTGCCAGCGATGTGGGCATCACCGCCGACGGCGGTAAGCTCGGCCTGGGCGCTTCCGGGAAGGTCATCGCCGATGCGGCCCAAGGTGGCGTGGTTCAACTGCAGTCCAAGGGTGACCTGACCCTCCACCATGGCGCCAGCATCAGCGCGCGCTCGACGCGCGAGGGTGCCAACGGTGGCGATGTGCTGTTGTCGTCTGTCGATGGCACCGTCTTCCTGGGCGATGCCGACGTCGTGGCCGACAGCATGGGTGACGCGCAGGACGGCCGCATCGTGGTGCGCGCTGGCCGCAAGGCCGTGGGTGGCACCGATGCCGACATCAAGGTCAGCCGACTGGCCGACGATGGCAATGCCGCCACTCAACTGAAGCTGCAGGCTGGTCAGGTGGACCTGGTGGGCGTCAAGGTCTATGCCGACGCAGCAGGCACGCCCGACGCGCAGCAACACAAGACGCTGACCACGGGCAACACCACCGCGACGGCCTGGGGCTTGAACACGATCAAGTCTGAGGCCGATGCCTTCCTGACAACCGAGAACAAGGCCAACATCTTGTCCGGCTTGGGCTTGACCAGTGCGCAAGCACACGTCAAGGCCGAGGCCGAAATCCGCGCCTTGGGCAACTTCGCGCTGGGTACGTCCACAACTGACTTGAACTTCACGCCGCTGGTCTCAGGCGGCGAGCCAATCAACCTGACGGTGCGCGCCGCTGGCAACCTGTCGGTGGCCGGCAACGTCAGTGCAGGCTTTGCGTCTGCAGCCCGGGTCGCCGGGAATGCCACGGCGCCGACGGCCATCACGCCGCTCGACAACAAGATCGCAAGCAAGGGTGATGCCGCATCCTTCCGCTTCGTGGCGGGTGCCGACATGACGTCGGCCAAGCTCTTGGCTGTTGGGACCGAGAAGTCCACGGGGCACTTTGAACTGCTCGGCAACAAGCACATCCGCACCACAGCAGGCTCCATCGAGGTGGCAGCCGCCGGTGATGTGAGGTTGCTCAGCTCGACCGACTCCCCGGCCTTGCCATCGGCCATTTATGTGGCCGGCCGGCAGGCTGATGATCTGGCCTCGGGTGAATCCTTCTCCACCAACTACACCTGGGCGCAGTACACCGAGCGCGGTGGCCGCCTGAGCATCAGTGCTGGCGGCAACGTGTCCAGCCGGAACGCCACCAACACGGATGCGCAGTCACTGACGCAGATGACGCCCAACTTCTTCTTCCACGCAGGTGCAGCGGCAGGCAGCGTCGCATGGTGGACGGCCTTTGACAGTTTCCGTCATGGCTTCGGCTCCTTCGGTGGTGGCAACATCGACGTGACCGCGGGTGGCGATGTGCGTGACATGGCCGTGGTGTCACTCACCAACGCACGCAATGTGGCCCTGGCAGGCGGCGGCACCAGCCTCAAGGAGCTGGGCGGTGGTGACGTCAGCGTGCAGGCCGGTGGCGACATCGCCGGCGGCCTGTTCGTGCTGGCGCGCGGCAACGGCCGCCTCAGCGCAGGCGGCAGCATCAAGGAAGGTGCTGGTGCCGCCACCACAGACGGCACCTACACCAACCAGCAGGTCATCCCATCGGCGCCCCTGCTGGGCTTGATGGACGGTCAATGGGCCGTCAATGCTAACAACGAAGTGGAGGTGTCCCATGTCTTCAACCCGACCTTGCTGACACAGGCGCTGACAGGTGCGACGGCCGCCACGCGGCCGCGCATCACGTCGGCTGAATCCGGCTACTACCTGACCTATGCCCCGACCGCTGGCGCCTCGGTCTTCAGCACCAAGGGCAACGTCACCCTGGAGCCCAACAGCCAGACCTTGCGTTTCCTCACGCGGGGATTGAACAACGTCGCAGGCAACGTGGTCATCCCGGTGGCCGACCTCGGCAATATGGCCCAGCTGGCCGCTCTGTTGCCCCCGGTGATGCGACTGACCAGCTACTCGGGCGACGTGTCCATCGACGCCGCGGGCGTGGAGTACAAAACCAAGACCAATGGCGTCACGCAGGACGTGCGCACCAACGCGAATGCCTTGGCAGTGACGCCCTCCGTGAGCTCGGATGTGCGGGTTTACGCTGCGAACGATCTCTCATTGCGTGGCACCTTCCAGTTGCCTGACCGCCAGCAGGCCTCGGCGGTGTTTGGCGCAAGCCCGGATGCGCCCGTGGCCAGCAGTGGCTTAACGGGCATGGCCAATGTGCTCAACACGGCCAACGCAACCTCACCCCTGGCGACCGCGTACTCGGCCGTGGTGGCAGGCAACCCGTCGCAATTGGTGTCGCGCCCCATCACTGACACCGCACAGGCGGCCAACCCCAACGTGGTGACCTTCGCCGCGGGCCGGGACTTGCGCTTTGACCCATCCGAAGTGTCGGCCACCAGCACGACTTACGCCGCATTGCGCGTGCCGCGACCGGCAGAGCTGACGGCGGGCCGCGACCTGCTCAATCCCCTCTTCATGGGTCAGAACTTCAGCGAGGACGATGTGACCCGTCTGAGCGCTGGGCGCGATGTCGTCGCGCTGGACACGAACGTCGGTGCCGTGGTCATCAACGGCCCTGGGCAATTGCGCATCGAAGCCGGCCGGGACATCTTGCTGCAGCAGTCCACAGGCGTGGCCGCCGTGGGCAACAGCATCAACCAGGCCTTGCCTGACCAGGGTGCCAAAATCACCCTGGCTGCGGGCATGGACCGGCAGGTCAACATCGAACGGGCCACTGCTTCGTACGGCAGCGACGCGGCCTTCCGTGCCGAGTTGCGTGCCGCCGTGGTGGCCAGCCAGTTGCCGCCACCAGAGGGCAAGGCTTCGTGGGTAGATGCCACCGATGCCGAGGTGCTGAGCACTTTCGGCACCCTGACCGATGCGCGCCAAGTCGGCGCCCTGGACCGCTTCCTCAATGCCCGTTTCGTGGCGCAGTACCTGCCCGAGCTGGCCGGACGCAGCGAGGCCTACTATCAGAGCGACGCTTTCAAGCGCGTCAAGCACGAGACCATGTGGCGTCTGGCCACGTCCCTGGCTTCGCAGGCCGTGGGCATCGCGATCTCATCAGACGCGGGCGAGGAGGCCAAGCGCAAGGTCCAGCGCGAGAACCTGTTCAAGGAGGCCGCTGGCATCGTGGACTTGGCTGGGCTGGGTCAAAGCGTGGACCGCCAAGGTCTGATCAATCTGGCCAGCAGCCGTGTGCAAAACCTTGCACCTGGTGGCGGCAATGCGAGCGGCAGCATCGACAACAGCTTGGGCGGCATCGACGTCATCGCTGCGGACAAGGTCCTGGTGGGCCTGCCCTCGAACGATGGCAGGGCGCACGGCTTCGTCAATTTCGATGGTGGGTCTTTCCGGTCCTTGACCGGTGGGGACTTCCTGGCCGGTGACCAGAAGGTCATTGTCTCCGGGCGGGGCAACCTCTTCATCTATGCCACCGATGGCGACATCGACTCGGGCAAGGGGTCGAACAACGTGGCCTCGCAGGCCACCCCACGCCGATTCTTCAACACTGTGACCCAACAGGTCGAGACCAAGGGCCAGCCGTCGCTCACAGGTTCGGGTTTCCAGACCATCCAGGAGCCCGCCGACGTGCAGCCGCGCATCGGCCTGTACGCACCCAACGGTGAGATCCGCGCTTTGGACGCTTTCATCGTCGGCGGTGATGTGCAGGTTGCGGCGCCCGTCGTGCGGGGCGCAGACAACATCTCCAATGCCAGCGGTGTGGCGCCACCCGCAGCGCCCACGGTCACCATCAGCATCGCGCCCAAGCTGGCCGATCCGCAGGCGGGCGTGGAGCAGGCGGCGGAACGCTCTGGGAATGGCAAGTCGCGTGGCGCAGGCAATTCGCAGTTGTCTGTGGAGCTGCTGGGCTTGGGTGCCGACGGCGAAGCCGCTGCCGCGGGCGATGCCAGGGACAACGGCGGCCTTAAGGACGCCAAAGACAAAGACAAAGACAAAGAAAAGCGCTGAGCCCGCTGAGGGTCAGGCCCTGATCCAGGGGGTAAGCCCACCGGATCCTTGTTTGTGAATGTTGCGTGACTGGTTTTGGGGCTGCGTTGGTCCATATGGATTCAATGCATTCCCTAACCAGGACACATGATTTTTCAATAATCCACTCTCTTTTCTTCACCGGTCTGATCATGAAGATCAAGCGCATCCTCACTTCGACGTTGTTCGCAGCAGCCGTTTGTCTGCCCACCTTGGCCCAAGCCTGGTGGAACGCCGATTTCAAGCACCGCACCAAGGTGGTCCTGAACACGACCGCGCAAGGCGTGGAAACCAAGGAAGCCCTCTCGGGTGTGGTCGTGCCGGTGCGCTTGCACTCGGGCAACTTCGACTTCCTGGGCGCCAAGTCGGATGGCGCCGACCTGCGCGTGGTGGCCGCTGACGACAAGACCCCGCTGAAGTACTGGGTTGAGCGTTTCGACGGCGCCAACGAACTGGCCGTGGTCTGGGTGCAGCTGCCCAACACCTTGCCCGGCACGGACAAGAACCTCGTCTACGTGTACGCCGGCAACGAAGCCGCGGCTGCCGAGACCACCAGCCCCGCCATCTTCGACGGCGCCATGGCCGCGGCCATCACCTTCGCGGGCAAGACCGGCGAGACGGCCGATGACGCGAGCGCCCAGGTCAAGTCTGCAGGCCCTGTGGCCCGCGAAAACACGGGCCTGATCGGTGTGGCCGCCAAGCTCGACGGCCAGCCCATCACCTGGACCTCTGACAAGCTCAAGGCCGGCGGCACCGGCCCTTACAGCGTCAGCCTGTGGTTCAAGCCGGAAGCCGTCACGGGCACCTTGTTCAAGCAAGGCCCTCTGTCGTTGGCCCTGGCCAATGGCAAGGCCACCGCTTCGCTGGGCGCCGCCACGGCGGCCGGTGGTGAACTGCCGACCGCCGCCTGGGCCCACCTGGCCGTGACCGTGGGCAACGGCAAGCTGACCCTGTACGTCAATGGCGCCCAAGCCGCTCAGGCCGATGTGCCCGCGACCGTGGCACCCATCGAAGGTGCCCTGTCGGTGGGCCAAGGCATCACCGGCCTGATCGATCATCTGGAAGTCGCTGGCACCGTGCGCAGCGCCGACTGGGTCAAGTTCGCCCACGCCGCCCAAAGCGCCGATGCCAAGCTGGTGCTGTCTACCACGCAAACGCCTGACACGGCCGATGCCGACGCGGGCCACGGCGAGAAGGGGCACTTCGCCATCCTGGTGGACAACCTGACGGTGGACGCCTGGGTCGTCATCATCATCCTCGGCATCATGTTCGTCATCGCTGCCTGGGTCATGTACGACAAGGCCGTGCTGGTGGGCCGCGCTGACAAGGACAACCTGAAGTTCCTCAGCAACTTCCGCAACGCCAAAGACGTGCTGGCCGTGGGCACCAACGACATGAAGCACTCGCAGTTGGCGCGCCTCTACAACGCCGGCCTGCGTGAGTTGAACAAGCGCGATGTGGGCAAGCCGGGCGCTGCGCCTCTCTCGGGTGCTTCGCTGGACGCCGTCAAGGCCGCTGTCGATGCCGACCTGATCCGCGAAAGCCACACCCTCAACAGCAAGATCGTGCTGCTGACCATCGCCATCTCGGGTGGTCCCTTCCTGGGCCTGCTGGGCACGGTGGTGGGCGTGATGATCACCTTCGCGGCGATTGCCGCAGCGGGTGACGTCAACGTGAACGCCATCGCTCCCGGCATCGCGGCAGCGCTGCTGGCCACCGTGGCCGGTCTGGCCGTCGCCATCCCCGCGCTGTTTGGCTACAACTACCTGGCAGCCCGCATCAAGAACATCTCGTCCGACATGGGCATCTTTGTCGATGAGTTCATCACCCGTGTCGCCGAGAACCACGGTGCTCGCTGAGCGTGCACAGGTCCGGGTCATGGCAGTCAGCATGAACACAAGGGGCGAGCATGGCCGGTGATGTCAAAGGCGATCTGCAGGCGTACGACGACATCAACGTCACGCCCATGCTCGACCTCGCCTACGTGCTGCTGGTGGTGTTCATCATCATGACGACCGCCTCGGTGCAGGGCGTGAAGGTCAACAGCCCCCTGACGCAGGCGGCCAACAACCTCGCCAAGCCACAGACCAAGGGCATCACCATCACGGCCGATGGCCAGGTCTACCTGGACGCCTACCCCGTGAGCATGGACGAGCTGCAAACCACCCTGGCCCAGTACAAGGCCGCCAACCCTGCGCTGCCGGTTGTTCTCAAGGCCGACGCGGCCACCCAGTACGACAAGGTCATGCAGGTGCTGGAGATCGCCAAGCGCCTGGACATCACCGAAATCGGTCTGGCCACCAAGCGCGCGCAATGAGCTGAGCCATGCAGGTCCAAGACGAAACCAAACCCTACGACAGCATCAACGTCACGCCGATGCTGGACCTGGCCTATGTGCTGTTGGTCGTGTTCATCCTCATGACCACGGCTTCGGTGCAGGGCCTGAGCATCAACATGCCCAAGCCCAGCAACAAGCCCAGCACCGAGAAGCACGACCTCAAGGTGGTGCAGGTGATGCCGGGCGGCGCCTTGCTGCTCAATGGTGTGCCGGTCACGGCCGCTCAGCTGGAGAGCGAACTGGTGCAAGCCAAACAGCGCGACCCGAAGATGAGCGTGGCCATCAAGGGCGACGCGCGTTCGCAATACGCCCAGGTGGTCACCGTGATCGACCTGTGCAACAAGCTGGAGGTGTCCATGGGCCTGGTCACCGCCAAGATCGGAACCTGAGATGAGCGCCCCTGACATGGACCGCAGCGAGCAGGCTGACCAGGACGGCGGCGCCAAGCGCTTCATCGTGCCCGCCGTGCTGGTGCTGGCCCTGGTGGTGGCGGGCTACTTCATCTACAGCCAGATGGGCAAGGGGGGCTCGGGCCCCAAGCGCCAGACCGTGAAGATCGCGGTCTTGCCGGACACCCCGCCGCCACCGCCTCCACCGCCCAAGGACGAGAAAAAGCCCGAGCCCAAGCCCGACGAAAACAAGCCTCAGCCGCAAGAGCAAAAGCCGGTGGAGGCACCGCCCGAGCCGCAGCAGCTGAAGATGGAAGGCGCAGCGGGCGATGGCCCCAGCGCCTTCAGCGCTGGCAGCGTGAACAGCGAGTACAAGGGCGGCGCCACTGGCACGGGGTCTGGTGGTGGCGCTGTGGGTGACCGCCTGGCCGCGTCCTCGTATGGCAACGCGGCCAAGCGTGAGATCGACGCCTACCTGCAGCGCCAGGCGCCCTTGAAGCGTGCAGGCGACTATGAAGTGCCCATTCAGGTGTGGGTGCGCGCCGACGGTGGCCTGGAGCGCTACAAGCTCGTGGGCACCACAGGCACCCCTGAGACGGACCAATTGATCCAGGACGCGATGGCGCGCTTCCCTGGCTTCCGCAACCCACCTCCGGCCAGCCTGCCGCAGCCCATCAGCTTGAAGCTGACCAACCGCATGACCGGATGACCCCCGAGACTTGACCATGAAATCTATTCTGACCTCCCCATGGCCCGTGGTGTCTGCCCTGACGCTGGCCATCCTGTGCACGACCACGCCCGCACACGCCGATGAGCGCGAGTCCCTCGAAACCCTGCGCCAGACCACGCGCAACCTGATCGATGCCTTGGTGGAATCGGGCGTGTTGACGCGCGACAAGGCCGACGCCTTGATCCGTTCTGCACAAGACAAGGCCGCCGCTCAGCAAGCAGCCAAGGCTGACGTGGCACCCGCTAAGCCCTCGGTCACCGCCGATGGCAAGCCCGTGTTGCGCGTGCCGTACGTGCCCGAGAGCATGCGCCAGCAACTGCGCAACGAAATCAAGGAAGAAATCCTGGCCCAGGCCCGCGACGAGCGCTGGGGTGTGCCAAGTGCCTCATCGGCCTGGACCGACCGCATCAAGATCGACGGCGACTTCCGCGTCCGCTACCAGCGCGACAACTTTGGCGGTCGCAACACGCCTGCGCAGACCTACCTCAATGCCGAATCCAACAACGAGAACGGCTTGTCGCGCGCACCGGATTTCGCCAGCTTTCTCACGCGCGCCGACGGCACTGACATCCCCACCAGCAGCACCACGGACGACCGAGGCCGCGAGCGCATCCGCATGCGCCTGGGCTTGACGGCGAAGGTCACGGACGAGGTGGGCTTCGGCCTGCGCCTGGCCACGGGCAATGCCACCGACCGGGTCTCGACCAACCAGACTCTGGGCCAGAATTTCAACAAGTACGACCTGTTCATCGACCGTGCTTTTGTGCGCCTGGACCCAGCTGAGTGGGTCACGGTGCAGGCTGGCCGCATTGCCAACCCCTGGTTCAGCACCGAAATGACTTGGAGCGAGAACCTGAGCTTTGAGGGCGTGGCCACCACCTTCCGCTACAACGAGCTGGCCGAGGGCGTGACGCCCTTCCTGACCATGGGCTACTTCCCCATGCGCGAGAACGGCACACCCAGGCGCGGTTCGCGTCACCTGGTCGGTGCGCAGCTGGGCTCGGGCTGGGACCTGGACAGCCGAACCAAGCTGAAGTTCGGTGTGGCGCTCTATGAGTACCGCAACCTTGAGGGCCGTTCTGACAAGGACTTCGTGGATGGCATTGACGCCAACGGCAACCCGGTGCCGGTCATCGGGCGGACCTATGGCCAGTACGAGTACGGCGTGGGCTTGCGCCAAAAGGGCAACACGGTCTTCGAGACCAGCCCCATTTCGGGCTACAACAACATCTCCCCCATCTGGGGCCTGGCCTACAAGTTCCGCCCCTTGGTGTTGACTGCATCGGCAGCGTTCTCGCACTTCAGTCCGTTCAACGTGATGGTGTCGGCCGAGTACGCACGCAACATGGCGTTTGACGAGAACGATTTCCGCAAGCGCGCAACCGATGCAGCCTACGCCGGTGTCAGCCCTGGTGGGCGCAACGAGGGCTACCAGTTCAAACTCGGCGTGGGTGACTTCGAAGTGCGCGAGGCGGGTGACTGGCAAGCCCAGTTGACCTACCGCCACGTGGGCTCGGATGCCGTGCTGGACGCCTTCACGGACAGTGACTTGGGCCTGGGTGGCACCAACCTGAGCGGCTACACCCTGGGCATGAGCTACGGGCTCTACCGCAATACAGCGCTCGGAATCCGCTACCTGGCTGCCGAGAACCTCGACACCACGCTGAACAAGGCCTTCCCGAACGCTCGTTTCCAGACCAACTCCTTGCAGGTGGATTTGAATGTCCGTTTCTGATCAAGCCAAGCACCCCCAGCTGCGCCGCTGGGCAGCGGCGTGCGTGATGGTGTCTGCGTCGCTGTGCAGCATGTTGGCCATGGCCCAGGCCGACAAGGAAGCCGAGCAGCTCAAGCGCTTGCGCTTGCAACTGCGCCAGGTGCAGCAACAGCAGCAGGCCGCCCAGGAGGCCCAGGGTCAGGCCGATCAGGCCCGCGCCAAAGCGGAAGAGGGGCTCAAGGCCCAGGAGGCCGACCTCAAGCGCGAACGTGCCAGTGCCAACACGGCGTCGCGCAAGCTCGCAGCCTTGTCCAAAGACCTTGACGCCCAGAAGGCCGAGAACACCCGCATCGCTGCTGAGCTGACTGCCGCCTCCGAGCAACTCAAGGCATTGCAGGCGACCTCCCGCAAAGCCCAAGAAGTGGCCACAGCGACCGAGACCGACCTGCGTGCGCGGCGCGAACAGCTTGTGCAACAGCTGGGCAAGTGCAGCGCCCACAACGCCGAGTTGGCGCTGATCGGCGAAGACCTGCTGGCCCGCTACGAGAACAAGGGCCTTGCCACCGTGCTGGGTGAGCGTGAGCCCTTCGTTCAAACGTCGCGCGTGCGCCTGGAAAACTTCAAGGCCGAGTACAGCCGACGCATCGCCAACGAGCGCAGCAAGCCTGCTGCGGCCGATGCCGCTGCACCGGCGCCATCTCCCAAGCCCTAAGGCTGGCTCAGAAAGACAGCGAGCGGAACGCCGACGGGTTGAGCTGGGTGTCGGCCCCGTCCGCGTTGATGAGGTCGGGCCGGATCACCAGCTTGCCGCCGGCTAACCGCAGCCCCGCGTGGAAGTTCACGTGCTCGCAGCGCTGCCAGCGCATCACGCGCCAGGGCTCGGCCCGGCCAACAACCTTGGTTGTTTCGCCGCAGTAAGACAAGGGGTTGCCGCGCACAGCGCTCAGCCGATAGATGCCCATGCCTCCGAATGCAGAGTGCACTTCCATCGCTGGGGCATCGGGCGGCAGGCACAGCCTGCGTGGCAGCACAGCGCGCTCGAAAGCCGCTTGGTCATCGAGGTTTTCGGCCACGGTGAGGTCAAAGGCGTCTTCCCAGATGTCGCCGGGGCAGAGCGTGGGTTCTCGCAGGGCCCAGAGGTCGTAGTGCGAGTTCAACTGATTGGCGAACACACCCACCAGCTCGTCGCCTCGATGCACCGAAGCGATGGTATCGCACACCACGTCGATGGGCCATGGGCGCGCATTGACGGCATCGAGGTCGAGCATCACGAGGGTGTCGAAGTCCCGTACCGCCTCCCATTGCCGCGCTGCCGCAACGATGGCATTGCGTGCCATGGCCAGGCGCACTGTGCGTGCCGCGATGGCTGCGCCAATGCCGTCCAGGCGAATAAAGCGCGACGTGGCGTGCCTCTCACAAAACCGCGTCAGGACATCGGCCGTGGTGTCTGTTGAGTCGTTTTCAACGAAGACGAAGGCGCTGGCGGCGCAGTGCGTGCTGAGCGCCTCGAGGTTGGCGAGCACCGCGGGAAGGTGTGGTGCGCAGTCACGGGCGCATCCCGCGAAAACGACCTTGTGAGGCAGACCAGGCATGTGGTTTTGGCAGGCAAGGGGGCAGTGTCAGAAAATCGACTTCGACCTTGGTTAGTCTGGGGACATGAGCAAAAAGCAGAAGTCAGGGCGTGCGGGCGGACCAACACCGCAATCGGTGTTGGGTGCGCGTGCCCCAGGGGCTGGCGGCGTGGGCTCGCACCAGCAGTTGCAGCTTGCACTGACTCTGTTACAGCGCGGCGACGCCCAGCAAGGGCTGAGCATGTTGATGTGGCTGGCGCAGCAGACGTCGGTGGTCAGCTTGCAGGCCGGCATGGCGCTCGCCCAGTGGCACCTCGAGCGCGGCCAGCCGCAAGAGGCTTTGGCATGGGCCCAACGTGCTGCCGCTGGTGACGCCGATGGCGCGAAGGCCAACCCAAGGGTCGCCCTTGTGTTGTCGCGGTGCTTGCGCCAGGTGGGGAGCGCGGCGCATGCGGTGGTGCTGTGTCAGCAGGCCTTGGTGGCCCACCCACAATCGGTGGAGCTGTGCATGGGCCTGGCCCTGGCCCACAGGGATGCCGGCGCCTTGCACGAGGCTGAGCAGGCCTACCTCCAGGCCTTGACCTTGGCGCCGGGACACCCTGACTTGAGCCACAACTTGGGCAATCTGCGTCAGCAGCGGGGTGACTTCGATGGTGCGCGCGAGGCCTATCTGGCTGCCTTGGCAGCCGCGCCTGCGCACGCCCCGGCCTTGTTGGAGCTGGCCCATCTGGCCCAGCGCGCTGAACAGCCTGAAGTGGCGCTTGTGCTCGTCCAGCGCGCCTTGTCGGCAGCACCGCAGTTGACCCGTGGCTGGCGCTTGCTCGCAGGCCTGTGCCAGTCTGCCGGGCAGTGGCAGAAGGCCCGTGAGGCGTGGGAGACCGCCTTGAGCCAAGACGCGAGCGAAGCCGCCGACTGGCTGTCGCTTGGCAGTGCAGCTTGGGGCACGGGCGATGCGTTAGGGGCGTGTGCCGCCTATGGTGAGGCCTTGAAGCGCGGGCCCAACTCCGCCCAAGCGCACCATGGCCAGGCCTTGGCTTACCGGGTCATGGGGCGCTTGGGCGAGGCGATGTCGGCCATCCAGCACGCACTGGCCTGCGACTCGGCAGACGTGCTGGCCACCGAGTGTCTGTACCTGCGCACAGCCTTGCAACTGGAGATGGGCGAGCTGTCTGGTGCGGCCGAGCCCATCGAGCAATTGGCGGCTTTGGCGCAACACCCCATCGAGGCGGCAACGGCGCTGGAGTTGAGGGCCGCCCTGGCGTCTGCCCAAGGCGACATGGCCGCTTGTGTGGCCTGGCGCAAGCAGGCACTGGCCGTCATGCCAAGCCGGTTCACCACGGCCCAGAGCCTGTGTGCAGCTGCGCAGTACCTCGACAGCCTGGATGGCGCCGAGCAAGCCAGAGCCGCGGTTGAGACCATGCGGCCCTTTGCCCCGCGTCAAGACGCCGTGTGGTTGCCGCAGCAAGCCGTGCCCAAGCCAACGTTGCGCGTCGGCTTTGTGTCGGCGGATTTGCGCAGGCACTCTTGTGCCTTCTTTCTGGAGCCCCTGTGGCAAGCGCTGGACCACGCACGTGTTCGCCCCATCGTGTATTCGACATCGCAGCAAATGGACGCCGTGACCGATCGGCTGAAGTCCCTGGTCACGGACTGGCGTGATGTCGCGCCACTGAGCTCTGCCGGGCTGCGCGATGCCATCCGTACCGATGGCGTCGACATCGTGATCGACCTCTCAGGCCACACCGAGGGCAGTCGACTCGATGCGCTGGCCCTGCGCTGTGCGCCCCTCCAAATGACCTGGCTGGGCTACTTGAGCACCACCGGCTTGCCGTCCATGGACCTCCGCTTGAGCGATGCCGCGGTCAACCCACACGAGCACGACGGGCAGCACACCGAGCGCGTGCTGCGCATGGGGCGGCCCTACGTTGTCTATCGGCCTGATCCTGCTGCGCCCGATGTGGTCGAGCCACCGGCCTTGTCATCGCAAAGCATCACGTTCGGCTCCTTCAATGCCATCCAGAAGATCAGCCCGGCCTGTGTGGCGCTGTGGAGCCGCTTGCTGATGCAGGTGCCAGCCTCACGCTTGCTGTTGAAGGCGCGGCCCCTGGCCGATGCTTCGGTGCGTGATCGCCTGACCTCGGCGTTCATGGCGCACGGCGTGGCACCTGAGCGCTTGGTGATGCTGCCGCATGCGCCCCAAGACAAGCACCATCTGGCCACCTACGGGCAGGTCGACATCGCCCTGGACACCTGGCCCTACCAAGGCGTGACCACCACCTGCGAGGCGCTTTGGATGGGCGTGCCGGTGCTGAGCCGTTGCGGCGAAGTGGCCGTGTCTCGGCAAAGCCTGACCCTGCTGCCTGCGGTGGGTTTGGAGCACTTGGCCTTGTCAGACGATGCGGCCTGGCTGGCGGCTGGCTTGGCCTTGAGTGCCGACCTCCCCGCACTGGCCACACTCCGGCACGGGTTGCGCGATCGCATGGCCCAAAGCCCGTTGATGGATGTCAATGGATTCGCGCGTTCCTTCGAAGATGCCATGCACGCTGCCTGGCAGGACTGGTGCCGCCGGGCCTGAAGGCCTACACTGAAGCATGCCCATCACCTTCAAATCCCAAGCCACCGGCGACCTCGTCATGCTCGACAAGCACGCCGAGGCCTTGCTCCAGCACATTGGCAAGACTGCCACAGCTGCTGGTGTTCTGGAGCCAGCCGACATGGCGCACGCGCTGACGGTGTTGCGCGCCATCGAGGACCCCCGCGACGCCCAAGCGGCAGCCCGCGCTGAACGTGCCGCCGAGGCGCCCGCTGACGATGAGGAAGAGTCTCCCGGGCTGAGCTTGTCATTCCAGGACGAGCCCGTCAGCCTGCGCCATCGCGCGGTGCCCCTCATCCGCCTGATCGAGCAGGCCCAGGCCGAAGGCAAACCCATCGTCTGGGGTGTTTGAGTCCCGCTTCTGACTTGTGCGCTGCAGCATGGCTGAGGCATGATGCCTGCATGTCCGAGACAGCCACCCGCCTCATCGCCGTGCGCCACGGTGAAACTGCCTGGAACCGCGTGTCACGCATCCAGGGCCACACCGACATCCCCTTGAACGAAGCCGGCCTTTGGCAGGCGCGCCAGGTGGGGCAGGCGGTGGCGGCCGAAGGCATCGATGCCATCTACAGCTCGGACCTGCAGCGTGCGGCAGACACGGCCCGCGCCATCGGTGTGGCCGCGGGCGTGCCGGTGCAGCTGGACGTGGCCCTGCGGGAGCGCCACTTCGGCGAACTCGAAGGCCTGACCCACGACGAAATCAACACCCGCTGGCCCGAGCAGGCCCGGCGCTGGCGCGGTCGCGACCCCGACTTTGGGCCGCAAGGTGGCGAGACGCTCAAAGATTTCCACGCGCGCTGCGTGGGCGCACTGACCCGGCTGGCGCGACGCCACCCAGGCCAGACGGTGGTGCTGGTGGCCCATGGCGGCGTGCTCGATTGCTTCTACCGCGCCGCCAATGGCGTGGACCTGAGCGTGCCGCGCAGCTGGACCATCGGCAACGCCACCATCAACCGGCTGCTGTACAGCCCGGACAGTCTGACCATGATCGGTTGGGCCGACGATGCGCACCTGCAAGCCGAGCGTGGCCTGGACGAGTCGTCCGATGGGGCTGTGGCGCCGGCTTGAAGCGTCCTCAGGCACCACGACGAGGTGCAGCCTGCTGTGTGCTGATCCATGATGTGCGCCCAACCTGGGCAAACGGCCTTCAACGCCCTGCGTTTGGTGTTGAAAAAGCCGCAGCGTGAGCAGGTCATTGCGCAAAACTTAACAAAGCGTTTTCGAAAGCTGGCTATCATCCCGTGCAGAATATTGACTAGGCAAGTATTTACGAGGTGAACATGGCGCGTCGCAATCAGGGTGTCGATCTGGGGATGCTGGCAGGTGCCGTCGTGGCGTTGGCCATGCTGGCAGGCTGCGGCAAGGGTGGTGATGCCACCGCGCAGGCCCCCGCGGGCGCCAAACCGGCCATGCCGCCGGCGCAGGTCGGCGTGGTCACGGTGCAGTTGCAGTCCGTGCCCGTGATGAACGAACTGCCCGGCCGCTTGGAGGCTTTCCGCACCGCGCAGGTTCGCGCACGCGTGGCTGGCATCCTGCAGCGCCGTTTGTTCACCGAAGGCGCCGACGTGAAGGCGGGTCAGGCCCTCTTCCAAATCGACCCGGCCACTTACCAGGCCGCGCTCGACAGCGCCCTGGCGACGCAGGCGCGTGCCGAGGCCAACCAGGCCCAGGCCCAGGCCCTGGTCAAGCGCTACGAGCCGTTGCAGTCCGCCAAGGCCATCAGCCCTCAGGAGTACCTCAATGCCCAGGTGGCCGAGCGCCAGGCCAACGCCGACGTGCAGTCCGCCAAGGCCGCTGTGCAGGCGGCGCGCATCAACCTCGGTTATGCGAGCGTGACTTCGCCGATCGCTGGACGCATCGGCCGTGCACTGGTGACCGAAGGCGCCTTGGTGGGGCAGGGCGAGGTGACGCAGCTGGCCGTGGTGCAGCAGGTCAACCCGCTGTACGTCAACTTCACGCAGTCGGCCAACGAGGTCATGAAGCTGCGCCAGGCGCTCAACAGCGGCACGCTGAAGAAGGCCGGTGAGCAGGCCGCCAGCATCCGCGTCGTGATGGACGACGGCCGCGAGTACCCCTTGTCGGGCAAGCTGCTGTTTTCCGACCTGACGGTGGACACCACCTCGGGCCAGGTCTCGCTGCGCGCCGAGCTGCCCAACCCGCAGGGCCTCTTGCTGCCGGGCATGTACGTGCGCGTGCGCCTGGAGCAGGCCCAGGTGGACGGTGGCTTCCTGCTGCCCCAGCAGGCCGTGACCCGCACCGCGCAGGCCGACACCGTCATGGTGGTCGCGCCCGACGGCATGGTCTCGCCGCGCCCGGTGAAGATCGGTGGAGCGCGCGGCAACCAGTGGGTGGTGCTGGGTGGCCTGAAAGACGGCGAGCAGGTGATGGTCGATGGCTTCCAGAAGATGATGAACCCCAAAGCGCCGGTGAAAGCCGTGCCGTGGAAGGCGCCCGATGTGACGGCGATGGTCACACCGGCGGCATCCTCCGCCACTGCCGCGTCGGCCCCGTCCGTCGCAGCTTCGCGCTGATGTCCCGCTGAAGGAGCCCGCATGTCACGTTTCTTCATCGAGCGGCCCATCTTCGCGTGGGTGATCGCGCTGTTCATCCTGGTGTTCGGCGGTGTCGCCATCACCAAGCTGCCGATCGCGCAATACCCGACCGTGGCGCCGCCCTCGGTCGTCATCAGTGCCACCTACCCCGGCGCCTCGGCCAAGACGCTGGACGAGAGCGTCGTCAGCGTCATCGAGCAAGAGCTCAATGGCTCGCCCGGCATGGCCTACATGGAGTCGGTCAGCCAGGCCAACGGCACGGGCAGCATCACCGTGACCTTCGAGTCGGGCACCAACATCGACCTGGCCCAGGTGGACGTGCAAAACCGACTGGCCCGCGCCACGCCGCGCCTGCCCTCGGCGGTGACGCAGCAGGGCGTGAAGGTGGACAAGTCGCGCAGCAACACGCTGTTGTTCGTGATGCTGTCCTCCACCAACCCGGCCTTTGACCCCGTTGCCCTGGGCGACTACGCTTCGCGCAATGTGCTGCCCGAGTTGCAGCGCGTGGCGGGCATCGGCCAGGTCACGCTGTTCGGCACCGAGCGTGCCATGCGCATCTGGGTGGACCCGGCCAAGCTGGTGTCCTATGGCCTGAGCCTGAGCGACGTCAACAGTGCCATCCGCGCGCAGAACGGGCTCGTGCCAGCCGGTGCCCTGGGTGACCGCCCCAACGTCATCGACCAGACCATGACGGCCACCGTGGTGGTCAATGGCCAGCTGGAAAACACCACGCAGTTTGGCAACGTCGTGCTGCGCGCCAAGGCCGACGGCTCGACCGTGCGCTTGAAAGACGTGGCCCGCATGGAGCTGGGCGCCCAGACCTACGGCACTTACGCACGCCTCAACGGCAAGCCGGCGCTGGGCATGAGCGTTCAGCTCTCACCCACCGGCAATGCGCTGGAGGCGGCCAAGCTGGTCAAGGCCCGCATGGAGCAACTCAAGAAGTACTTCCCGCAAGGCGTGGATTACTCCTTCCCCTACGACACCTCGGGCTTCATCGCGATCTCCATCAGCCAGGTCGTCGAGACCCTGGTCGAGGCCGTGGTGCTCGTGTTCCTGGTGATGTACCTGTTCCTGCAGAACATCCGCTACACCCTGATCCCGACCCTGGTGGTGCCCGTGGCCCTGCTGGGCACCTTCGGGGTGATGCTGGTGGCGGGCTTTTCCATCAACGTGCTGACGATGTTCGGCATGGTGCTGGCCATCGGCATCCTGGTGGACGATGCCATCGTGGTGGTGGAGAACGTCGAGCGCCTGATGGTGCAGGAAGGGCTGTCGCCCCGCGAGGCCACGCGCAAGGCCATGGGCCAGATCAGTGGCGCCATCATCGGCATCACGGTGGTGCTGGTGTCGGTGTTCATCCCGATGGCCTTCTTTGCCGGTTCGGTGGGCAACATCTACCGACAGTTCTCGCTGGCCATGGTGGCCTCGATGCTGTTCTCGGCCTTCCTGGCCCTGTCGCTGACGCCGGCCTTGTGCGCCACGCTGCTCAAGCCCGTGCCGCACGACCACCATGAGAAGGGTGGCTTTTTCGGCTGGTTCAACCGCTTCTTCACCTCGACCACGCATGGCTATGAAGGTCTCACGGCCAAGCTGGTGCGCCGGGGTGGGCGGGTGCTCATCGTGTATGCCTTGATCGTGGCGGCGGTGGGCTGGTTGTACGTGCGCATGCCTTCGGCCTTTCTGCCCAACGAGGACCAGGGCAACCTGATCGTCAACGTGCAATTGCCGCCAGGTGCCACGGCCCCGCGCACGGAAGCCGTGGTCAGCCAGGTCGAGCAGTACTTCCTCAAGCAACCCGAGGTGCAGTCCATCATCGGTGTGGTGGGTTTCAGCTTCTCGGGTTCGGGGCAGAACGCGGCGCTGGGCTTTGTGACGCTCAAGGATTTCGACGAGCGCAAAGGCGAAGCCCACTCGGCCCAGGCCTTGGCCAAGCGTGCGTTCGGCGCGCTGATGGGCATCCGCGATGCCTTCATCTACCCGCTGAACCCGCCACCCATCCGCGAGTTGGGCAATGCAACGGGTTTCTCGCTGCGCTTGCAGGACCGCGCTGGACTGGGTCATGACGCCTTGCTGGCGGCACGCAACCAACTGCTGGGCATGGCCGCGCAGAGCAAAGTCGTGACGGGCTTGCGTCCGGATGGCCTGGAAGATGCACCGCAGTTGCGCCTCGACATCGACCGCGACAAGGCCTATGCGCTGGGCGTGAGTTTCGACGCCTTGAGCGCCACGCTGTCCACGGCGCTGGGCTCCAGCTACATCAACGACTTCCCCAACCAGTCCCGCTTGCAGCGCGTGGTGGTGCAGGCCGATGCCCCCGCGCGCATGCAGCCTGAGCAGATCCTGCAGCTCAACGTGACCAACACCCAGGGCCAGAGCGTGCCGCTGTCTGCCTTTGTGACGACGCGCTGGGTGACCGGCCAGATGCAGGCGGTGCGCTACAACGGCTACCCGGCGATGCGCATTGCCGGTGACGCCGGTGCAGGCTTCAGCACGGGCCAGGCCATTGCCGAGATGGAGGCGCTGGCCGCCAAGCTGCCGCAAGGCATTGGCATCGAGTGGACCGGACTGTCGCGTGAAGAACAGCTGTCTGGCTCGCAGGCCACGACGCTGCTGGTGTTCTCGCTGCTGGCCGTGTTCCTGTGCCTGGCCGCGCTCTATGAGAGCTGGTCGATCCCCGCTGCCGTGATGCTGGTGGTGCCGCTGGGCATCCTGGGTTCGCTGCTGGGCGCGAACATGCGCGACCTGCCCAACGACGTGTTCTTCAAGGTCGGCTTGATCACCATCATCGGCTTGTCGGCGAAGAACGCGATCCTGATCATCGAGTTCGCCCGCGAGCTGCAGGACAAGGGCATGGGCCTGTTGGAGGCCACGCTGCAGGCCTGCCACCTGCGCTTCCGCCCGATCATCATGACCTCGGTGGCCTTCATTCTGGGCGTGCTGCCCTTGGTCATCTCCACCGGCGCAGGTTCGGCCAGCCAGCGCGCCATCGGCACCGGCGTGATGAGCGGCATGATCGCGGCCACCGTGCTGGCGGTGTTCTTCGTGCCGGTGTTCTTCGTGGTGATCCGCCGCTGGTTCCCTGCCAAGCCCGCCGCGCAAGCGACGACATTGGCCGCAGACACGGCACACGCCCATGAAGGCAAGGAGTGAGACCATGGCCGCAACGATGACGACCCCCCGCCCGATGCTGCGCCCAGCGATGACCGTGGTGGCGCTGGCCGCTCTGCTCACGCTGCAGGCTTGCTCGCTGGTCCCGACCTACCAGCGTCCTGAGCTGGCCGTGCCCAAGGCCCTGGCCGGTGCAGACGCTGTGCCTGCTTCTGCCCCTCCTGTGGCCTCGGCGGCGTCCAGCCCTGCCGTGGCCGAGTTGCCTTGGCGCACCTACTTTCCCGACGCTCGCCTGCAATCGCTGGTGTGCGAGGCACTGGCCCATAACCGCGACTTGCGCGTGGCCGTCCTCAACATTGAGCAGCTGCGCGCGGCCTACCAGATCCAGCGTGCCGACCTGTTTCCCACCGTCAACGCCAGCCTGAGCGGCACCCGTCAGCCGTCCACCGTGTCGCCCTACCGGCTGGGGACCACGGCAACCGGCGGTCTGGCCATTCCCGCCTTTGAGCTCGACATCTTCGGCCGTGTGCAGGCCCTCAGCGATGCGGCTGCCGCGCAGGTGCTGGCGTCCGAAGAAGCCCGCCGCGCGGTGCACATCGGCCTGGTGGCGTCGGTCGCCACGACCTACTACACGCTGTGGGCCGACCGCTGGCAGCTGGCCCTGGCCGAGCAGACTCTGGCCACCCGCCTGGATTCGTTCAAGCTGCAGCAACTGAAGTTCGACAATGGCGTGCTCAACGAGCTGGATTTGCGCTCGGCGCAGTCCACCGTGGAAGCCGCCCGCGTGGCCCGCGCCCAGGCCCAGCGTGCCGTCGCACAAGACGTGCAGGCCTTGGCCTTGCTGGTGGGCAAGCCGGTGCCGGCCGAATGGCTGCCGCCGCAAGCAGACTTGGGCCTGAAAGATCCCGCGCAGTTCGTGCATGCCAGCCTGTGGCCGGGCTTGAGCGAGCTGCCCGTGGGCCTGTCGTCGGACGTGCTCTTGCAGCGCCCCGACGTGGCCCAGGCCGAGCAACTGCTGGTGTCTGCCAACGCCAACATCGGTGCCGCGCGTGCCGCCCGCTTCCCGCGCATCGCCTTGACGGGCAGCGCCGGCGTGGCCAGCAATTCGCTGTCTGGCCTGTTCGACGATGGCCGCTTCGCCTGGAGTCTCGGTGGCAGCCTGCTGGCGCCGATCTTCGACGCAGGGCGCACTGCAGCCGGCGTGGACAGTGCCATGGTCAAGCGCGACATCGCCATCGCCCAGTACGACAAGGCGGTGCAGTCCGCCTTCCGCGAGGTGGCCGATGCCTTGGTGGCCCGACGCACCTATGCCGACCAGGCCGAAGCCCAACTGGCCCAGGCCCAGGCCGAGGCTGCGCGCTTGAAGCTGTCCACCCTGCGCTACGACAACGGCGTGGCCAGCCAGCTCGACCTGCTGGACGCCCAGCGCGCGTTGTTTGCCGCCCAGCAGGCGCACATCACCGCGCAGCTGGCGCGGCAGTTGGCGCACATCGGCGTGTACAAGGCGCTGGGAGGTGGCTGGGTCGATCCGAGATAATGGGCGGGTGAACACGCCAGCACCTGCCCTGACCCTGCGCGACCGCTGGGCCCTCTACCTCGACCTCATCCGCTGGAGTCGGCCCCAGGGCTGGCTGCTGCTGCTGTGGCCCACCCTGACAGGCCTGTGGCTGGCCGCGGGCGGCTTTCCGGGCTGGCACATGCTGGCGGTGTTCACAATGGGCACCATCCTCATGCGCAGCGCGGGCTGTGCCGTCAACGACGTGGCCGACCGCGATTTCGACCGCCACGTGCAGCGCACCGCGCAACGCCCCATCACCAGCGGCCGCTTGTCGGTGAAAGAGGCGCTGGCCGTGGGCGGCGTGCTCACCCTGGTGTCTTTCGCGCTGGTGCTGACCACCAATGTTCGAACCATCGCGTGGTCGGTGGGGGCGCTGGGCGTGACCATCCTCTACCCCTTCACCAAGCGCTTCTTCGCCATGCCGCAGGCGGTGCTGGGCGTGGCCTTCAGCTTCGGCATCCCGATGGCTTTCGCCGCTGTGCAGGACCAGGTACCCGCTGTGGTGTGGTGGCTGGTCGCGGGCAACCTGGCCTGGGTGCTGGCCTACGACACCGAGTACGCCATGGTCGATCGCAACGACGACCTGAAGATCGGCATGCGCACCTCGGCCATCACCCTGGGCCGTTTCGATGTGGTCGGCGTGATGGCGTTTTACGCGCTGTGCATCGCATGCTGGTGGCAGGTGGGCCAGTGGCTGCATCTGGGTTGGCCTTGGTCGGTGGCGCTGGGCGTGGCCGCGGTCCAGGCGCTCTGGCACAGCTGGCTCATCCGGGGTCGGGACCGCGAGCGCTGCTTCCAGGCCTTCCGCCTCAACCATTGGCTGGGGCTGACGGTGTGGCTGGGCGTCGTGGCCGATCGGTGGTTGGCGACTGCCTGAGTTGGCCTCAGCGCTCAGCGCATGCGGTCCAATGCTGCGCTGACCTGACGCAACACGCCTGACCAGTCGCCCGTTTGAGGCTGGCGGAAGATGCGAACGCTCGGGTACCAGGGGCTGTCTTCGCGCTCGGTCAGCCAGCGCCAGTCGGCTGTGTGCGCGGCAAGCAGCCACAGCGCTTGGCCCATGCTGGCCGCCAGGTGGGCCACGCTGGTGCACACCGACACGACCAAGTCCATCTGCGCGCACAGCGCGGCGGTGTCGTCAAAGCTCTGAAGCTGGTTGCCGAAGTGCCGCAGGTGGCCCGTGCGCATGGCGGCTTCATCCCAGGGGCGCACCTCTTGCTGCAGGCTGATCCACTCGACGCCAGGGTGCAGCGCAGGCAGCAACGTGGCCAGTGGGATGCTGCGGTGGATGTCGTCGCTTTGCTGCGGGTTGCCGCTCCACACCACGCCCACGCGTGGCCGGTCGCGCGGCCCCAGCCGTGTCTGCCAGAGGCTCACCAGGGACGCATCGGGCAGCACAGTCAGGGGTGGCGGCAGCCGGGCTGCATCGGTGTGCAAGGCCAGCGGCAGGCTCATGAGGGGGCATTGCCAGTTGTGCGGAGGCAGGGGCTGGCCACGCGCCACCACCTCGGTGTTCGGCAGGGCTGCGGCGATCAGGCCCAGCAGTGGTGGCTGCACCTCGAACACCACGTGCGCGCCCAGGGCCTGCAGCAGCGGGATGAAGCGGGCGAATTGCAGGGTGTCACCCAGCCCTTGCTCGCTGTGAACCAGCAGGCGTTGCCCCGTCAAGGACTCCTCTCCCGTCCAGCGCTGTGCCGCCGATGGTGCGCACCAGCCTTGCGCGGCGAACAGGCCCAGTCGAGCCTCCGAGTGCTGCCAGCCTCTGGCCCATTGGCCCAGGCGCAGCTGCGTCATGCCGATGTTCCAGCGCGCGAGGTGCAGATCGGGTTGCAGTGTCAGTGCGGTTTCGAAGGCCGCGATGGCCTCGTCCCAGCGGTGCAGGCGGCTCAAAGCATTGCCGCGGTTGCCGTGGCTCAGGGCGTTGTCAGGGCGCAGGGCAAGCGCCTGGTCGAACGCGGCCAGGGCATCGGCCGGGCGGTGCATGGCCAGCCAGGCCAGGCCGCGGTTGGCGTGGGCAAAGTCGGCCAGCGGTTGCAGCTCGGCCACCTTGTCGAAGTTCAGCAGGGCCAGCGCGGGCTCGCGCAGGGCCAACTGCGCGGCACCTCGGGTGTTGAGGGCCTCGGTGTGCCGGGGGGAGAGCTTGATCAAGCGCGTCAGCAAGGACACGGCCTGCGCGGCATCGCCCATCTGCAGGGCCAACTGCCCGGCGGTGAACAGGGCGGGCATGTGCTTGGGCTGGGCCGCCAGTGTTTGGGCGAAAGCTTGCGCAGCTTGGGGCCATTCCCGCCGGCCCAGGTAGTGCAAACCCGCCTGGAAGAGGGCGTCGGCCGAACGGGCTCCGTTGGTCATGGCGGTGGGCGGGGTGTGTCAGTGGTCAGGCGCCCGATCTTGCCTTGCCCGTGTGGCCGGCTTGTGAATGCCCTCAGCGCCCGAACTCGTCGCCCAGCTCGCCGGCTCGCTTCTCCGCGGCACGCATGGCCGTCACGAACGTGGCTTTCACGCCGGCGCTCTCCAGGTGAGTGAGCGCCGCGTGGGTCGTGCCGCCCTTGGACGTGACGCGCTCGCGCAGCACGGCCGGGCTGTCGCTCGATTGCGCGGCCAGTGCCGTGGCGCCTGCGAAGGTGGCCAGGGCCAGCTGACGGCCTTGCTCAGCGCTCAGGCCCATGTCCTGGGCAGCCTTCACCATGGCCTCAATGAAGTAAAAAACATACGCCGGCCCCGAACCCGACAGCGCGGTCACGGCGTCGAGGTCGGCTTCGCGGTTCACCCACAGCAGCTGGCCGGTGGGCGCAACCATGTTCGCCACGGCCTCACGTTCGTCGGCCGAAACCTCTGGGCGGGCGAACAGACCGGTCATGCCTTGGCCCACGAGGGCCGGGGTGTTCGGCATGGAGCGCACGATGCGCGGCGTGCCCAGCCAGCGAGCGATGTCGTCGGTGCGCAGGCCGGCCATCACGCTGAAGTGCAGGGCGCCTTGCGTGAGGGTGGCGCATGCGCTGGCGGCGTCCTTGAACTGCTGCGGCTTGACAGCCCACACCACGGTGCGGGCGATTGCCAAGTTGGCTTCCGGTGCGTCCGGGGTGGCGGCTGTGCGCACGCCGAGCGTGTCACTCAAGCGGCTGCGCTGCTCGGCGCTGGGGTCGATGACGAGGATGCTGGACGGCGCGCGCCCTTGGCGCAGCAGGCCGCCGATGATGGCCGTGGCCATGTTGCCGCCGCCGATGAAGGCGATGTCGGCACGGGACAGGTCGGTCGGTGAGGTGGTGCTGTTCATGGCCGGCATCATGCCGCATCTGCCGCGTCGGTGGCCGGCGCGGTCGAGTCGGCCAACATCTGCACCAGGCGCTCTGCTTCGATGGGCTTTTTCAGCAGCTGCACGCGTGCCTGGACCGCTTCGCCCGTCAGGCCTTCGGAGGCCTCCCCCGTGAGCAGGAAGGCCGGCAGCTCGTCGCCGAATTCATAGCGCAGCTGGCGGATGGCGTCCAGGCCGTTGATGGACAGCCCCAGGCGGTGGTCGCTCACCAGCGCGGCGGGCATGTCACCTTCTGGCATGCGGCCGTCGTCCTGCATCGCGGCGACCGTGGCCAGCGCCTCGTCGGGTGTCGCTGCGCCTGCGACTTGCCAGCCATGCTGCTGCAGCACCAGCGAGGTGCTGTCACGCACCTGGGGGTCGTCTTCCACCAGCACCACGACGCCCCGACCGGCGCGCGCCATCGCCTGGTCTGTGGCCGGCACCGAGGTCTTGGCAACAGCCTTGGCGGCTGCCTGCGGTTGGTCCTCAGTGTCTGCCGGCGCCACCTCGACCAGGCTGGCCGGGATCAGGCGTGGCACGCGCACGCTGAAACACGAGCCCCGCCCCAGCCGAGACAGCACCGTGACCGGCGTCGGGCCCAGCAGGCTCAGACGACGCACCACGGCCAGGCCCAGGCCCAGGCCCTCGCTGCTCAGGCGCCCGTCGTTGCGGGCCTGGAAGTAGTCGTCGAAGATGCGGTGGCGGTGCTGGCGCTGGATGCCAACGCCCGTGTCCCACACCTGGCAGATCACCCAGGGGCCGCGCTTGCGGGCGCGCAGACGCACCTCACCCTCTTCGGTGTACCGCACGGCGTTGTTCAGCAAGTTGCGCAAGATGCGCTCCAGCACGTAACCATCGGTCTGCACCCACTCGCTGCTGGGGTCGAGCCGCCAGCGCAAGCCTTGGCTGGCACACAGCACCGAGAACTCGCTGTCCAGCCTGGCCCACATGTCGGCCAGTGGCAGGGCCTCGGCGCGGTAGTCCACCCGCTGGGCGTCCACCCGGGCCACGAAAAACATCTGCTCGAACATGGCCCCCAGTGAGCCCAGCGCCGTCTGCAGTTTGCGCAGCAGGCTCTGGCCCTCGTCCTGTCCGATCCACGGTTTGAGCGCACTGCTCAGCAGCATCATCACGTGCAGTGGTTGGCGCAAGTCGTGGCTTGCGGCTGCGAAGAACTCGCCCTTGAGGCGGTCGGCCGCTTCGGCGCGGGCCTTGGCCTCGGTCACCTTGTTGATCTCCTCGCGCAGCTGCAGCACCAGGCCCGCGTTCTCATGGCGCAGCAGCACGGCTTCGCGCAAGCGGCGGTTCACACTCAGCGACACGCCCATGCAGGTCAGCAGCGACACCACCAGCACCAGGGCCAGGAAGCTGGAGCTGCTGTTGTGCTCGTTGGCCAGGCGCCCGGCCACCAGGAGCACCACCGGCACGCTGCCCATGAAGGCCACTGCCCAGTCGTGGATGGTGACCAGCATGACCGTGTAGCCATAGACGATGAGCGCGGCGACGATGGTCATGCGCCACTCGGGCGTGGCCACCGCCAGCAGCGCAACGGCGATCAGTCCCCACAGGGTGCCTTCGAGCGTGTGCCAGATCAGCAAGCGCGTGCGCCAACGCCCATAGCCAGACTCGGTGATGCCGAATCGGTGGAAGTGCCGCACCAGCATGGCCACGGTGCCCCACACCAACAGGTGGCCCAAGGCAGGCAGCACCCATTTCCATGGCGCAATTGGCCAGTCGCGCACCATCCAGCCCAGCATGAGCAGCGCGGCCAGTTGCGCGCCGATGGAGCCTGGCGAGTGCCGCCAGCTGTCGTGCAGCAGCTGCAGGTCGATGCGCGCCTCGATGGGCGACAGTCCCCGCAGCGACCGTCGCAGGATGCTCACACGCTGTCCTGTTGCGGGTCTTGCTCGGTGCTGGTGAGCTCGTCAGCCTGAGGGCTGGCCGCTTGCGGGCTGCGCGAGCACAGCAAGACGAGTTGGGTGCGGCTGTGCACGCCGTAGGCGCGGAAGATGGCGCTGACGTGCAGCTTGACGGTTTCTGCGCTGATGCCCAGGGCCGTGGCGATGGCGTGGTTGGTGCAGCCTTTGAGGATCCACTGCAGCACGTCCTTCTGACGCGGCGTCAGTCGGATGGTGCGCGGTGCGAGGTCGTCGTCCGGCGCGGGAAAATCCACCTCGCTGGGCGACAGCAACTCGGAGGGGAAATGCAGCCGGCCTTCGACCAGGGCCTGCAGGGCACCCGTGAAACCATCGATTTCGGCGAGCTTCGGGATGAAGCAAGAGGCACCGTGGTGGATGCACTCCAGCGCCACCTGCACGTCAGCCTGGCCGGTGATGATGCCAATGCGTTGGGTCGGTGCGGCTGTGCGCACGGCCTGCAATGTGGCCACGCCGCGGCTGTCTGGCAGGCCCAGGTCGAGCAGGACCACATCGATCGGATCGGTGGCAGCGGTTTCGTCCAGCTTGGCCAGCGTGGACTGCAGAGAGTTGGCCTGCGAGAAGCGAGCGGTCGGTGCGAGGCTGCGGATGGCCTGCATCATGCCCTCTCGGATCAGGCTGTGGTCGTCCACAAGCAGGTAATGGGGCGCGGGAGAAACTTCCATGGCTCGTCTTTCATCAGACCCGCATCTTAGTGGGGCATCAACGCTGACCGAATAGGGCAGTCCCCACCCTGACCAGGGTTGACCCTTGTTCCACAGCCACTTCAAGGTCTGCGCTCATCCCCATGGACAGGGTGTCCAAGGGAAGACCCTCTGATTGCAGGACATCGAAGGCGACACGCACTGCGTGCAATTGTCGCCGCTGTTCGGCCGGGTCTGGCGAAGGCGCAGGCAAACCCATCACGCCGCGCAGTTGCAGGCGTGGCAGGGCGGCCACGGCCCGGGCCAGCGCCAGGGCCTCCTCAGGAGCGACGCCGCTTTTGCTGTCCTCGCCACTGGTGTTGACCTGGATGCAGACTTGCAGAGGCGGCAGGTGCGCCGGACGCTGCTCGCTCAGGCGCTGCGCGATTTTCAGTCGGTCCACCGTGTGCACCCAGTCGAAGGCCTCGGCCACCACGCGTGTCTTGTTGCTTTGCAGCGGCCCAATGAGGTGCCAGGTGATTTGGTCGCGCAGGTCGGCGAGCTCGGCGATCTTGTCGAGCGCTTCTTGCACGTAGTTCTCGCCGAACTGGTGCTGTCCGGCGGCCACGGCCTCGCGCACCGTTACGGCTGGAAACGTCTTGCTCACCGCCAGCAGGGTCACGCTGCCGGGCGGGCGTCCAAATTCCGAAACAGCACGGGCAATCCTGCCCCTAACGAGTTGTAGCTTGTCTGCGATCGTCGCCATAATGGATCTCATCCGTTGTGCCCAGTTTCACATCATCCATGGACATCACCCAGCTTCTTGCCTTCTCGGTCAAAAACAAGGCGTCTGACCTGCACCTGTCGGCAGGGCTGCCGCCCATGATCCGGGTGCATGGCGATGTGCGCCGCATCAACGTCGATGCGCTGGACCACAAGCAGGTCCACGACATGGTGTACGACATCATGAACGACGTGCAGCGCAAGCACTATGAAGAGACGCTGGAGGTGGACTTCTCCTTCGAGATCCAGGGCCTGGCGCGCTTCCGCGTCAACGCCTTCAACCAGAACCGCGGCGCCGGCGCCGTGTTCCGGACCATCCCTTCCAAGATCCTGACGCTGGAGCAGCTCGCCGCGCCCAA
>Ga0209617_10000040_pt1 | contig 42876 bp, 51 predicted proteins | sample LakEriepJuly2011_2_FD_187459 | JGI IMG/M metagenome (GOLD analysis project Ga0209617, IMG submission 187459) | Freshwater microbial communities from dead zone in Lake Erie, Canada - CCB epilimnion July 2011 (SPAdes) (version 2) | ecosystem: Environmental > Aquatic > Freshwater > Lentic >...
TCCCAGTTAAGAGTTAAGAGTTCCCTTCTTTTGTAATGCTGATTCCATTTTGCCAAAGTTCATATTCACTGATATCAATATCCTCATTCCAAACCAACGCATAACCACCTGAATCAATGATAAAATTTCTGAAAAATGCCGGATTTTTTAAAGGAAAAAACATTGGGTTATTTAATAATTTAGAGATATCATATTGTTTTAGTTCGTTATTTGTAAACTTAATGATCAAGTTATGATCATCTATAGCTTGAGCAGAAACAATACGAGCAGGTTTCATCAAAACTCTCCATTATTTTAAAGGTGGCAGTTTACTAAACTCTTGGCTATTCCACATATTGAGCAGTTCTTTCTGATACAATGTAGCCCATTCTATTACCATTTTTTCAGCACGACTAGGTAAATCTCCTTCAATAATTTTTAAAGACTCAATACCAACCAAGGCATTATACTCACCGTAAACTGCATGAAAATGAGGAGGTGGGTGATCACCAAAGAAAATTTTGATAACTATTCCGTAAAATCGTGTAACTTCTGGCATAAATATCAATAAAAGACTAATATTAAATTCATTGTAGCTTCTGGTGAAAAATAAAAACTACTGGTTATAAGTAATTGGACAAAAATATTTACAGTCATTGCGAGCGAAGGGAAGCAATCACAACCCTTGCGATTGCTTCATTTCACTTCGTTCCCTATGGCTAACGCAATGACATTGTGTAATTAATTCTGTCTCACTACTTATAGCTTTACCCTGTGGCAATGCTTTAATCATAATTATTGACTACTAACAATTGACCGAATTTGCAAACTACCACTTGCAAATTCATCCCCTAAAAATTTAACCACAGTTTTTAATGGTGCAGCTTCCAATTTAATATTACTAGGTGATGCGTCTATAAACTTAAATTGGTAAGGGTCACGGGGTAAAACTGAAGTGTCAAAATCCTCAACTGACAAATCCCCACTAATAAATACATTTGTATTAGTACGATTGAATTTACTTATCGCCTCCCCAACAACCTGATCTTCCACAAATACCGATTCAATAGTAGTAATAGCAGGTGTAGAAACATCTGCGGTAATTTGTTCAATAACAATCTGACTATCAGGGTCAGTTGCGGCTTTATATAGTTTATTTGTCTTAGGTTCGAGAACTATAAATCCAGTCCCGTTAGGTTGAATAATCTGAAATTGTCCATCAACTTTTGACCGATCGCCCGCTCTGACTCCCTTAATATTAGCAACAATTTTATGAGTGCTTCCCGAACTATTGTACACACCCTGTACCCCTGATGTAGAGGCAATTAGACGGTTAAACTGGGTTAAAATTCCCCCCTTACTATTGATGCTAAAAGCTGATAGAGCGATAGCGAAGCGCTCCGTAGGAATCGCCACCAATATACAAAGTATAAAATATTCAGCATTGCTCCCTGTCTTTAATCTCAAATTCCGATTACCAGGACAAACACACCTAACAGGTGAAGGCCAGAACATTTCCACACCACCGCGAGTAAAGCAATCAGCAAACCAGCCAAAGGTGTACCCGATAGTTAACGCTGATGCTATAGGAATAAATTGGGGAATAAATATTGCTGTTCCGTAGGAGGCGATCGCAATAACAGCCGATGCAACTATGGAATGAGTCATGCTTCTATGGGGCATTGTTTCCTGAAAATACCCACTTATCCAAGGAAATAGGCGGCCAGCCGGTGAAGTAGAAACATCAACATCTGGTAATAAACCACCAATTGCCCCAACAGCAATTAAAACCGGGTCAGCGGTTTGCAGTAATAAACTGGATGCAGTCCCACTAATTAGTAAATGTGAAATTCCCAACATTATCTAATTCTCCTTTCCTCTTGAGGCAAACTGTAAAGCAGTCGGGAGAGTCCCAAGAATATGGCCGCAGCAATACCACCAAATATATAAAGTGCTTGGTCATTAGTTCCCAAACCAATGAATCTCATAATCACGAAGATTACCCCCACTACTAAAATTAATGGGGTGATGTCAAAATATCTTCTGTGATCCGCGCCCTCGATGTCCAGCCCCAGATATTCCTCTTCAATAGCACGAATAGCTAACATAGGATTTCCCCCGGCGCGTTCCTGGAGTTTTGATAAATCGGCAGATGTTAAGGCGATCGCTCTTTCTTGCGCTGCTGCTTTCATAATTTGTCTGATTGCCTTCTCTGGTAAGGGTTTCAGTTCGATTCTCGGAATGTTTATGAAAATATCAGAACGGGGTGGGTCTGTAGCAAGTACAAGCATCGGTACACCCTTACGGCGTAATTGCTTTAACCATATTCTGAATTTCATATCACAGTTTTGAGCATCATCGAGAACAATAAATGCTGTGTTCTCTGAGAGGAATTGGGCGATCGCTCTTTTGAGTTTATCCACAGTTAAATTTTTTCCCTCTATATCTTCTGTGGGAAGTTCAAACTGCTGGGTAATCTCTAACAGCATTTGTTTGGGAGTAGTTGGTTCAACAAATGCGACCAGGAAACCATCACAGGTCAATTTTTCTACAACAGCATTACCCAATACAGATTTGCCGCTACCTTCTTCTCCCACAATCAAAATTGCCCCATTAGCGAGTAATGATGCTGTGGTCCGGTTTAATTCAGCTTGTCTATAAATGGTAAACTCACCGGGCGCTAATTCCTCTTCCTCATTCTTAGGGGATGACTTAGAAAGTTGTGGAAACACAGAAATTACAGCCAAGATAATTGATAGGGGATTGAATGAACTAACAGTAAGCAAAAAGCCACTGACAACTAATTTCAACCAATTAGTTCTATTCCGTCTTTTCTTTGGGTTTCCTTGATTTTCTGCATCGCTAAATTGATCAGGTTCTGGGGATTGTATGCGGTTTTGTTGGTGTTGCCGCGTGACTGTGTAAAATTTTCCCTTGCCACCTCCACTTGAATTTTTAAATCAGTCGGTAATTCATTAGGATTTTGGTAAAAATGAGTGGCGATTCCTACGGAGCGCTTCGCTATCGCTTCTTGAGCAATTAACGTACCTGCGGCTTTTTCAGCGCCAGCCCGAACCATACTATTTATATCACTATCAGGGATAAAAGCAGGATTTAATGATGTAGCGTTTAACTCTTGTGCTGCATCGGTAATTTCTGATTCTTGACTCAACACAAGATTGGTTGCATCATCTAAGCCATCAAATTTTGTACTTATTTCTGTACTTATTTCTGTACTTTCATTCTCGATGACTACGCCACCCAGGCTATCAGATTGTACGGATTCCAATTTTTTAAGCTTTCTCCATTCCGCAACCAGAGGACTAATATCTGTAAAACTTCCGCCGCCTAATTGCTCTCGTACAATATCTCTGTTTATTTTTTGATTTTTACTATGTAAGTTTTCACAAATTTCAAAGACTTTATCCTTCAAACTTGGCTCAAAAGTTGTACTTGTCATAGTTTTGTAAAGAATAATTTGTACTATTTTACTATACAAGTGTTAATTTGTGTATCAGTGATTGTACAATAAAATTATATAAAAAAAGCGACGCTGTACACGCCGCCATTGATTGTACGGGAAATTTTTATACATCTATTAGAATTAATGAAAATTATAATTAGTGTACTATTTTGGAGGTTGCAAGATTTTCCAAATACTTGGATCGTTTAATAAGTTTTCACTAACTTGAGGTGCTGCCAATACTTTAAAAAGATAATTTAATGCTTCATCAAAGTTATAATCAAGCCGATTGCTAATAATCTCTATTGCTTGAGTAACTTGATCTAATAATTTAACTGGGTAAGCATTACCAACTAACGGAGAATTGCAGTTGTCACAATTGCTAGGGCAAAAGTCCTCAAAGTAGTGTTCATGCTGACATTGACTACAAACTTTTAACATCCTATCCATAATATTTCCTTAACTTTTCACTAATTTATTGATTCTCTCACAATAATTACGACAACCCCGACAGCTTGATGATGGCTTCGTCTGTTGTAGTCATCGAATATCACCAATCTCAAGCCAACTCAATTTTAATTTAGCCATATAGTATATACTTAATGCAGTAATTAAGTAATCAATGCAGTATGGCAGCAAGTAAGTCAGTGATTGCATTTATCAATCAGAAAGGTGGCTGCTCAAAGTCCACCTCAGCCGTGCATTTAGCCTATTGGTTATCGCGCAAGGGTCATAAAGTCAGATTGTTAGATGCCGACGCACAGCGCAGTAGTTCGGTATGGTTGAAGTCTATGGAGTCAGAAATTGCCACAACGGTATTAAACGTACCAGATGAACTTTTGGAACAAATCCCAGAGTTAGCAGCCGAATGTGACTATTTAATTGTGGATGGACCAGCAGGTTTATCAGAAGCCAGTCGGGCAATTTTATTTAGGACTGATTTAGCCGTTATTCCTTGTCAACCGACGGGTCTAGATTTACAGTCTGCCAGTGATGCCGTGCGCTTAATCAAACAAGCTCAGTCAGTACGGGGTGGTTCGCCAACAGCGGCAGTATTTATTAGTCGTGCTGTTAAGGGTACTAAGTTAAAAGATGAGGCGATCGCCCTACTATCAAAAATCCAAGAAGTGTCGGTATTAAAAACAGTGATTCACCAAAAACAAGCAATAGCCGATACCTTTGGTCAAGGTACAACCATTTGGGGATTGTCCGGTCGTCCGGCGGCGGAATCACAAAAGGAATATGAAAAACTGTTTAAAGAAATTGTAGGGATGCTGAAATGAGTAGCAAGAAACCTCGAAAGTCCCTCGATGATGCCCTGGCAAATGAGTTTGTCTTTGGCAGTACACCACCGGAAACAGAACAGCCCCAGGTTGATAACGTGGCAGAAACCATATCAGCACCGACAACCGATAGCTTGAGTGGCGTATCCCTGCCGGAAGCATCAGCCATAATCCCAACTATCACCCCATCCCCACAACCTAAATCATCAATTATGTCTCAACTCCAACAAGTTCCCCCCAAAGAAGCAACAGTGCGTTTAACCGTTGATTTAACTGAATCAATGCACCGCAAATTATCTATGATGGCTGCTAGAACTGGGCGCAAAAAGGCTGAAATTGTTCGCCTCTTACTTGATGAAGCACTTCAGGAAGTAGAAGAGTAATGCAGTAGTTAAGTAATCAATGCAGTAATGCAGTAAGTAAATAATGTACAAATATCTGGTTCTGACTTTGTTGGCAAATCCTCAATGAATTATGACTGTAGCACCCACATCACACGATTTTCACTACTAGGAAAGTAAAATATTAATATGTAGCGTGTGCATTTCATTTATTATGGGATACCCCAAACACTGGAAAGAACTAGCCAAAGCCATCAAGGAAAAAGCTAATTGGTGTTGCCAAAAATGTGGGCGTGTTTGCTTACGTCCTGGTGAGAAACCTCACACTACTAAACCCCGTGCTTATGATCTACAAGTTCACCATTGGAATCGTGACCCCTCAGATAATAGACCCGAAAACCTAGTAGCTTTATGTCCAAAATGTCATCTTAGTTATCATCGCGGTGGTAAGGGTAATGTTTCTCTGGGGCAATTGTCGCTGTTTGATTTGTCGGGGTTCGAGAATTGTTAAGTTTTATTGGGGGGAATTTTGATTAGCTAGTAGGAACTTTAGAGCGATCGCTTCATTGAAGGTTTCCATCCCCTTGTGGGGAAGATGTAATGTCAACATCCTTTCTCAACTTATCTCTGGAGACATCCAACCAGAGTTGTTTCCATCCCCTTGCGGGGAAGATGTAATGTCAACTATGGTGTAGAGCTATTTGAGTCCAGCACTGTAGCAGAAGCTATATCGTTTCCATCCCCTTGCGGGGAAGATGTAATGTCAACAAGCAGAAGATCCGCAAGGTATTGTGGCAGCTAACGTAGTTTCCATCCCCTTGCGGGGAAGATGTAATGTCAACCCTTGCTTCTGAAACGCTTACCAAGAGAAGCTTTCAAAGCCTATTTCCGAAGGTCATTTTTGATTGTCAATAAGCTAAAGACTATTGACAATCAAAACCAATCTGAAAAGCTGAAACTTTTACTGGGTAATTGTTGCGGCTCGCAAACATAAACGCTCCGGCTTGCAAATAAGACAATTTGTGGCTCACATTAATTGCAAACAAGATTACACTTCGGCTCAAATTAATTGCAAACAGGCTCAAAATAATTGCAACTAGCTTGCAATCATCCAGTTCGGCTCAAATTAATTGCAAATAACAAATCCTGCCTGCACTTGCAGTGAATCCGCTTGTATATAAAAGTATTGAGCTTCTACCATATTTAATGAACCAAAACTAAAGTGGTAATCCCGCAGCTAACATTTGCTCCTGTAATTCACGCGCACGAGTTGGATCAAGTTGCCCACGAAACAGCGATTTAATTTCAGCCGGTTTAGCATTGAATTGTTCCGCCAAACCCTTAAATAACGTCTAGTTAAAGGTAGTTTTAAATAACCATCAATGGTTGACGGGTTGCCAAATCCTTGACCCATAACATTACCTCTGTCTATATGGAAATTTTAGCAGATTGGGGGCGATGGTTTCAGAACCACTAAAACTAATTACTCTAGCCATTGCATAGCTAAATTTCCCTCAATAATTACTTGTTTATCAATATTTCTGTTTTAATATCTATCTTTTGGTAGATGACACTGGGTTTACTTAGTGCATATTTCGACTTTATACAGGTCAAAAATGAGGAAAAACAAGAAATCAGCAAATTTTTCTGAATTTAGCTGTTTTTGCTATTGCTTTTATTTTTAGAATGTACTTATTATGTCAAAAGATATATTACTCGTTACATCAGGCAATGAACCAGATGTTAAAAAGACCATTCGTGGTCAAAAAAACCGAAATTGGGGAGCTAATTCGGGAGTTTCGCCTGTTGACTGGACTTACTCAAGAACAGTTTGGTGCTTTATGTGATTTGTACAGGGGTAATCATGTATTATTTACAAGCATAGTAAAAGGTAAGGATTGTGGGAGTAGTTTATATAGGTGATCGCTCTACTGGAAAAACACACTTAGCAATGGAGTTGGCTAACCCAAAACATGAATATGTAAAAGTAGCTAGTCCAGATTATGAGAGTCTGAAAATTTTGTTGATGGATGACACGACACAGCAAACTAGAGGAACTGAGGCTATTTATGACCGCTTCTTAGATATTCAAGTCCGACTACCAACAGGCAATAAACAAGTGCTTGTGGATTGGATAGATACACCAGGAGAAGTATGGAGAAAAAGCTGGCAACAGGATAATCAAACTGAGTGGAATACATTTTTGCAAACTATCCGCGAAAGTGAAGGAATTTTGCTTATACTCCCACCTCATCGGGGGTTAAATTTTCAGCCAGGAGTGGATGTGGATCAATTTATGAGTCAACAACAATGGTCGAATAGGTTTGATCGCTGGGTAGATTTTTTCCGTCAAGACTGTCCCAAAACTAGACATATAGTGATATGTTTAAATAAAGCTGATATGTTTTGCAATCTAGTCGAGGAAGCCTCAAAACTTGCCTATAGTCCCAATGGTGCTTCAATGAATTGGCAACAACGCCATTTATATAGTCTCCAACGTTATTTCCGACCTATTCAACCACAGTTAGAACAAATTAATAAAAGTATTTCTGGTTTATCAGTTCGTTGTTTTATTACATCTATTCATAATCGCTCTTTATTAGAGCTTCCTTGGATATATCTAGGTAGTTTTTTAGCTAAATAGTGAGGGTCAGATAAATATGGGAAACATTCGAGTTATTGGTCCACGAAGTTCTGGTAAAACTACTTATTTAGCGGCTTTAGCCTATCAGCCAGCCAGAGCCAGTCAGAAAAGTAAAAACTTTAAAGTTCAGGCTCTCAACGATGATACGAGAAAGTTAGCAGACAAAGCTGAAAACATTATTGTTGAAGGTGGTTCTTTAGAACCTAGTATTACTCAAGTCAGAACAATTGATGATCTAGCTGTCTACTCATTTAATATAGAAGTTAAAAAAGGATTCGCTAAAGAAAAGTTTACATTAGCTGTTAGAGATTATCCAGGAGAAATTTTTGATGAATTAGAATATGGTTCATCAAATCCACTACATCAAGAATTTCTCGATGAATGTCTAACAAAAGATGTCAGTGGCTGTTTGATTTTATTAACGGAATGGAAACATGGAACTGATAAATCTTACAGCCGAGTTTTAAAACGCTTTATTGACCAAATGGATAAACACGAGAGAACTAATGATTTGCGTCTGGCAGTGGTAATGAGTAAGTGTGAAAGGGGGGAACTTTGGCCTGGTCGTCTAGAACCAGAAATTGATTTATTTGATGTTCATCTTCCAGAAACTAAAAAGGTTTTAACAGACGCAATTTCTCGTAAAAATTTAAATTTTTATGCCATATCAACTTTTGGGGTGTTGGGACGTAATGACCCTCGACCTAATCGAATTGAAGAATGGGGAACTGATGGTAAAAATTCCGTTTTGCGACAGTCAAATCGTTGGCAACCTTACGGTTTGATTTCCCCTCTCTATTGGTTAAGTACAGGTAAAAGGATGAGTTATGATGCGTGATTTATTCAAGAAATATACTGCTTCTGTTTCTGAACCCACACAGAGTAGTGCAGTAATCCGAGTAATAGGCGATCGCAGTGCGGGAAAAACGGCATTTATGGCTTCTCTAGCACGCTGGCCTAATGCTGATCCTAAAAGTCCAGTCCAGACTGTCACCCCTGTAGGTGAAGCAGGAGAGGAGCTAGTTAGTAAAGCACAAAATATATTAGAGCAAGGGTTACAATTACCACCAACCCCGCTAGATGCTAATGCAGCAGATGTTAAGGATTACACTCTCAGAATTACTCTCAAAGGGCAGTTTTCATGGAAGAATCCTAAAGCCACAATGGGTTCACAGTTAGTAAATCTCAATATCAGTTGCAAAGATTATGCTGGAGAGTTTTTTAGTGATCTTCTGCAACGATCAGGGAATCCAATGCTACAAGATTATATGGAAGATTGCTTGCAAGCAACAGGAATCATGTTTTTACTTGATGGCAATAGCAGACGCAAAGACTTTGAATATGCAACAGCTTTAGATAAGTTTTTAACCTCTATTGATCGCACAGATATTAACGTTGGAGCAAGAAAAATCGCCTTAGTGTTAACTAAGTGTGAACAGTCAGAGTTATGGGTTAATCGGCACAAGCCAAATTTTCTAGCTGAGGCTTGCTTTCCTCAAGTATGTAAAAAGTTGCAGGCTTGGCAACAATTACTAGCACTCCAAAAGTCTTAGCACCAGTTCTTACAGATGAAGAGGCTCTTAAATCAGCGATTCGGGGCTTGATGAATAGTTCCCAGGTCAAACCGGAAAATATAAAAATAATTGCAGATGCTTTAGCAAATAAACAAATCACCTCAGCATATTGGCACACTCTATTTGATGGACAAGGAGCTAAAACAGCTATTGCTCAGAAAATATATAGCCCCCAAATGGTGAGATTAATAACTTTAAGAGCAGTTGTAATTCCAGAGACAATGTTAGAGTTTTTGGGTTGGTTAAATATCAAACCTGGTCAAAAACCTGATGATAATCAAACTGTTTCTCTGGAATTTCAAAACAGTATTCGCCGGAATTTACCTCAAGACAAACTAGCAAATAGTATCAAATCTATCTTACCAGAACTGTTAAAGCAATCATCAATAATTACGCCAGAATCTATTCGATGGCTGTTAAAAAGTAATGACAGTGCTTGGGCAGCTTGTTATCAAGAATTTATCAATGATATTTTGTACGATTTAAAGTTAATTGTTAATAGCCTCAAGGATAAAACAATTATTCCATCTGATTTTTGTAAATGCGATCCTCAGACTTGGGAAAGTTTAAATAACTCCAAAAAATTCATATATTCAAGTTATAGTCATCATAAACAAGAAGAATATGCTTCTTTTGCTAAATTATTTGAGAGTTTGCAAGAATATCCACTTTCTGCTTACTTCTACCAAGTGAGTCAGGACATAGTGCCTAAGAAAATATTTGAAAGACTTCCAAATAGCGATAATAATTATGTCCTTGATTTTATAGGACTGCGGTTGAATAGAGAAGTTACTTTTCTGGAAGAAATTATCTATTATTTGTTTTACTGGAGGTATATTGTGCCAATTCAAGTTGTTGTTATTTTGTCAATTTTCTTATCAATCTTATCTTTTACAGGTGGCGTACTTTTAGAGAGGAGAGCAGCTATAGAAAAATCAAGTTCCCATAATTGGAAAATCAACGGAAGTCAAGACTTTGAGAGAACTAGAAAAGCAATTGATGAAATAATTATAAATATTAACAAGGAAGAGAAGGCACAAAGCAAAAAACCAACTAATCGCAAAGAAATTATTCAAAAAATAAAAGTTGTTCTCAATGTAGAAAAATATGTTAATTATGATAACGCAAAACCATCTGCTGGAAAAGACACAGATAATTTTGTATATGCAATATATGAATATCAAAAATCCCAATTCCCTAACAATAAATCTTACTGGGATGGAATTATAATTCCAAAAGGAAAAACAGCTACAAAATTAGAGGAAGATGTAAAAAATAAATTAGAGCTACAAAATTAGAGGAAGATGTAAAAAATAAATTAGGTTTACTATCAAGTCCACCTCCTATCCGATAACTTTACTCAATAAATCAACAGATTATGAGAATCTACCTTTACATATTAGCCGGCTTATCATCAGCCTTAATTGGCTGGAACATTGGACAATTCTTCCTCACCGATATAGGGCTATTCAAAGAATTTCCAGAAGTTACCCTATTTCCCTGTATTGCTATCTCCCTTGCTTGTGGAATGGTGATGAATGAAATATTTATCAGTAACCCCACAAGACCTAAACTCAGCTTTCGTATTGCTAAAACTCCCGTACTAATAGCTGTTGGTTTAGGAACATTAGCAGGTTTAATTTCCGGTGGGATATCCCAAATTCTGTTCTTGCCACAAATTAGCTTTCCTACCCCAATTGTCAGAATCATTAGTTGGCTTTTAATTGGGGCTTCAGTTGGTCTTGCAGAAGGGTTAACTTGGCGGTGGCATAGTATGGAAGCCGGCGACCCCAAACGCTTTTGGCAGAGGTTCAAAGTTAGTGTCCTTGGTGCTAGTACAGCGAGTTTATTTGCTGCGGCAATTTTTGAACTTATTCGTACTACATTAGGAGCAATGCCAGCAGAATTTAAAGGTGTTGAAGATCCTTTAGGATTTTCTATTTTAGGGTTGTTGTTAGGTTTAACATTTAGCATCACCAATTCACCTAGTTATTTAGGTGCTTTGAGGGCTGGTACTGGCTTTGAGTACACAGGAGAAAACTACGAAGATATTGATCCAAATCTACAACCTGTTAATAAAAGTTCCCCCTGTATTGATAAATCCATACTTAAATTTGTCAATAATGGTGATGCTTATGAAATTGAAGAAGGTTTATCAATTCAATTACCTGGAACTGGTACAGTTAGAATTGGTTCTGCCGTCAAAAAGGCAAATATTTATATTCCTGGATTACCGCTGCACGTTGCCGATTTAGAGTTAAAAAATCGTGATGCAATACTAAAACCAAATCGCGTAGCTTTTAACTGTATTGAAGTTAACGGTGAACGTTTGACTTCTGGCGATGATATTCGTCGTTTAAAACATAATTACGTTTTGACATTTTACTCGGAGAAAAAAGATGGTATTAAAGAACAGAAAATCTATCGTTTTGTTTACTACAATCGCTTCCTTGACCCACAAGCTTAGTTTGTCAGTCTTGATGTTAGCTGCTTTAGCTTCTCCTAGTTTTGGACAGGCGAAAGTTGCAGAAATTGTGGGTAATCCTAAAGTTACTGATGACCAAATAAATGTGAGAATCAAGGTTAAAAGTAAAGAAGATAGACCTGTAATGGGTCTAAAAGATACGGACTTTAAATTAAGTGTAGATAACAAAGAAGTTACATTTAAAAATAAAGACTGGAAAAGCCCTGAAGAAAGTGTACCTCAACCTGCTTGGATTTTAGTTTTAGTGGATTTCAGTGGCAGCATGAAAGAACTAGATAGCAGAGGTGGCAAAAAAATTGTCGGGGCAATTGATGCTATTCGTAAATTCACTAAAATGTCAAGTGAACGAGGTGGTCAGACTCAGATAGCGATAGTTCCTTTTGGTGAACCTGGTGGAAAATGCGGAGGCTATCCCATCAATAATGAGACTCTCGATAAATTTTTGTTAGCTAAAGATGTCAAATTACAAAATTATCTCGACTATCTTGCAGGTTTAACCCCTTGTGCTTCTACGAATTTATATGAGCCTATTACCAAAGCAGTTAGGTTTTTAGCCGATACTGAAAATACTCGTTTTTATCCACCTAAAGATTCCCCTGAACCACAGCCTAGACTTTCGATTATTTTGCTATCGGATGGTTATCATAATGCATCAAATGAACAGCGAGATTTTACCACTCTCAGCACTTTACTTAAACGCAATACTAATATCACTGTCCATACCTTGGGTTATGGCTTAACACCACAACAATTAGGTCAAAAATATAAACTTGGAAAATCAGCTACTCGTGCGGATATTGGTAAAGGTGCCAAAAAAGTTCCTGAAGAGGAGTTTGTGGATCAAAAGCGGTTAGCAGAAATTGCCAAGTTAACTGGGGGAATTGCTGAATTTTCAGGAGATGCAGAAGCTATTGCAGAAAATTTGCAATTATTCCTGAATGCTTTATTAGGAGAGTACGAAATTACCTATACCGAACCTAATCCAGAACGTGGTTCGCAGCACAATGTCCAGGTTGAAGTGAGTTCCCCAGGAGGTACACCAGTCGCGTCACAACCAAAAAGTTACAGAATTGGTGTTTTTGGGCGATCGCTTCCCTTACCAACGCGACTAATAATGCTTGGATGTATTTTGGGAACAATGGGACTTGGTGGTGCTTTGCCATTTTACTTTTGGGGACAATATCTAAAACAAGAAGCGTTAAGGGATTAATTATAGTTATGAATCATCTAATTAAAAATCTTTCCCTTACCACTTTAATTTGCTTTGTGACTGCTGCTTGTTCTCAAAACAAAACAACCACTGCAATAACTCCTGTTCCATGTCCAAATCAACCAACAACAGTTCTCGAATCTAACAATGTTAAACCAATTGATTTCAGCACTCAATCTATCACACAATCAGGTATGGTCAGCAGTAACAAATCACTAGGATATACATTTGAGGCTAAGTTAGGTCAAAAGCTTTCCTATACAACTAATCAAGATATTTGTATTTGGATTTATACCCCAGATAATCAAATAATTACTAGCCGTGATTTACCCACAACCGGAAAATACACAATTCAAGTTTCTGCACCCAAGGGTTCTACTACTTTTGATCTGGTATTGAATTTAGAAAATGTGACAGCAGCATCTACACCTATTTCGTCTTCAACACCTATTTCTTCACTTTCCAATAATGTTTGGACAACTTCAAAAGCAGCAACTACCTCTTCCCCATCTCCTACTTCTCCAGTCCCCAATAATAATGTTTGGACGAATGCAAAAGTAGTATCTAAACCAATTTCATCTCCAACACCCACTCCTTCAACTTCCAATAATGTTTATAGACCATCCCCCGCAAAAGTTATAACCGCCTATTATAGCAAAGTCAATAATCATGAATATCGAGACGCATGGAATATTTTACCTACTGCGCTTCAAGAAGATAAGGAACTCCATGAAAATGGATATAACTCATTTATTGAATGGTGGCATAAGGTCAAGTATGTAAGTATTAATAGACATTCTTTAGCAGAAGCTGATAATGAATCGGCAGTAGTAAATGTCTGGACTGACTATCACATGAATAATGGGAGAAAAGTTGCCATACCTTTAAAGTTTTATATGTCATGGAATGATACCAACCAAAAATGGGATATAACTAAAATCAAGAAAAATTAACATTTATTATGTTTGCTTTAATAACTTTATCTGAATTTAGGAATCATGAATGTATATCATAATTATCAACGCAAAAACAATTTAATAGCAGTGATGAATTTTTCTAATTCTGGTAAAGAAGGATATATTAACATAAAGGTATTGGAAGAACTTTATCTTCATAGTCCTAAAGGCATTGATCAAGAAAGTTCAGGAACATTTACAATTAATGCTACATACTATTTCAGAAATGATAATGGAGTATGGAAAATAAGTGATTATCAAAAATCCCGTTAAATGAAAAACATGATAATAAATCAAAAGATTAAAATTATGATAAATTCAGTACAAAGATTATTGCTTCTTCAATTCCTAGTTGTTTTTGTTTTAGGTTGTACCAGTAAATCTCAAATATCCCAAGAAGTATATAAAACCTTAACAGGTTGTCCTGAAAAGTCTACAGTTGTTCTGACTGCTAATAACGTTAAAGAAATTTCACTTAATAATCAAATAGTTAAAGAATCAGGTCAAGCTAGTTCTAATAAATCTGTTGCATATATTTTTGAAGCTACTGCTGGACAAGAATTTCAATACAAAACTGGTGATGATAATATTTGTATTTGGATGTATTCACCAGATAATCAAATTTTAAATAATATGATAATTCCTAAAAATGGTAAGTATACTGTACAAATTGCTGCCCTTAAAGGAGCAACTAGTTTTAACTTAGAAATGAGCTTACACAATAAAAATACAAATGTTACTAAAACCGAAAAATCATCTTCAGTAAACAGTAACTATACTCCTAGTAAATCTCAAGGTATTGGCTGGATTTGGCTAGGTTCTATTAATAATAAATTAGGAACTTTTTCCTATGGAGAACCATTAATACCTTCCAAAACTCAGCCAGTAACAATTACCCCATCTGTTGTACCTTCTCTTGGAGCAATTGTAATACTAAAGTCTGCGACAAATCTACGAGCTAATATACCACAGCCACCTAAATTTAAACTACCTGATAGAGTTAGTAAACCTCTGAAAACAGGACAAAAACTAGAAATTATTAGGGTAGAAGCTTTTGTAGAAAATAATTCTGATAAAGAATATACCAGAGTCTGGGCAGAAGTTGGAAATCCCTAAATAAATATTAATGAACTCAAAATTGATTAACTTAGAAAATTATGCAAAACATATTTAGAAACTTAAGACAAAACAAACCCTTACTCTTTGGACTTTATGGTGCAATTGGTTGTTTGATAGCGGCAATATTACTAGGAGAACCATTGTTAGCACTTACTAAACTTACACCATCCCCACCCACACAAAAAACTCCCCAAGCAATTGTTTTGTTAATTGATACTTCTGGTAGTATGAGTGATGGCAAATTGACAGAAGTAAAATCCGCCGCTACCAACTTTGTACAACGTCGCAATCTCAATCAAGATCAATTAGCAGTGGTTAATTTTGGTTTAGAAGTTAAAACGGTTTCTCCCTTAACTCGTGATGCTAATATCTTAACAAATGCGATCGCATCCCTATCAGAAAATGGTGGTACTCCGATGGCTGAAGGTATAGACAAAGCTGTTGGAGAATTACAATCTACCAACTTACGTCGCAACATCTTGTTATTTACCGATGGCGTACCAAATTCTCCCAGTATTGCTCAGTTATCAGCCAACTCTGCCAGAAATCAAAGAATTAACTTCATTGCCGTTGCTACTGGTGATGCTGACGTAAATTATTTAGCGCAACTAACAGGCGATCGCAACTTGGTATTTTATGCAGGTTCTGGTAAATTTGACCAAGCCTTCCGCAGCGCTGAAGCCGCAATTTATAAACAATTAGTAGAATCTAGTCCCACAGGAGATTACGGAGTAGTATATTCCTCTTTACGAATTGGTGGCTGGACTGCCTTTCTAGCAATGGGCATATCACTAGCCCTGATTATGGGACAAAACTCCTATATGCACCTTCCCCTCTTAACACTCCGTGAAGGGAGTATTAGCACTTTTGGTAGCCTCGCCGCAGGTATGGTTGCTGGAGGTGCAGGTCAATTACTCTTTGTTCCTCTTACTAATATTCCCATACCCATCATAGTTGAAGGTATCATGCACTGGTCAGTCGCCAGTGCCTTATTGACAGGAGTTATGTCCTTCACTATACCTAAACTCAAAAAGCTCAAACTACCCAAAGCCATAGTTGCTGGTGGTATTAGTGGTGCATTAGGTGCTGGTGCTTGGGTAATTACTGCTGGTATTTTAGGTGATTTATTCGGTCGGATAGCTGGAGCAATTGTCTTTGGTATTTGTATTCAAGTATTGGCTGGTTCTACCTTTGGTTGGGTCGCAGGGATAGGAGTATTAGTCTTTGGTCAACTGCTATTTTTGCCTATTTCTGTTCTCTTCATCTTAGAACTTATGGGCAGAATCATCGGTTGGGCAATTTTAGGCATATTAGTAGGAGGTGGAACACGCTTTTTTGTCCCCAATCTCCAACTAACTAAAGCCCTATTTGGTGGCTCTGTTGGTGGTGTAATCGGGGCTATAGGTTTTCTAGTTACGGCTGGTGTTTTTGGTGATATTCCTGGTCGTTTATCAGGTGCAGCTATCCTGGGCTTTTGTATTGGCTGGATGATTGCTTTTGCAGAACAAGAACAGTTAAGCCAAGAACCTTATTTATTAGTGCATTGGACAGACACAGAAAAGACAGAATATTTATTAGGAACAAAACCCTTTTTAATAGGTAGTTCCCGTGAAGCTAATATCCCCTTAAATGCCTCTGAAGGATTCACTCCCATTACTGCAAAAATTTACAAAGAGGAGGAAAAGATTCAGATGAATTTTGACCAGGAGTATGCAGCACAAAAAAACATGAAAAAAACCATTCAAGAACTTAAAGTTGGGGATACGCGTACTTTAGGGAGAATTACTATTGAAGTTCAATCTAAAACCAATTAGAAACCAACTTGAAAAAATATGATTACTATCAAACTACACTCAGGTTATAATTTGATAATAATTATAGATAATTTAGAATTTTAGGTTGATTATGCCCTAAAAAACAATATTTATCATGGTGAAATATTCATTTTCTCTCAAGTTAAAAGGCGCAATTAATGAAGAATATACCTATGGTTTAGATTTAACTACCCAACAAGAAAACTTTCCTGAAAAAGTTTTTACTCAAGAAATACGCGAGAGTCTCCGAAATACACTACAGAACAAAAGCTCATGTGCCATTAAAGATAATCATCTTAACCAAATTATCCAGACTTGGATACAAGATATCCGAGAAGGTTATAGAGATAGTAATCTGACACTCAATTTACCTTTATTAATTGAATCCAATCTTGAGCAATTAAATGAACAAGGCCATCAAGACATTCCCACCATAATTAGTCCCAACTTATCGGATATAGAACCACAAATAGGAATGTTTCCCCCGTTGAATTTTTCATAAAGGTAAAAGTGAAACCCAAATCTTTACCCTTTCCTTTTACCCTTTTTTTCCTCCATCAAATACCTTAATTTAAGGATAATCACAATGGCTAATGAATTAAATGTCAGCATTACTCCTCACCGGGAATTTATGCCTGCGGATACAGACGCGCAGAAACTATTTTTGATGTTGAAACTAAGACCGACAAAAGAGGTAGCAGCTACTCGTCCTCCGACTACCTTTGCTTTTGTCATTGATACCAGTGGTTCAATGTATGAAGAAGTCTCTGGGAGTAAGACCAAGATAGATGTTGTGATTGACTCTTTATTAGCCCTGGTGCGTTCTGGCAGACTAGGAGCTAATGATCGCATTGCTATTATCCAATTTGATGATTCAGCTTCCCAGATTATAGGTTTAACCAGTGCTACTCAAGTCAGCCAATTAGAAAATGCGATCGCCAAACTCCGCACCTTTTCCGGGGGTACTTGTATGGGTTTGGGTTTAGGTAGTGCTTTAAACGCACTCAGTAACCAAGATATGACTGTGCGACGGACATTACTATTCACAGATGGACAAACATTTGATGAAGATCAATGTCGCGCGATCGCATCAGATTTTGCAGCTAAAAACATTCCCATCACAGCACTAGGGGTTGGAGGCTTTAACGAAGACTTACTTACCCATCTCAGCGATTCTACAGGTGGAAGCCTTTTATATATCGTTCCTGGACAGGCTACAGGTACTCAGGTTTCCATTCAGGAACTACCCCAAAAAATCATAGAAGAATACAGCCAAGCTCAACAAGAAGTCATCACCAACCTAGCTTTAAGAGTTAAAGCAGTTCAAGGTGTAGAACTCACCCGCATCGTTCGCGCCTACCCCACTCAAGCAGAATTCCCCTTCACTCAAGCTCCCTATCCCATTGGTAATGCAGCCGCCAACGATGAAACCATCTTCATCCTCGAATTTAGCATGGCCAGTCGTCCTGCATCCCGTGTCCGTCTAGCTCAACTTGGCTTAACCTATGAGGTTCCAGGACAAAAAATCCGGGGTGAATTTCCTCCGCAAAATTTAGTCGTCCAATTTATTGCTGGACAGGGAGGTGCAGCACAAGTTAATCAAGAAGTAATGGATTATCTGCAACAATGCAATATTTCCAACCTCGTTGGCCAAGCAACAAAAATTGCTGAACGTGACCCTCAAAAAGCTGAAGAACTTCTAGAAACAGCACGCCGGATGACAGTCAGACTTGGTAATGATGAAATGACAGCATCCTTAAATGGCGCACAAGAGGAATTACGTAAAACGCGCAAAATTTCCGACGGAACTCGTAAAACTGTCAAGATGGGGGCTAAAGGTAAAACCGTCAAAATGGGTGGTGATGTTAACGATCAGTTTTCGGAGGAAGAGATGCGTAAACTAACAGGAACTTAAAAATTATCAATTTTTGAATTGACAACCGAGAACCCGAATTTTTCTAACACCGTATTTACAAACTAAGGAGCTATATCAATGATTACTTGTTCAGCCTGTGGCTATGATAAAAATCCAGATGGTTCAGAATTCTGTGATGCTTGTGGTTCAGAATTACAAGCAGTAGCAGAAACAGTGATTTCCTCTCCACAAGCAGCCACAGTTATCCAATCACAAACACCACAACCACAAATACCACAAATACTACAAATACCACAAATACCACAAACCACCTATCCCACTCCAACACCTACTCCAATCTCTACTCCAACAAGACCTATTACCCCATCTTTTCCTACTACAACCACAACCGCCAGACTTATTGCTAAACAACCAAGTCCTCCAGTACCAGAATTTTCTCTAGACAGTAGTAGTATTGTTGGCATATTTGACCCAGATATGGGACCTGTTGATATTGATTTAGAGCCATTCTCTGGTGGTGACACAGTTTCACGTAATCATGCAGAAATCTACCAAGAAGGAGGAGTCTGGAAAATTAAGGATCTTGGTTCTACAAACGGTATTTTCATCAAATCTGCTGGTCAAACCCGCTTTGCAGCCAGAATTACTGTACCTGAAACATTAAATTCAGGAGATGAAATTGCCTTTGGTAAAGTCCGGTTTCTTTTCCAAAGTCCCTAAGCTTCATAAAACTTAGGAAAACATTACTGGATGGAGTAGGTTTACGCATCTGCAAAACCCCATTCCATCCAAATCTACAAGCAAAAGCGTATAAATCCTGTTAGTTAATTTTTAATTTCCAATTGATATGAACTCACCTTCTAATAACACAATTAACAGTTTAGTAATCCAAAAAAATAGCAGTTTATCAATAGAGAATTTTCAAGTAGAGATATTAGCATATCTAGGACAATTCACGGCGGATGTCTACTATTTTCAAGTTAACATTTTACCAACAGATACTAACATCACATCTAGTAAATTAGGCTTACTACGAATAGGATCAATTGAAGGTGGACTTAGCCGAGAACTAAAACTAAGAGAAGTACTCGCTGATTATAAATTAGTTGCCCCCCTTCTCGCTCAGACTACAGTTGATTCTGCAATTATTAATCTTCATTCACCTGACAGCGAAAATTTACCCAATCTTGAAAAACAAGAACATGAAATAGAGTCTGATCAAGAAAATCATGAACATGAGATAGAGGCAAATATTTCAGAAGAAAATACTGATTCATCTGCACCAGAATTATTAACTACATCCAGTGATATAGATGATGAATCAGACTATTTACAAGAAGAATATTATGAGGAGCAGGAAATTACTCCTAACTCATCTACACAAAAACTGCTTTTACTTAATTACTTACCTGATGAAACAAAGACTTTAGAAACTTGGCTAAAACCAGAACATTCCTTAGAAGAATCTATATTTTTAGCAAGCCAAGTATGTCAATTTTTGCGTTATGTGCATCAACAAAACTGGTGTCTTGTTTCCGTTCTGCCTCAACTCATCGAAATGACAACTCCCATCCAGTTTTTTGATCTCACCAGCGCTTACCCCATAGGTGAAACTCTTCTTAATGGCTTATTAGGAGATTATTGCGCTCCCGAATTAGCCTATAATAAAAATCCCGTCAATGAATTGATGAGTAGTTATACAGTTGCTGCATTACTATATCATGCTATTCATAAACAACCTATACAATTAGAACAGTCAATAGATATCAAAATTAACCCCATTCCTCGGATTTATCAAATTCTCAAAATTAGTTTATCTCCCATTCCTGAAGAAAGATTTCCTCTCTCCCAACTGTTAGCAAACTTAGTTGAAACTCGTCAAGCACTTAGTACACCTAAAATTCAGTGGCAAGTTGCTAGTGCTTCGACTGTAGGATTGTCAACTAAACGACTACAGAATGAAGACAATTATGGAGTGAGACAACAGCAATTAAGCAATACAGAAACAATGATATTGGGAGTAGTTGCTGATGGTATGGGTGGTATGGCTCAGGGTGAATTAGCCAGTAAAATAGCTGTACAAACAGTTTTAGAAGAACCTATACCTACCAATTTTAAAACCGCAGAACAACGGAACGAATGGTTAATTACATCATTTCAAAAAGCTAACGAATCTGTAGCAAATACAGTTAAAGATGGGGGAACTACACTCAGTGTAATTTTAGCTATTGCCAAGCAATTAATGATAGCTCATGTAGGAGATAGTCGTATTTATTTACTACAAAAAGGAGAAATTCGCCAACTCAGTGAAGACCATTCTCTTGTTGCCTTATTAGTTGCTAGTGGAGAAATTACACAAGAAGAAAGTTTAGAACATCCAGATAGAAATATACTAACTAAATCTATTGGTTCAAAACGGAGATTAAGTGATGGCTATGTGCAGAATTTAAAAAATACAACCGAGGAATTATCAATCAATTTAGAAAATGGAGATATCTTGCTACTTTGTTCTGATGGAGTTTGGGATTTAGTTCCTACAAATGAGTTAGCCGAAATTTTTGGTACACATCAAAATACACATCAAGACTTACAGTTTGGTGTTGATCACACCATTGATAAGGTACTTGAACGTGGTGCTTCTGATAATGCTACGCTTTTAGCATTGCAGTATCACATGGAGAAAATTTAACTCAATAAATACATAAAATTTAGCCTAATGACTAAATTATGAATTGACCAGCATTGTTAACAAATTGATTACGAGCAAATTCATCATCATACAAAAGGATCAGACATCATGCTATCTAAAACCAACAAAAATCGGTTTTTACAATTAATAACCTCTACTGGAAGCAAAGTTTTTAAGTTATTGTTTTTGCTAGGTTTTTTTGGGGTTGTATTACAAGTTACTGATAGTTATTATTTGCAACCACAATGTCGTCAACAATCAAATCCAAATCAACAATCTTGGAAATGTTCTATAGGTTCTCCTTTGCTTGGAGGTTTAGATTCAAATTTTTTACAAGCAGCAATCACAATTTTTGTACTTGATATTGGTTTAAAAAGAGAAACTTTGGAACAAATTCAGGACATTATTAATAATGCGAAACCCACAAGATACCTAAAAGAATTTTTTAGGCACAAAAAAGACTATGATGATTTAATTAAAAATAGTTTTAATGCAGCTATAGAGGGTCAAGAAATTAGAATATTATGTTTATTTGAAAACGAAATTTCAATTTTTGCAGGTTCACAGGATTTAAAAAATATCCGAGAAAAAATTGTGGATGGATGTAAGTTGAAAATTTTAATTTTACACCCAGAGTCATCTCTTTTAGATTGTCTATACCAATCTGGATTGGCTAGAAAAAATAATTTTCCGCTTATTTCAAACGCGTTTTTGGGTAAATTAGATAATCTTTTTCAGGATTTGGAAAAGCAATACCACAATAAAGGGATACCGATTAAGGGGTCAATAGAGGTAAAATTTCATAAAAACTTGTTTTCACCAATTGGTTACTACTCAGATTCAAAAGATTGTAGAATTGTATGGATGTATTTTTCACACTCTAATGGTGGTGAATACCCAGCATTTCATATAGGCGGACAAGAATTAATGGATGATACTGACAACCATTTTGAGTATTTATGGAAAGAGGCTGGTGCATTACTAATTAGAATAACAAAAGATCCTACCAGCAGTCTTCATGACATAGATATAATCCGTTCTTTTTCAAATCAAAACCAAAATTAGAAGACTGGTTTTCATAAAATGTCTATTCAATGCCCAAGTTGCCTTACCGATAATGCTGACAATGCAGTTAGCTGTATTTCTTGTGGTACTCCTCTTAGTACCAATGCTCCAAGTCCATCTGCTCTTCAATCCGGTACATTACTAGGACAGGGAAAATATAAAATAGAAAAAATCTTAGGACAAGGTGGATTTGGAATTACATATAAAGGCATTTATGTACAAAATTCCGCACCTGTTGCTATTAAAGAACTTTGGCCTGAAGGTGCTGCTAGACAAGGGAGTACAGTATTTTGGCCTAGTTCAATTGCCCCCGTTGACCGACAAAAACAAATTACAGAATTTCAGACGGAAGCTAGTAACGTCCAGAAATGCGTTCATTCTCATATTGTCAAAGTTTATGATTGGTTTCAAGAAAATGACACTGCATATATAGTAATGGAGTTACTTTCTGGTAAACCATTAGACAAAATCTTAAAAGAAGAAGGGATTCTAGAAGAAAATCGGGCAAAGTATTATTTTTTACAAATTGCTGATGCTTTAAAAGTTATTCATGGTAATAACTTACTTCATAGAGACATAAAACCAGACAATATTATTATTGTACATCCAGATAGAGCCGTATTAATTGATTTTGGTGCAGCCAGAGAATTTATTGCTGGGCAAACCGCACGTATGACTGGTATATTAACAGCAGAATATGCTCCTTATGAACAGTATCTATCAAAAGCTCAACGCTTTCCTGCAACTGATTTTTATGCTTTATGTGCATCTTTTTATGAATTATTAACTGGACAATTACCAGTTAACTCGGCAGAAAGAGCCGGTGCTTTATCTAGTAAAAATCCAGATCCATTTGAGTCACCTCGAAAATTCAATTCTAACCTGAGTCCTTTAATTGAAAAAATTATTATTACAGGAATGCAATTTAGGGCTGAAGATCGTTTTCAAACTGCTGATGAATTAATAGATGCTTTAAATGGTAAATTTATTTCACCTATTCAGAAAAGAGCGCATGAATTAGTCAAACAAGGAAAATTAGTCGAAGCTGTTCAGATTTATGAAAAAATACTTACCAATGAACCAAGTAATGGAGAAGCCACAGTTGAACTAGCCTTAATACAAATGTATATTGATGATAGAAAAGCAGAGTTAGCTGCTCAGAAAGCAGTTCAATTACAACAAAAAGATGGCAGAGGATATGGAGTATTAGGGCTTGTTAATTGTCGTAAGTCAAATTGGACAGAAGCTGTAAAATATTTGCAACAAGCGGCTAATTTATCTCCTCAAGAAACGTGGATACAAGCTAATCTGGCTTGGGCATTAGGTAAATCTGGTAATTGGCAACAGGCGGAAATAGTTGTAAATCAGGCACTATCAGTGGATAGTAATTGTACTTTTGCTTTAGGTATACAAGCATGGATATCTGTCAAACAACAGCAATGGAGACCTGCCGTTCGCGCTGCTACCCAAGCAGTTTTTAGGTTAAAGCAAACACCATTAAGTAATTATAAAGAATCACAATTATGGATTTATCCATACCTAATTATAGCATTAGAAAAAGCAGTAATTACTCAACAAGCTAACGATGTAGAAAGACGCATTCAAGAATTTATTGCTCAAGTACCTGATAGTTCTGTAGCCTGGGGTTTAATGGGTTGGAAAAAGGCAAAGTATGGTTTATGGAATGATGCCCTTTACAATTTTGAACAAGCCAGCCATAAAACACAAGTTCCTAGTTGGATATTAATAAATCATGGCATTACTCAAGAACATTTGCAAAATGTTCAAGGTGCTATCCAAGTTTATGAAATTCATAGTCAAAAATTCCCACCCTATGCCCTTGTTTGCTTTCGTCTGGGTACTTTGTACGGTAAATTAGGGCAATGGGCGCAAGGGCGCATACATCTAGAAAAAGCAATTCACTTAAACCGAAATTATGCCCAAGCATATCATAATTTAGGTTGGGTTTTACTAAATCTTAAAAATCAAAATGGTCAAGTGGAGAATTTTCGGGAAATGTTATCAGCTTATCGCAAAGCCAGTGAACTTTACACAATGCAGCAGAAAAATTCTTTAGCAGCAGGTATTCAACAGGCTTTTCAATTGATTGGTATGAATCTTTAGCGATAGAATAAATTTACATCTTTCAATCAAAAATAAAATTTTTATAGAATCAAAGATAGAAGTAAGTGAGCATATCATAAGTTTGGTTGGACTGTAAAATTTTAAGTTTTGCAAATATAGACTCTATTTCAAAAATATGGCTATACAAACAAAATCCTTACTTTCAGATAATCAGTTTTGCAGAATGAGGATAAATTCGGGTGAAATTTATTTATAACCAATTGACTTTGGATTACAAAAAGTAACAATTCTCAAATATCTATTTACAAACATGGCTAACTTTTGGTATATAGCAATATAATAACTTTTGTACCATGTTGACATATATGAGCCACAAGCTCAATTAAATCATTCTATGATAGAGTTACTAGAACAGTTTTTAGATGGTACACCAGAAGATAAATCTCTCTGTAAACTCCTAACAATAATCGCTAATGAATCAGAGACAAGTTCTGCATATAGAAGGGCAGTTTCTAGACTAATTAGTAAAGCTCAAAAAATTCCAGGATTACTAAAATCATCTCATAGCAATTATCCATCGGCTCTCAACCTAACTTGGGAATGGCTGGCAAAAAACATCAAAAAATTTGAGCCAGGAACGCCGTCAATTCAAAGAAGTTTATTAAATTGGATTAACGGTTATCTTTACTGGCGAATTAAGGATTTATATTTACAAGATGAAAACTACATTCCACTAGATAGAAGACTTTCTCATGGTGAACTAGGCAACGACGAAATAACCTTTGCTGATATAGTTTCTAATACTGACTCTAATACTCCTGCTTTGAAACGTCGTCGGGATACAGGAGATGCAGACGGACTGGATATTTATATTCGGAAACTTCAAGACAAAGAAATTAAAAAATTTTGGTTGAAACTAGAAGATTATATTAACAAAGACCCCCAAGGTAAATTACGGAACTGTCACCCTAGAGATTGTGAAAAGTGCAATTGTAAATTTCTGGCAGAGCGATTATTATTAAAAGAAGCTCCTGATGATTTTCAATCAATTACTGAACAAGTAGGTATTAATTATCAGACAGTTTATTCTCGATGGAACAGAGAATGTAAACTTTTATTGGTAACTATTAGTCTAGAAATTGGATACATTCCCGGAATATTAAAACAGTATATTGAGGAAGATAAAGATGGTTTATTAAAAAAATGTTGTAAATATGATGATGCTTGTAATGCTCAGTTTTTAGCAATGCAACTGCTACCTGAGTTTCAAAATCCCCCGAAATCTTTTGATGAAATTGCCCAAAATATGCAAAATCAAGGAATTAAAAAAATTACAACTGAAAAAATTAAAGATTTTTGGGAACAGAAATCTTTGCCATTACTCAGCAAAATTAATTTTCAGCTACAAAAACAACTTAAACATTAAATAAATCTAATCCTTAAATATCATGTTTACTCTTGAAACTGAAATAATTACCATCCCCATTAATGCAAAAGCTAAAGATTTAGCTGATGATTTTGCGGCTGAACAATTGACTGTGCAGAAAGGTAGACGAGTTTATTTGAATACTTTGGCAGTTTACGCAGTTCATTGTTATTTAAATTGGTTGCAAATTCCTACTAATTTGGAAGAAAGTGAAAGCTGGAACCCGATATTACAATCTGCTTATGATGTGGCAGATTTGGTAATTCCTAATGTGGGTAAATTGGAGTGCCGCCCCATTTTTATTGATGAGTTACAAGGAGTAATAAACATACCTCTAGAAGCTAGGGATGAGAGAATTGGCTGTGTAGCTGTTTTATTTAGAGATACACAACTTAATGAAGTGGAAATCTTGGGTTTTGTACCATCTTTAGATGCAAATAATTTACCAGAAGTAATCCAAATTAAAGATTTGAGAGCAATCGAGAGTTTAATAGATCATCTAGAAGAAATTGAATCAACTTCTGAATTATCACAAGAGTTTGCAAAAGTTAGAATCAGCAAAGATTGGTTGCGAAATAAATTTAGTGAATCTTGGCGCACAGAGCAAGAATTGATTGCTGTCCGTCGCGGTATTAATGAACGTCTTGCAGGAGAAATTAGTCGTGTTAAGTTAATCAATCTTGCCGAAAACATTGTTGCTTTATTGGTATCTGTGACTTCCGAAACTGATAATGAATTTAACATCCTATTTCGACTTTATCCGGCTGGAAATGCATTGGCTTTACCTTCCGGTTTGAAACTGAGTATTTTTGATGATGAAGATGGAGAATTATTGGAAGAGGAAGAAGCAGGACAATCTAGTAACTATATTCAAATAGAACTTTTAGAAGCTGAAGCAGGATATTGTATGAGTGTGCAGATATCTTTAGGGGATGCTAATCATACGGAACATTTTGAGGTGTAAATTACAATTTTCATAATTAACCAATGGACAAAGTAATTGTAGTTAAATTTGAATTAGAAGGAAATTTGCAGCTAGGCTTTGATGTTACAGTTCAGATGCAAATAGATAAGGATGTAACCTTTGCGGAATTTAAGGGCAAATTGCCAGCAAATCCTTCCATCTATCAACAATACAAAATTTGGCAGAAAGGTTTTAATACAAATAGAATGAAAGCTAAAAGAGGTGGGAAAACAAAACATAAAACCAGAAAGAAAAATGCTGATTATCGTAGTTTTGAATTAGACTTTATTCAGAACTTTAATATTTGGTTAAATTCACAGGATAAAGAGGATAAAGAATGGCAGAAAATTATAGATGGTTTACATTGCCAGTTGCGCTGGAGTGATGAAATTCAGGTGATTATTCAAACTGATAATTTAGAAGCGCAGCGTTTACCTTGGCATTTATGGGACTGGTTTGCTAGATATGCTCCGAAAACAGAAGTGGCAATTTCTGCTACTAAAAATGTGTCTAACCCAGAATTGGCAATTGGTTTACAAGAATTCAAAGCCAGCCAGATGTTATCAGGGGTTGCCAAAAATGCGGTAAATATTTTAATAGTTAGAGGCAATAGTGCAGGTTTAGATGTTAATCCTGATTATGAAGCAATTAAGAAAATAACTGGTGTAAACCCAGAAATTTTTGATGCCAAAAAAGAAAAATTTATTTTAGAAAGTCTTCAAAAAAAATTGCGATCGCACCCTTGGGATATTTTAGTTTTTAGTGGTCACAGTTATACAGATGAAAAAACTGGGGTTGGCTATTTGCAATTAACGGAAAACCTCAATGTTCCCTTGGATGATCTCAGAGATGATTTAAAAGAGGCGATCGCTCACGGTTTAAAATTAGCAATCTTTAATTCCTGCGATGGTTTGGGACTAGCACGAGAAATGGCAACTTTGCAAATGCCGCAAGTAATTGTCATGCGGGAAACATTGCCCGATGAAGTAGCACCAGATTTTTTAGAGTACTTTCTCAAAGCCTATACTAATCATAAATCTTTTTATAAGTCTGTAAGTATAGCCAGAAAAGAATTACAAAAGAAGTGGCAAGAAAAATACCCAGGAATCGCTTGGTTGCCATTAATTAATCAAAATCCTGCCCACTTACCTATTTCATGGTATGAACTACAGCCAGATTTATCTGAGCAAAAACGCCGCAGACCAGAAAATGAATCCATTTTATTAAATAAAGTTAAAACCTATTGGGTAGAAGGAGTGTTAGAAAAATCATTACATAGTAGTTTATGGGTGGAATTGGGTTTAGAAGAACGCTGGGATGCGATCGCTGATCACCAGAATATAGTACAGGAAATTCCAGAACAACTCCCTCCGGGTACAAGGGTAATTGATGTCTGGAATGAAATGGAGACAGCTAAAAGATTGCTGATTTTAGGAAACTCTGCATCTGGCAAAACTACAACATTGATAGAATTAGCAGCAGAATTAATTACTAATGCCGAACAAGATAATAAATTATCTATACCAATTATATTTAACCTATCTACTTGGAAAGGCGAAAAACAAACTTTAAATGAATGGTTACTACAAGAACTGAATGAAAAATATCATGTATCTAAAACTCTCGGTCAGCAATGGATTAATTCTCAAAAGCTGATGTTAATTTTAGATGGGCTAGATGAAGTAAGAAGTAATTACGCGGATTCCTGCATTCAAACCATTAACCAATTCATTCAACAACACCAAATAACAGAGGTAGTTGTATCTAGTTCTGTGGAATATTACAAAGCACTCAAAAGCCATCTCCAATTTCAACGAGCTATCTACGTTCAACCTTTAACTGCTGAACAAATTGATTATTTCTTTACAAAAGCTGAGGCAGGTTTTACTTTTCTTGCAGGATTGAGATCAGCATTTAAAAATGATGTAGTTTTACAGGAATTGGCAAAATCTCCACTTACATTGAATATGATGATCCTGGTATACGCGACATTTTCTGAACAGAAAATTTCGAGAATGTCAGAAACAGATCGATACAGAGATTTATTCAAGCGATATATTCAGTTAATGCTCTCTCAACGTAACCCAAATATAGGCTATACAAATCGCCACAAATACAAACAATACTACCCAGATATACTCATTCAAAAATGGTTAAGTTGGTTAGCTAAGAAAATGCACCAGCGTTCTCAAACTATATTTCTCATTGAGAGAATGCAACCCAATTGGTTAAACAGTAAAAAGACAAGATTATTATATTCTTTAGTTTTTAGTTTAAGTTTTAGTAGCATTGGCGGCTTATTAATTGGCATGATTGTTTGGTTAACCCTTGGCGTATTGTTTGAAGGATATTGGGGATTGGTTTTAGCAGCTATACTGGCTCTTTTGTTTGCCACAATAAGTGCAATTTGGGCAGCTTTAACAATAGGTAAAGTCTCTCGTGAAATAGAACCAGTGGAAACATTGAATTGGTCAATTAAGAATCTCAGTAAATCATTAATTGGGGGAATGATTGCTGGATTAGTAACTTGGAAATTAACAGGGATGAATGTTTTTTTAATAGTTGGATTATTAATTAGCATAATTTTTGGCGTTCAAGGACCAAATCTAGAAAAAACTACATTTCCTAATCAGGGTATATGGCAATCAATTAAAAATACAATCTTGTTTTCAATTATTGGTGCTGTGGGATTAGGTATACCTGCGGCATTTCAAACCAAAGGATTATTATCAATAATTACTAATTCAAGCTCTCTACAAAATCAAATCAGCAATGTCAATCTCATTATCGCTGGTATGATTGCTGGTTTATTCTTCGGTCTTACGCAAGCAGGAGTAGCTTGTTTACAACATATTAATTTACGAATTGTTGCTTATATTACTAGATGTAGTCCTTGGAATTATACTGCTTTTTTAGATTATGCTACTGAAAGAATATTTCTGCAAAAAGTGGGTGGTGGATATATATTTATTCATCGTTTACTTCGGGATCATTTTGCAAATCTAAACTCAAATTAGTAAAATATGGTAGGTATTAATCACAGGTAAAAGTAAGTGCAATTTATTCTAGAAAAACTTTTCTTGGAGCTTGTACACTGAATACATTGACAAGTTGCAATTTTTTTGGTATTGACATCATTTTATCAATAATTTTAAAAAATTTAACAATTTGTTCTTTTGTTAAGCCTCGTTTGTAAAATCTCCTAATTAATGTCCATGTATGTTAGTTATCTAAAAATATTGATTAATAGAATATTCGGTAACTCCTCTTAGAGAAGGAAAATTCATAATTTCTCCGGTTAGATACATATTAATTTTCAGATTTTTAATATTTAATTAAAACCTTGTTCGGTTTCTTTCTCTTTGTTCAATCTGATCCATTTTGTCAATCTTGTCAATCTGGAGTCTCATCCGATTATATAAATCAACTTGAGAATCGGAATGACTAATACTAACGACTAAAGCATAACGTTGTATTGGAATTTCATCTGCATTTGCCCATTTACGGTTACAACTTACAACCAGAATCATATTTCCTTCATTATATTTTGTAGACTGAGGAAAAATTTGTACTTGTCCTCTTTGTACTGTTCCTTTTTTCCGTAAGCTCGAACCTGGAGATAAATCAATAGAGATACCAGAACCATGCTGTTTTTTCAAATTTTCCATTGATATTTCTGCAAAGTCACCAGGTTTTTCTGTTTTATTTGCGTCTACATAAGCATTTATAACACTTTGCCTATCTATACCTTTAAAAATATTAAATCCCATTGTTACCCCTAAATATGAGTCTCCACGAGTTGGACGAGTTGGAGGATCAAAAGCTAAGGTAATTGATAGTGTGCGAGTACCTTTTACATCAAAAAATTCCTGTGGTAATTGGGGAATTTCATAAATATGAAACTTGCCTACTGGAATTAACACATTGTCCTCGGATAGAACAACATAGTTTTCAGCAGAATACATTGCCCGTTCTAAATCAGTCTGTCCATAGCCATAGATTGCTAATTGCTTCTCAATTTGTTTTGTCTTTTCACCTTGAGATTGTTGACTATTTAATTGAAATTCATCTGGAATTTCTTTGGGAAGCACCGCAGAGTTAACGATCAATGCTCGAATGAGGTTAGAACTGGCATTTGGATATTTTGTGAAGAGTTGAGCAGCAATGTTAGCTACACGAGGTGCTGCAAAACTTGTACCACTACAGATGTGAAATAAAGAACTTTGGAAATTTTTGGAGAAAGTAACAACAGAAACCCCAGCGACATTATCTCCTAATTGACTAACTTTAGGCAAATCTAAACCTTCTCGATAACTGAGGTCTAATGCTAAATCTCCACCAAAATCTACAATATCAGGCTTAATCATTCCATCTACTCCAAAACCAGTTCTGGTAAAGGGAGAAGGGTATCCTCGTAATTTTGCGATCGCCTGACGACGTACATCCGCAGGTTCTGTCATACTGCCACGTCCATAAGATACAGAACCTACAGTTAGTGCGATCGCAGAAGTTGCTGGATCAATAATTCGAGCATTCTTATTTAGTAAATAATTTGGGTAGTCAGTTCGTAATTGTTCATACTCTAAATCTTCATGATAAGAATTTCCTGCTGAAATTACAAAAATAATGTTTTTGTTTTGGTATTGATAAGCAATTTCATCTATTTTTGCTGCTAATCGAAACTGCTTCATTCCATCTATATAAAATTTTTCGTAATCACCCAGGGAGATATTGATAACTTTACAATTAGGGTAATTATCTACAAAACTTTCAATTGCCTGATCTAGTTGATTTTCTAAGAGAAGATCCTCATAATACTTACAATTTTCATCTGTTACACGAGCAGAAAATAACCAAGCTGTTGGATCAAATGACAGTTTTTTAATACAGTTTTCGACATCTCCATAAATAGCAATGCCAGCAACACTTGTACCATGTCCATTGACATCCTCAGCGCCACCTTTTATTAATTGCTGTCCTGGATCTGAAAATACATCAGCTTCACCCAGCACTGGCGCAATTAATGGATGGCCACTCTGTACACCTGAATCTATAACAAGAATGCCGCAATTCTCTTCAGGTGGAGAAATAACTTCAGGAAAACTAGAAATTGGTAAATTATAATCGGCAGTTCTCTCAAATGCAGGTTGGGGAGGACGATCAATTTCTTTAACAGTTTCTAACTCAAGTAAAAACTCTAAAACTTCGTAAGTGACCTTAATTCGGGCAATACACAAATATTCTCCAACGTAGTTATCACTCATTCTCATAGGAACAGTATCGCTGAAAAATTCTAGCGTTTCGGCAATATGTTCTAAAGAAGCTTTCATCTCTTTGCGATCGCCTGTATGCCAGAGTTCCAAATCTAAAGCTACAAGTTCACCTAGTTGTACAGGCTTTAACTCTAACAAACGACCAATACGATCTTCACGCTCAAGAGGGACTAACTCATCAATTGCGTCTAAATAGTCATATTTGTTACCTTCTATAATTTGACTGTAATTTTCTAAACGTCTCCTAAATTCTTTTAATTCCAGATCAGATGAGAAGACAACTATGGCTTTATCAGGCTCAAATGCTAGGATATCTAATCCTGTCTGATTAACTAAATCGTCTGAAAGTTTTTGAGTAGTTTTAATCTTAAAAATCAATTTTGGGTCAAGACGGAAAGGGTTGCTGTTTTGCTTTTTCGGCTCAGTCAGTCCAGAAAGTTGATCTAATAAATGCTTACCATGTTCAATAAAATCACCGCGTTTTTCGCCACCAAACCCACGCCCCGGTCTTCGTGGTAATTCTATGTTTATGATTCTTGGCAATTTAAGGTGTTCAAACTGACTTACCATGAGGATTTGACGTAGATGATTATTTTGGGTTTGCTATTATACTTTGCCTTTCTAAAAAACGTCCTATTGCAACTTCTAAATCATCAGCAGTCAAGGTACGCTCTCCCCGTAGAATTACAGCTTTAATTGCATCAGAACAAATACGTTCTATATCTGCTCCTGTAGCATTTTCTAGCTGTTCTGCAAAAGTAGATAGATTAATCACAGTATAACGGATACCAGACAAATAACGACTTAAAAGAGCCGTCCGTAGTTCAACTGTTGGATTATCAAAAAAAATCACCTCATCAAATCGTCGCCAAACTGCACTATCCAGTAGTTTTTCGTGATTAGTGGCTGCAACAAATATACTTTGATTAGTTGCATTATCAATAAGTTGTAACAAGCTATTGACTAGACGTTTGACTTCACCATGTTCATTTAAGTTATCTCGATCACGAGCGATTGCATCAAATTCATCGAACAAAACCAACCATTCCCCTTGTTCAATATAAGTAAAAATTTTCTGAAGATTGGTTGCTGTTTCACCTAAGTAAGAAGAGAATACGGCTGTCAGGTTCACGTAAACAAGGGGTAGACTCAAGACACTAGAGAGAATTTTTGCGGTTTGGGTTTTACCACAACCCGGTGGTCCACAAAAGAGCAGTTTATTTTTGGGTTTGAGGTTATAGGCTGCAAGGATGTCTTGTTTACGGTTTTCCAAAACTATTTCTTGCAGGTTATCAAAAATTTTTTCACTGAGGACGATGTGATCCCATGTTAAGTCAAATCGCTTGACATCTAGTAAAGCCAGTCCAGTGTCTTTATCTTTAGGTGGTTCAGGAAACTGTGTCAAGGGAGCTAGGTTAGATGCTAGGGGTTTACTGTAGCCATTGCCATTGTGCAGTAGTTTTTCCAAGTCTCTAGCCAGCAGGATGTGATTTTTATTTCTTTCTTCTTCAATTAGTTCGTTAGCCGCAGCCAAAAACTCTTCTCTCTCATTGCGAGAGAAGCTTTTGAAGAGTTTTCTGAGAATTTCACCGCGAGCCATATTTTAGAACTGCAAATTGGATATTTTATCTACACTTATATGTATAGATCAATTGTACTAAATAACGAGCTAAAAAACAAAACTTGTCATTCTAGCACCAAGATATTATATTTGTTTCCAAAAACCAATTCTGTTAAAAGATGTGTGCATATCAAAAGCTTATCAAGCTGCATAAGGATGATTATTAGCATTTTCATACTGCTGATAGACGTGGAGAAATACCACATTACTTAGTTTGTCTACATCACTATCATCATAGGCTTCTACAGGTAAACCCGTTTCTTCATTGTAGAGATAATCATGAATAAAACTTTTAATTGTCGCTTTTGTAGATTCTTTATCTCGCCAGTTTTCTAGTTGCTGTAATTTGGCTTTTACCTCTTCAATTAATAATTTAGCAACGTTTTTAATGCGGTTTCTGGTTTTAGTATCTAAACTATCTTTAGAATCACAAAGTAAGTCAAAAACAGCTAAATGTTCTTCAGTTAAACCTTCACGCACAGCGCGGGTATCTTCTTCTGAAAGGTTTTTTACCAGTTTTAGCAATTCTTCAAAAGTTTGTTCAATATCAAAATATATAATAATTGTTACATCTGGCAATGAAACAAATCTTAAAAAGACCATTCCTGGTCAAACAACCCAATTTAATATCAGAGTGAATAGGAATTAGTGGATAGTGTGAACTAATACTTGTTGAGCAGAACGAAGAATCTCTACAAATTGATAGGTAGTAAAAATTTGATGGCTAATTCCCACGCACCAATTCCAGCAAAGCAATCAATACAATTAATCATAGCAAAATTATTTCTGTGCTACCGCCTTTAGAGTTTGCTGTTGTTGTTTAAAGCCATGAAATTAGTTAAATCAGTTGAACCACCAATGGACAGTAATAGCTTGAAGATGCTTGAAAATGATGTCGCAGAAATCTTGGAGAAAATTAGAAATTTATCTGCAAAATATCCTAGCGATTCTCTTGAACAGGCTGCAATTTCTATCCAGCTAGAATTAGAAAGTTTTGTGTATACCGCTAAGAAACAAGCCATTCTAAGATAACTTGAAATGGCTCGATAGCTAGGATACTTGAAATTGAAAAAATGGGAATAGTTATAGAGGCTATTCCCTGTTATTTAGGGTGTTTTAGTAATAATAAAATTATATCATGAACAGAATCAATTTTGCAGGAATTGAAGGTGAAGTAAAAAGTATTTCACCTCATGGTAATTATGTAGTTGTTCAACTTAGCGATAGCGAAGCGCTCCGTAGGAATCGCATTACAATTGTCGGAACTTTCAGCAATCGCTTTCACTGGGAGGAGTCGCCTGATTCTAATTCTGGATTCAAGAGTTTTATCACCTATATCGGGTTAAAATCTTATTCAGAATATCAACACTTTGCTGAATGGGTTGCATTAAATAATGGATATTTTGAAGGTGACGACGGAACTCCAAGAGAAGCCAAGCGTGTTAAACATCCTAGCTTTCCATTGGAGATAAAAGTTAGAGGTTTAATAGCTGAGTCAGTTTTTGAATTAGTGCAGATGTAATAACAAAACAAGTTGGTGTTATTGATTCTTTAGTAACACCAACTAAAAACACGATTTTTCTTTGCTACCGCTTTTAGTTTGTGATTTTTTAGTGAGATAAAACAATGATTGGACAATTGTATGCAACAGGAATTGAAGTTCAACAAATGTACCCTGGTACTGAAAACAAATGGATTGGGATAATTAAATTTGAAGATGAAAGTCATGCAGTTCTTGGAGGGGTACAAGGAAGTTTATCTAACAAATATGGTGATGATTTGCTTGTAGTTTGCAGATTACTCTTAGCAGATGCTGAGAAAATGGGAATTACAATGCTTGCAGTTGGAGAAAAGCAAAAACTGTATGTAACAAAACTATTTGTCAACAACCGCAAGATTTACGAACAGATGTGTATGGCTGCTGATGCTCTAGATTTTGAAGCTTGTAATTGTTTACAAAACAACGAAATTCTAAATAATTTAGTTTAGACAAGAGGTGAATCAAATGTATCTTGAAGCATCAGACGCTTGGTGTTTTGCTGAAGAATTGTCAAATAAAATCATCAACGGTGTTTGGAGTGATGTTGTGAAAAAGCTCAAACAATTAAACCCCATGCAGTCAATTTATATATTTGATTTGATAGTTAAGAATAAAATGCTTAATCAATCAAATATTGACAGTCTTGTAAGAGTAATTTCTAATCATTTAAATGATAAGGATGAATAGATAATTTAACGTCACTGCTAGTTAATTCTGGCAGTGAATTAATTAATAAAATAAAGGAAATTATGATTAAAGTAATCAATGGTAAACGTGATGGTTTTATTGGTAAAGATAAAATTTATATTGGTAGACTTAATAAATTTTATGGCTTACAAGAAAGTCCTTTGCATAATCCATTTAAACTTAGCAGCGAGAAAGAAAGATTTGAAAGTTGTAAAATGTTCGATAAATATTTGTACGACAAAGTTAAACTTTGGATGAATGAGGGAATACTTGATGAAACAACAATCGCTCTCAGAGACATAATTTTTAAAGTTCTTGAGGGTGTAAATATAATCTTTACTTGTTGGTGTAGTCCTTTGCAATGTCATGGTGATGGAATTATTAGGTGTGTGAATTGGATAATTCAGCAAGATTGGTTTAAACAGGCGTATAGCGAGTATTATAAGTGATTTTATTTTGGTAGCATTTGCAAATTATTGTGAGTGCTACTAGGAATTTTATTGAATATTTATTTCAGCATTTTATTGAATATGGACGCTACCGCGAAGAGATTTTGGGAGTCAATTGATTCCTTTTCTTTTTTTCTTTCATTTTATTTTCTTTTAGGAGTTTCATCATGGCTATTAAATTTGTCACAAAATCTCAACAAGAAGTTCAAGTTATCGAAAAGCAACGTTTAACTTTATTGGATGCTATTCGAGTTATGAGTTGGGAACAGCATAAGCTTGATAATCCTAATTATAAACGTGGCTTAGAAGGTTATAATACGGAATTTGGTGATGAATGGAAAATAGATCCAATTCACGATAAATCTTTAGATGAATTAATTGAATTTATCCAAGATTTAGGTTTTACCGTTGATGAGTTGTTAAGTGTCAGATCAGAACATTATTCTGAGAAGAAACTAATTCAAGAACGAGTAGCAGCTAAGAAAGCTAGAGAGTTTGGTTATGAGACTAGTCAAACGAATGGCTTTAAAGAAAGTGAAGATGGAGATGATGAATATGGGTATCCTCCATACTAAATATTTGCTTGATTGATTTGATAGCTTCTAATCTCTATATGAGGTTAGAGGCTTTTTTTAATTACAACTGGAGGAAAATAATGGTCAAGTTTGTAAGAAAATTTCAACAACAGCCGATTGATAGAAAACCTGGTGAAACACCTGTTCAAGCAGCATTCAGAAAATTAGCAGAAAATACTAAATATTTCAATGAAGTAATCAAACCACACTTAGAACAATTAGTATCATGTTATCCAGATAAATACATATTTTTGTATTATCACGATAAATGTATGATTTTTGATGGTAATTATTACGTTAAAAACAGAGAATTTAGAAGCATTTCTGACAATGAAATCTATGACAAAATTGGTCAGATTTTAGCAACAATATAGATTCTGATTTTTAATAGCTCTGATTCCTATAGGAATTGGGGCTTTTTTTTAATGAATTACTAAATTCTTTACGATATTGCAGCTACCGCTAAGAGAATTTAGTTTATTTTTTTAGGACATTTTTATGCTACATCTACAACAATATTTTTCCGAATCTCAACAACAAGAAATTTTACAACATTGTAGAGAAATTGGTAAAAAATCCCCTCTTTTCAGTCCGACAATGAAAAATGGCTCTCCCTTTAATTATCAAATGACCAATTGTGGTAAAGTTGGCTGGATTTCTGACCAAAATGGTTATCAGTATGATGAGAAACATCCTGTAACTAATAAACCTTGGCAGCCAATTCCAGGAGTTATCAGAAATTTAGTTAAATCTCTAGCAGCAGAAGTTGGAGATTATAACTATAAACCTGAGACTTGTTTGATTAATTATTATACTCAGAGTAGTAAATTAGGACTTCATCAAGATAACACTGAAGTTAATCAAAAATCACCAATCATTAGTATTAGTTTAGGTGATGATGGAATCTTTCTCATAGGTGGTAAACGTAGAAAAGATCCTACCAAAGAGATTATCTTAAAAAGTGGCGATATCTTGATTTTACATGGCGAATCTAGGATGTTTTATCATGGCATTAAAGGCATAATTCATGGTACATCTAATCTTCTCAAATCTGGAGGAAGATTAAATTTGACTATCAGACAAGTTTATTGAGCATTTGGTATTAGCGATCGCTTTCTTGATTAGAGGCGATCACTATTTTTTCCATGATTTTTATTGCTATAACGCTACCGCGAAGAGAATTTGTTTTTAATGTTTTACTAAGGTTTAAACGAATGTTTTACCAGCATCCAGAAATCAAAGGTTCTATCCGTAATCTTCGCCAGTATTATCGTGAATCAGCGGGAATGAATGTGTTTTCTTATGACATATATCTCAATGATAAGCTAGTTTTGAGTGAAGATTTTGATTTTTCTTCTCAATCTCGTGAGCAAGCTTTAAATTCAGCAATAGCTAGAGGTAATAGAATCAGACAGGATAAATTAACCAAGCATGAATTAGCTGCTGTAGGCAATAATCTTTATGTTAAATGGTGTACGGATTTGACAAAATATGGGAAAAGTATTGGTTTAACAGGCTTTTATAGTGTATTTGAAAAGGGTAGACAATATTGTATTTATAACACTCAAAACCTTGATGAAGCTCTTGAAAAGTTGAATGAATTAAAAGCAAGAAATCACAACGATTTACGTCGGTATAGGAAAATCCGCGAGGAAATAGATTTTTAATTAATTGGAATCCTAGCTTTCATCACGAAGGTTAGGATTTATTTCATTTTTTCTGTGCTACCGCCTTTTGGTTGTGGTCTTTAGTAGTAGTTTCATAATGAAATATATTGCTCAAACAATTGAAGCTCATGGTGTATTTGTTGAGGAAACCAAATATGAGCCAGAATATCCAGAACTATATTCTCAGAAAATTGCTTGCTTTACAGGTCATAGAAAAATTCCTGATATCACCAAACAAATCAATATAGCAATTGACTTAGCTTTAGACATGGGGATAAATCATTTTTTTGTTGGTATGGCTTTAGGTTCAGATCAATTGGCTGCAAAGGTTTTAATGAGTAGAAACTTACCTTGGACGGCTGTAATCCCTTGCGCTGATCAGTCAGAATTGTGGAGTTTGCAGCACAGGACATATTGCGATCGCCTTCTCAGATATGCAGAAAATCAAGTAATCCTTAGACCCAAGTATACCGCAGATTGTATGCACATCAGAAATAGATACATGATTGATCATTCTGATTTGTGTATTGCAATTTATGACGGAAGATTTACAGGTGGAGCTTTCAAAACTTATTGCATGGCAGTTAAGAAGTTTATGTCTGTGATTAAAGTGCATCCACGAACTAAAGAAGTCTCGATTTATCAACCACCAAAACCAAATCATACTCAATTCAGTTTGTTTTAATCATTTCTAATGTTAACACTCCTAATTCTATTCACAACAGAGTTAGGGGTTTTGTTATGCAAATTCATCAGGAGAAATAAATGCTCAAATCAGCAAAACTTACAACCACTACAGGCTATACATGGAAAACCTCAATCAGTGCAACGGCATCTTATGAATCAACGATTGAGTATTTTCTAGGAAAATATTTCGATGTAGGAATTTACCCTATTGAAAATCTAGAAAAAGTTGTAAAAGTTGAGATTTTTGACGCTAAAACAACGGTGGTATCTGAATTTTGATAGCTTTATTTTTTCAGTGCTACCGCTTAGTGGTTGTGTTCATGATTGTATTATCTGGATGAAAAAATAATGACTTGTAACGGATACTCAAATGACGAGACTTGGCAAGTTAGTTTATGGATTGAAGATTGTGATTTGTCAGAACAGGAATTGAAAGATAGTTTCTTAAATCTCAAAAATGAAATATTCAAAGACAAATCGCAATATAACAGATTTTGTAGTGCGTTAGAAGACCTACTTACTGAGTCGCTTAATGTGGTGAATTGGAAACAATTAACAGAACTAAATGGGATTGATAGCGACGAAGACGATACAGAAAAAGATGATGACTGTGATGAATGATGGTAGATGGGAAGGTTGGAGAAATTACGAAACTTATGTAATTTCAATGTGGATAACCAACAATGGATTACCTTGTGAATCATCTGCAAGTGAACTAGAGAAATATTTTGAATCCTTGAAAAATCACTTCTTAGAAAATAAAGATTCAATATTATTTCAACCATTAACTTATTTACTTACAGCAAGTCTTGAAGAAATTGATTGGCAAGAAATAGCTGACGAATTTAATATCAAAGAGGATGAATAATGACAACTGAATTTTTGAATCAATTGGCAAAAGCCTACTGGAATATGGATTATTATGATTTTCTCTTCAGAACTAAATTTGTAGATTCTGATTATGCTAGGGAGAAATTTCAATCTTTTCAAGCTGGATGCAAAAAACTACTTGAGTTTGACCATGAAACTTTAGAATCAATTCTGGCAATGTCCACATCTGACCAGAATAAATTTGAATTGAACTCATGAAAAATGAAGGGTTAGGATTGCAACTAACCCCTCTAGCAAGTTAATTACTGAAGTTATTTTATCATGAAAAATCTGGAAAAGTTACTTGAGCTTAGAAACAATATTTCTAAGTTGCAATTTGAAATTGAAGGCTTGATGCCAGAAGCAGTTGGTGAAGCAATAGAAGTTTTGGGTACTTGTGAAAACACCAAAAATAAAACTGTTTACCAGAACAATAACAGCAAAATTGTTTTGGTATTCAAGAAACAATACGAAACACCCCAAACTGATTTGAAGTTAAACAGACTTGAATCAGATATCAGAACAGCAACGGCTAAATTATCTCAAAACAAAGCCAACGATTTAGCTAGAATTGAATCTGAAATTGAGAAGCATCAACAAGCGATCGCTGAATTAGAATTAGAACGCAATCGTGTAATGTTCACTTCATACCTTTCTAGGCTGAAAAAGGAATATGAATTACGTCGTCAAGAGACAATGACATTAAAACCAACCCTTTCAGTGTTCTTATAAATTGTTTAGAATTAATGTAGAAATTTGGTAATAAATACTAAGTTCCTGCATTTTTTCTGTGCTACCGCTTTTAGGTTTTGGCTTTTCATTTCAGATTAGTCATGTCATGCATTTTTGGATTTTTAAATAGTTTGAATTGTAATAAGAGGAAAAATCATGTTTTCAGTATTTGGAAAAAAGCCAGTTGATGCAATTTCTTTACCTGATGTACCTTATAGTGTGAGATTAAACTGCAAAGATGGAGGAATATTTGTAGGTGGAAAAGAACCACAGCACAGACGCAGTAATCCAGATGATAAAATTGATATTTCTATCATCAAAGTCTCTAAGTATTATGGAAATCTGGGACTACAATATACAGGTCAATGGATTCAATTATTCTTTGTTGCTGCACCAAACATAGATCCAAAAATATTGCCCCAAAATACAGTCTGTGTTTGCTATATCAAGAAACAAAGTATTTCCAACTTGTTTAGCAAAGTTCAGGATGTAATTAGTGAACAAGATCCGGGTATGGGAATATTCACTATCAAATTCAACAAAGAATCTGGTAAAGATGGTCCATACTATACAGTTGCTTTCGACTGGAGAGAACGTCAAGGTGAACCCGAAAACAAGCAATTGCAACAAATAGCTGGATTGTTACAGACTCAACCAGCTTTATTTGATTTTGAAGGTACTCGTGATATGCAGTGTTTAGATGGTTTGTCTAGCGAAGAAATAACTGCACTTCTTGAAGGTGGCCAAGAACAGCCAGAGTTACCACCATCAAATGTTAAGAAGATTAAAGGCGGTAAATAATTGATTTGATTTAGGTTTTGGGCTGGGAGAAATCCCGGCTCTTTTTTTAGTTAGAGGAAATTTATGAAATTATTAACAGGTTTTACGCCAAAAGCATTGCTAACAACAAATAGATGTTACCGTCCTCCATCACCAAAACAAAGATTGTTGAAATTAGTTGATACTCTAGAAATACATGGAGTGTTAACTGATTATAATGCAAGATTGATTGAAGCGATTGCATTATCTCCGTTATGGGATGAGGAAGATCATAAAGATTTTATAGGATTGGGCTTAAAGATTGCCAAACGGCAATTTAGCGATATGACTATGAACCATACCTATGAACAAAGTTTAGCATCGCCAGAAAATCCAAATAACTGGAAAGAGTAAAGATAAAAACCGAGTTAGTTATTACTGACTCGGTAACAAAATTTGATTCTGGAATAGCAAAACAGGAAACAGAGAAAACTAGGGATTTAAGTTTTTGGACAAACTGAAATAGTTGCCTTTTTTTTATTGGGCTACCGCCTAATGATGATGTTGTTTGTTTGAAAGAAAAATGCTTGAATCATTAATTAAGTTAGAATCTAAAATCCAAGATGGTATAGATACTTTCAGTGAGTTAGATTCTATTTGTTTGGAATTAATTGATTTAATTAATAATAATGAAAACCAAGAAATTAAATCAAAAGCTGAATTGCTAATGGAAACATTAAAACCGCAATGGACAAGTATTAGTTTTCAGGCTTGGGTAATTGGGGAGATTTTGTAATATTGAAATCTAAGAAAACAGTGAAAGAGAAAGATGAACAATTCTTTCAATATTTGAGTGCGGTTTTGGAAAGTCATGGATATGAACTTATCAAAATTCTTTCCGAAGATGATAATGAGCTTGGAAAAGTTTATGAAGTTCTTTACAAAACTAAGACATTAGTTACTGAGGAATTTCAAGATGAGAAAGGTGAGAACAAAACTAGGGACGTGCTTCGAGAAGTTACCGACACAGATACTATTGTTCA